>Ga0190363_1001000_pt1 | contig 16995 bp, 30 predicted proteins | sample 48721867_MG_FD_161272 | JGI IMG/M metagenome (GOLD analysis project Ga0190363, IMG submission 161272) | Hydrothermal vent microbial mat bacterial communities from Southern Trench, Guaymas Basin, Mexico - 4872-18-6-7_MG | ecosystem: Environmental > Aquatic > Marine > Hydrothermal vents >... | reverse complement strand
TATGAATTCAGAACCAACTTTGACAACCTCGACATCACCGACATCAACTACTGCAATCTCTCTTCCTCTTAATGCTCTGACAAATTCGCCTATCTTTTTTATGAAGTCAGATTTTTCTTCAACCATACTACTACCTAATTAAATTTTACCGTATATGCTTAAAAAAGAAATGGGAAGGAATTTAGGTAAGAGCCTCTCGAAGTCTCCTTGCCCACTTGTCTTCCTTTCCTCTTATTGCACTCTGAAACTCTTCTGGAGTTACAGCCTCAATTCCTTCCGTGTATCTCCTCACGACTTCAGGGCTGATTGAGGTAACACCCAAGAAAGTCGCAAGACCCTTACCGTAAGCACTGCCCTTACCTGTTACTCCCTTCTTCCACTTCGTTCCAGCGTCTCTCATCTTCCTTGCCCATTTCTTTTTTGCGAGAGCCAAAGTCGTCATGTTGTATCACCGATTAATAATTAGAATAGGTCAAATATATTAGTTGTGGGACATATTTTTAAATCTTTCCATCAATATTTTATTATGTCGGAAAAAATGGTATTGATAAAGTTTTATGCACCTCCCAAGTTGAAGCAGTTTCTCAAGGAATTTGCAAGGGATAACGGAATGGAAATGAGTGAACTAATAAGACATGCATTGATTTACTTCCACATGGCGTATCTGCTCGGAGAGTTGAAAGTGCCATATAATGAGTTGAAGAACAGGTTCATAAGGGAGGTTAACAAAACTTATAAATTGAAAAGATAAGAATTAAGTATGAGGGTAATTGATGGAGTGTTTGTTGTTATTTTTGCTTTTATATTAATATCTATCGGATTATACATACCAATACCTGAAATGTTCAGGTTCGTATTCTATTTTATAGGTTTACTTTTCCTGTCATTCTTTGTTATACTCTCACTCGTGGAGGATTAACTTCTACTCAAAAAATGTGGTTTAATTGCGTAAACGTAAACTATGTATAGTATTATGAGAAGAATAAGTATGATGAACAATGTTTCGTAAGGGTAATAAACGCATCTATTGTTGACGCAACCGTATACGCAATCAACCCTTTCCTCATCAGTTATGTTTATTTGTCTGTTGTTTATGGTATAAATTCTCGTTGTTCTTGTAACAAGAGTGTTGTTTTCGCAGAAGGTTTCGACAGGGTCTATTACATTCTGAAGACTGAATAATATATCTTGTATGTTCTGTGATACGTGGAGTTCACCAGAACCTCTAATATCGTTTATTTGTCCGTATGTTAGATAATATAGTTGAACTTCAATAAAATCTGTCTTAAATGTTCCAGACATTGTTTTTTCATTTGGTATCTGGTCATGAAATCTAACTTTCATTATTCCATTCTGTATGAAACAAGATAAATTACTATCGGAAATGAAGTTGGTGACCATAGGTGTATTCGTGCTTATTTCATTCGGTAGTGGTGATGACCAATTATTTGTACAGTAATCCCAGACATGGATTTCAACATTTTCAGTTTCATCATCCCATCTACCAATCCAATATATTCCCAATCCTGTCACGTTTTCTGGTATTGTTACATTGTAAAATTCATAGTAGAAATCAAATGTGTATCCACCACCAACCAATTTTTCCCTTACTTCATGGAAAACGTTATCATCCTTCCATATATCTTGATAACTTCCACTCTCAAGACCGTTTATTATTATACTGTTATCTGCATAATCTTTTGTGTAATCAGAGATATAGAAACACTGTACAGATAGCATGTACACTCCCAATTTATCTGGTATTATAATGTCGTAATAGTAAATTCCTTCTGAATTGTTAAGATGTATCATACATGCTTTATCAAGCCATTTAGTTTTGTCAGGATAAAATAAATCAATCAAGCATGTTGCGTTATTTAATGGTTGGCTATCTACAAGTAACTGCAAGAATATTGTTGCTGTATCACCAACTTGATATTCTGTTCCACAAACATTGATTTTTTTAGTCACATTTTTCAATATCATTTCTGAATAGTGTTTTATCATATCTATTTTTTTATCCATCTTTTCGAGGTTTGTTTTTGCCGATACATTATTTACAAGTAAAAAAAGTATTAGTGGTATGATAATAATCATTTTTTTCATCAGACCACCTCCGTTTTTAAACGGTGGTAGTTTACGAGTATATCTTGTTTTGAAACTATTTAAATATTAAATTCAAGTATAGATTGTCTGTTTAATCCTGCGAAAGCGGGAGGGTTTACCTGCAGACATAAGGAGGTGGATTATGTACGTCAGATTATCAGGAGATTTCATAGATAAAACAAAGAAGAAAGCAAATAAAACAGCAGTTGAGGAGTTAGGAATTGAAGCAGAAAACGATTTGCTTTATCCAGAGACAGAGAAGGACAAAATAGAGGTCGTAGAAATAACAGATAAAGAGATTGTTGTTGATGTAACAAATGAACTCGGTTTTTTCAGTTTTTCGATACCAATAACGACAGAAATACTTGAAAATTTGCTTTCAGTAGTAATAAAGAGAATGAACAAGATAAAAACTATGCTTGAGAGTTTAAAGTGAGATTAGTGTTGAAAGTAATGTCAGTACTATTATAGAGAACAATGCAAATCCGACAAACCATGCAATAGTTTCTTCGGGCTTTCTAATTTGAACTTCAGTTACACCAAATAACATCACAAGCATTGTAATGACAATAGCCGAAGCAATTATGATATTTGAAACAGTCCAATATACAGCGAAACCTGTTGGAATCAGGCTGACTATTTCTGATAGAGTTATTGTTAATTCTCTGTTTGTATTCATTGTTAATTGTGTGGAGTAATCTTGATAACCAGATTTTGTTGCCTGTATGGTATGCGGTGTGGTATTGGTTCTGTTGTTTGTTGGAGTTACGTAATATTCTCTCAACCACAATGTTTTGTTTTCAATAAATTGTGAAATCAAATTGTTTAGATAATCATAGATTTTAACCGTTGCTGAAAGTGGGTTTATTACATCAAGTTGCCAATACACATTTAACTGACCTCCTTCAACATTGTAGGAATCTATACTTGTATTGTAAAGATTGAGTATACCATCAAGCCTAACATAAACATCGTTCTGTATTCCATTTACAACTGAATGATATACGTTTGTAGTACCATTATAATCAGATAGAATACCTGACCTATTACCATTGAATATGCAATTAGTGAAGTTGAATTGCTTAAAGGGGGGCGTAGCCAAATAATTCATCACTCTTGCCCCGTCATATTTATCAGCATAGAAATATGAATCGTTACAATATCCAGACGTATTTTTAACGTATATACCGTAATAAGTCATATTATAAGCCGTGTAGTTTTCATTAAGACACACAAAGTTATCAACATCTCTGATAAAGAGAGAACCATAGCTATTACAAGAATTTATCTTATTCCCTTCAGCGTATATATTATCGGTGAATTGTATCACAAAATTATATTTTCTTGTCGAACAATCTGTAAAGAACATATTAGAGTTAGTTATCCTTACATCTGTCAAGTTGTCTAAAAGAATAATATATCCTGACAATCCTGTTGATGACGTATTTATATTTAGGTTTGTTAGGTTTAGTGAGCCTGAATCTTTTATATATAAACCACCAGTGCTAAACACAATATCCCCACTTATCACTATATCATCTGAATTTCCAACAAAGAGAACATATGAAGTTGAGTTTAGACTGACATCTGTTATGTTTATATCTCTCATATTTAAGATATTTATTGGACTTGAATATGAGGTTATGTTTGTGTTTGCTATCGTGATGCCATGATAATCATCTGCGGTGTAGGTGTCGCCACTTATTAAAATACCGCCTGTGTTTCCGACGAAACCTATATTATTAAAAATAGAGTTTGTTATTGTTATGTTATATCCATCCTCAAATACTATTGCTTCTCTATCTGTACTCGTTACAGTAAGCAAATCAAGATTTGTGTTATTAGCATTTACTAAACGGATACCTTCATTTGAGTTTGAAATTGTTGTGTTTATAATTGTTACATCGTCTGAATTAGATAAATATAATTGATAGTATCTATCAAAATTACAGTTTTTTATTGTTATATTTGTATTACCGTCTATCGTGATTCCTCCAACCATAGAGTTACTTCCTATATTTGTAACATTGTAAGCATTACAATCAAGTACTATATTATCTGATGAAATAGTGAAGCAATCACTATCATTACCAACCACATAAACATATCTGTTTGCTGGGTCGAATATTATTCCATTAACTTCTATATCGTCTATGTATGTCTCACCTGCACCTACATTAGTTCCATCAACTACTCCAAGATATACGGTTACGACTTCAAGGTTAGCACCTGATAGGTTTTGTTTTATAACCGAAATGTTTGTTGGAGAACCTAAAAGTGGATTTGAAAGGTTACAATTCTGCCAATTACTATCACAATCTCCGTAGACCCACCAAATATCATTAGGATTGTCTCCATAAGTGAGTATGTTACTTCCTGTTATACCATCTGCTTTTGTCCATGTATAACTCTCGTTTGCTGAACCACTAACAGCGATATAGTAACTTCCATTTTTTTCGAGTAATAATGAAAATCTTGGACCAGACCAATTGTTATATGATACATGCTTGTAGTAAAACGACAAAGATGTCAAGTTATCTATGTATTGTGGTAGGTCTCCTGAAGAATTCATGAAATATGTTACATAAGCATAATCGCCTATCGAACTCGTGTATTCCCTCACCGAATATGGAGGACTCTTGTAGTCGGAAGATGATATTTCAGAAACAGCACCGCCTCCATTCGTTCCAAGATTAACACCAGCCATAACGACATACAAATCTGATGAACTCAATGACTGACAAGTATCGAGTTTAGTTAATGCGTAGACGTTATTAACAGACATAAGAAATAAACCTAAAATTAATCCGAAAATTATTTCCTTCTTCATTTTCCACCTATCTATATTTACCCCTAAAAAATAAAAAAGTAGGGGTTGGTGTTACTGTTACTTCGTGGTGTGTTCAGAATAACGCCTTCATTAAGAACATCACTATACCTGCACCAACGAGACCGCCGATAACAGGTTTTGCCAAAACAGGCACACCTGTTATGTTAACCACTGTGTCCAAAATTGGCGTCACGAAGTTCATCACCACAAGAAGGGCGACGAACACACCAACGAAAGAGACGATATACTCCCTTGCGTATTCAACACCGCCTGTTACTTGTCCTTTCATCTCTTTCACCTATTTCATGATTAACATACGCATTTATAAATCTTATATTATAAAAAATAAATAATAACATGTTGAAGATAAATGATAATATAGTGAAAGTTTTGAACTATTTAAAGGAAAAGGGTAAAATAACGAAGAGTGAGAGACCTTTCTCTGGTCTTCAGTTTTATTTGACTATATGGTATTTGAGAGATAAGGGTCTTATTTACTGTGATGGTATCAATGAGAGGAGGGAGAAGGTATGGGTTTTAACTGATAGGGGGAGGAGGGTCATAGAGATATTAGATGAATTGGAGGAGATAACATGACGAGGGTTTTGATTTTGGATACGGATTATTCAGGTGAAATTAAAAAATGCAGGGTTAAGGACGGAAATATAATAGTTGGAGATAAGGAGTTTGTAGTTGATGGAATAAGACCGTTAAGGGTAAAATCATTTTTCAATGTTGATGATTTATATCTGTGTAAATGGGATACTCTTGTAGCCTCTGATTTTGAGGTTAAAGAAGAGGAAATAGATAGAAATGAGTTGGAGAAAAAATTGAAGCGAGAAGGTTACAGTGAAAATGAGATTGGATACATAAAAAAGGAAATAGAGAAACATGAAAAGGAGCATAAACAAGTAATAAGGAAATTCATTTACAAAAAATTACAGCCAATAGAACCTAAATGGGTAAAAACAAAACTTCCATCTTTATTGAGGGATACAGCAGACATGAGATTCTTGAGGACTATGAGGGGGTACGCTGAAGGTAAGAGTTTTGGAATGAGTATCGGTAGAATAGGATTGTTTGCTTTTATAATAATATTTTTTGCAATATTTATTATATCTATGGCATTGGAAACTGTTAAATGAGGTGGTTGAATGTTAGGGTTTAGGAAGAAGAAGGATGATAAGGAAGTTTTCGGTGTAGACGAAGCACTGGCAAAAATGTCTCTTGAATTGTTAGACCCAGCAGAACAAAAATTATTTACCGTAAGTGATTTGACACCGAAGGAGATATTTATTTTATCAACATTGTTGTCTTACGCTGAAAAATTCAAGTCTAAATTGATAAAAAAATGGGTCAAGTATTTCCTTTTATTGAGAATATCAAGATTGAGATTGGGAAGGAGAGAGATAATATTTCTCGGTGCTGGTCTTCATGATACAAGTGAGAGGAGAGGTAAGAAGAGTCTTTCTGACTTATTTGTGGGTCTAAAATAGGGAGGTGAATTATGGATGTTAAAAGGATAAATGTTAAAAGGATTGAACCGAGACCTTCAAAGATAATAGACGAGGAATACGGTTACACGAAGGAAGAGGTTGAGGAACAGGCGGATTTGCTTAAAAAGTTTTTTGATTATTTAAGGGAGAGCAAGGAAAGGGATATGGCAAGATTGAGGAAATCGGGGGTGATAAAGTGAAGTTTGAAATAATATGTGATGATTTAAAGAGAGGGGAAAAACTAATGAATGATTTCAGCAAAATTGCGGAAGAAGAGTATAGAAAGCACATAAAGAAGACGTTAAAAAGAGTTGAGATGTTGAGAAAGATAGGTATAGTAAGACCCGATTTCTTCATTCCTGAAGAAGTTATCTTTCTGGTTGAGAGGGAAGAAGAGAAGATTATCATTTCAAACAGTTTACCGACACCAATATTGATGAAGATTGGTAAGAGACCGTTGAAAAAGATGGAGGAAAATATAAGGAAGTTTCTTGAAAGTAATGGAATCAAGGTTTTTGAAGTAAGATATGTGGGTGATTAAATGAGGTGAAATCGTGGTATTGTTCAGCATAGTAGGGGAAAAAATTGAACTTTGTTCATCAAGGTTCAATTTCCCTTATTAGGAGCGGGCAAAACATTATCTCTCGTTTATCTAACATGGAATAAATGGTTTTATAGCAGAATGAAGATTTTTTCAAATATACATCTATACAAAATTCCATATTATTATATAGACAGTATAGACAAATTAAGGAATATGAAGGATGGATGGGTTGCTATTGATGAGTTGTGGTCTATATTGAGGGCGAGATGTTCTACATCAAAAAGAAATCAAGTTGTTGGAGATATTTTATTGAGGTCGAGGAAATTGAATTTAACATACTGTTTTACTACACAACTGCTATCATTAATTGATAAAAATATACGTTCGATAACGGATTTTACTGCATATCCTTTGCTCAATCCAGATGAAACGATATGTAAATTGGTAATATTCAAAGGTGGTTCTTCTACTTCTGGACAGTATTTGAAAACTATATATTACAGAACATATATACCCATGTCTTGTTACAATACGAATGAAATTGTTGACATGAAGGATGAAAGTGATAAACCACTTGAGATAAGGTTTCAGGAGAATTTCAAACCTGAACATGGTAATTTCTGTACTTGTGAGGAGTGTAAGGGTCAGGTCTTTAAAACATGGGAAGAGGCTGAAAAGGTTGCTAATGAATATTGGTTGAGACTACATAAGAAGGGGGTTATCTGATGGGTTTATTGAGGGATAAGTTTATAGAAGACCCAAAGAAGAGGTTTTTAGTTGGGTTGCTGTTTGACATAGTATTGATAACCGTTTTCACCATAATGCTTTTATCACATACACAAGAATGGTATGCAGGTTACAATTATTGTAAGAATTTATGTCTTGTATTTCCAGATTTCAATATGTCTGATGAAATGGTGTTTAAGATAGCACATAACGAGACAAACATTTCAATTAATTTTTCAAACTACAATATTAGAGTCAAACCAATCATACAACCTCCTTAACGAGATTATGAACTCTCTGGGCATATCTTTTATGTTTATCTCAAAAATATCAACATTATCAACATCTGGTTTTTTATAAATCTTTTCGCAAGAAGACCACCGATTTTAATCGGTGGATGAATTGCGACCACGATTTTTCACCCCTTCGGTATTTAAATCTTTAATCTATATAGGTATATTATGGTTAAAGCAACAAAAGTAATCAAGGCAAAGATAGTTCACTTGACAAAAATAAAAGAAAAACTTCTCACAGAAGAATACGAAAACCTACAAAAGTTTCTTCATGAAGGGGGAAATGTTAAACTTTATTCCGCCAACAAGCAACAGGCAAAGCGTTATTATAAAAAGATTAAACAGAATAGGGAATATCCTTTGAGCATAAGAAAGGATTTGATAAAAATCCACAATAGGGAAACTAAACTTGTTAAATATTGGGTTCGTATCCCTGTTGCTGGAAAGCGTGGCGGTATATGGCTTCCTGTTAAACCTCATACAGATTTCCCAGATGAATATGAAATTTGCGAAAGTAAGGTTATTAAGAGAGATGGAAAGTTTTTCATACATATAACCATAAAGAAGGAAATCGAAATCAAACAATCATACTCCTCTATCCTTGCCATAGATATAGGAGAACGAGTAATCGCGACAGCCGTGCTGTCTTGTGAGCAGAGACCACTATTCTATGGCAGGGAAATTAGAGGTATCCGCAGACACTATGCTTGGCTCAGGAGAAGACTGGGAAAGAAGAAGTTGCTAAAAGTAATTAAACGGATTGGGCATAAAGAAAAGATGATAGTAAACGACATTCTTCACAAAATAAGCAGGGAGATAATCAATACAGCGAAGGAACACAATGCAGTAATCGTTCTTGGTGATTTGAAAGGGATAAGACAACATGCAAAAGGTAAGAGGTTTAACAGAATTGTCAGCAACATGCCATATTACAAATTAACAAAGATGATAGAATACAAAGCAAATTGGTTAGGCATAAAAGTCATAAAACTTTCGGAGAAATACACAAGCATAACATGTTCAAGGTGCGGAGAGAAAGGAAATAGACCATATCAGGGATTGTTCAGGTGTCCAGAATGCGGATACCGAGTAAATGCCGACTTTAATGGTGTTAAAAACATCTTAAAGAGGTCTTGGGAGTATATCTCTCAAGACGGGGTTGCCGTGAACCAGCCCTTAACCATGCCTTTGAGCATGGAAGCCACCTATTTCAATAGGTGGTAGTTCACTCATGTTTTCCCTCCTTATTCATGTATTTAACAGGCAAAAATATTTGTCTCTCATACATACCGAGTTTATCGCTCACTCCTCTCTCTATCCATGTTTTTATATCTGAATAGTAAACTTCTTGTGTTCCGTCCTCTTTAGTGTAAATTATGGCTATTGTCTTAACCTTTTTTAGCAGAATGTCGAATATTTTTTCCGAAATTCCGAAACCAGCATATTTGCGAACGAAGTGAACTTTATTTCTCTGTGTTATGTATTTGTCTCCGTGTATGATTCCTCTTATTCTACCGTCATACTTTATGTGCTTCACTTCAGAACTGAAAGGTAATTTTTTTACTCCTCTGGTCTTGAACTTCTTCAACCTCTTTGGCATTAGGTTTCCACAATCATCACATTTAGCATACATTTTATTATATATTATGTTTGTAGAGCCACATTTATCACATATTCTCTGACTTCTCTTTATTTTAAGGTATATAGAACCTTCACCTGTTGTCTGTATTCTCATTACTTTCACTCTCAAATGCTTTATCTATGAGTGATTTTTCGGGTTTTCGTTCTGGTTGCTTGAATCCCTCCTCAACCTTCTTTTTCACCCATTCGTTGTCTATTTTCTTATATGCTCTCTGTCTCAACATAAATATTTTTTTGTCGAGTGCGTTGTTTATCACCGTAAAACTTGCCGTTGCCTGTTTGTCGAACAGCATTTTAACTACATCAGAGAATTCCATATCTCTTATAACACCACCTCTCCCGACAACCCTGTTTATCACCCTTTCAAGCTCCCTTATGTTGCTGTCGAGTAGTTTATCGAGAACCCTGTTAAGCTCCTTGTCTGTCAACTCGACCCACTTCCACTCATATTTCAATTGTATCTGTTTCCCTATCATACTTCTGCCTTAACGGTTACCCTCTTCAGAATCTTTGCTTTCTTTATAAACTTGTTATGACAACTTGGGCAACCTGTTGGATTTAAGGTTTTACCAACCCACACATGGTGACAATAAGGACACTGATACAAGGTAACGGTCTTCTTTATAATCATACTAAATAGTTAGTCATAAGATTTATAAAGCTTACTGCTAATTAAGTAACATAGGGGGGCTTGACTTCTATGGTCAGGTTGTTCGATTACTCAAAGGAAACATATAAAGACCCAAGATACGCTATCGAAATCAACTTCACGAGTAGGTTTATTGAGGAAGGTTATAAAATCGAGGAAAGAATGGTAAACGGAAGGAGGGTCAAGTTTTTCGTTAGATACAAAAATGGTGAAATTGTTGAAGAAATACCTCTCATTGAAAGGGAATTTGATTTGTATGTCACAGGAATTTATCTGGTAAGAGAGAAGAAACATAAAGGTGAAGAAGTAAGGATTAAAATAAGGATTCCTTGTGTTGTTGTTTATGGTGCTAAAGAGGAATGGCTTGACGATTTTAGTGATGAAATAGAGGAAAGGGCGAGGGAAATTTTTCAGGAATGGCTCGATTATAACATATCTTCTGGTCTTATTGATGAGGCAATGTTTGATGAGATAGAGGTATCACCGAGACCAAAAGAGGAGCTGGAATGATGTATCTCAACAGATGGATTTTTCATCAGATTTTTTCTAAATTTTCTAATTTTTTCAGAAAAAGGGAATTTTCGTTCGCTTTTGGCGTATCGTCTCTTGTTGACAAGGAACAAAATTTACATATTGTTTTCCTTGATTATGATAAGAATGATTTTGTTTGTGTTTTGAAGGATGTAGTTAGATTGATAAGGAAATTTGAACTGAAGGATTGCTTTATTTATAAGACAAGGAAAGGGTTTCACGTGATATTTCCTTATGACATCCTTGTATGGGAAGATGTCAAAAAAATACTATATTCGGCAAAGGTTGATTGGAGGAGCAAGTCGTTGTCTGGTCAATATGGGAGGATATTTTTGAGGGTTGCTGGTAAATACAAGGATTTTGATATAAAGAGAATTGCTCACATAATCTCGCCAAACACACCCAATAAATACGAGAAAATGTATGGTGATGGAATTATGAAACTGCATGAAAAATTTTTTAAAGTTCACACCATCTTTCCGAAAAAATGTTTATTCGACTAATTTGACTATGAGAGATACAAAAATCAACATAATACCGAAGTAACTCATTATTAATTGGCTCATTCTATCTGGTGCGAATAGTGTGCAGAATGTCATTATGACACCAAGACAAAACACATACATTGCTACCATATCAACGACCTTATTTTTTCATAGGTGTAGATACCTACACCGAGTATTAACATAAATGTCCATAACACGAACAATAATACCAAATAAGCGTATTCAGTTAATTTCATGTTTTATGGGGGAAGGGTCGGTGTTACAGAGAATTCTCTGCGGTTGGGCAATTTTGACCCCATAAAAGGGGGTTCAGGAGGGGTATTATGGCAATTGAAGGCATTTCAGACATCAATGTCCCTTGTCCCCTTTCACACATTTTATTTTTTGTTTCAATTATTTAAATTAATTTAACACCACATTCATTACAATAGTATATTTTCTCATCTTCTTTATACATCAAGCTGTGCTTACACACAGGACATCTCAAATGTTCATCAAAGTTTTTCATTCCTGAACACATTTACTCACCTCCATCATGGTATTTTGTTTTAACCATAGACCTTAACCTTAACAGTATCTCTCCGACAACACCAAGATTGCTGTGTCCTTTATTATCAAGTATGTAATTTGCTATTTCTTCTGGGTCTTTACCTGTTCTTACCTTTCGTGTTGTATCAAGTAAATTTCCAATTGCTTCCAATTCCTTGAAAACAAAATTGTCCTTAAGGCTCTTAACAATCCTTTCCGATGGGTTAGTTACTATCCATATTGGTTTATCGTGATTGCAGTAACACAAACAACTCATGACTATGCCCATATTACCTTCAAAATCAAATTTACTCTTACCATCCTTTCTGGGTATTCCTGCCGTTATTATGTAAACGTCGCTATCTTTTGCTTTAGTAATGTTTTCTTGTATATTTATTTCCTTTCCACAAAGGAAACACATATCTCTCAAGTCTTCTGCCTGACCTCTTACAAGATTTTTATCCTTGTCGTGTAGGTATATTGTCTCTATCGGTAAATCTGAAGATATTAATGACGATAGTAATGCTGTTCCTACTTTTCCGAGACCAAGTATTGCTATTTTCATTCTCTGACCTCCTCGAACACATCTGGAAACCACTTTTTGATTGAATCAATAGTCATTTCCAACCCTGAAAGTTTACCGTAGGCATATTGTCTCTTCTCTTTTGTCAGACACATTTTTCCTATTCTTTTCTTCTCCTCTTCTAACTCCTCAATAAACCCTTCGACCGCCAATTTGACGTCATCTTTGAGAAATACAAAAATACCTCTGGCACTATAAGGTTTCATTATTGAGTATGCCTTCCCTTTCAATGGCTCATTCTTTTTTGGCATTTTCGCTCACCTTTGCAAGTTTTAATTGGCAAGCAAAACACATTCCGTAGTATTTGCTGTCTGGATACGGGTTGAGACTTGCATACATTCCACACTTGCTACACTTTCCCCACATCCTCAAACACCCCCTTAAACGCCAATTTGAAGAGCCATTCGTTGTATCGGTCTTCTAAATCACTTAAATCATTATACTTTTCCTTCTCGAGAATCTTTGAATACTCTAAATGAAACTCGTATAACTGTTTCTTTTCTTTTTCACATAACTTTATGTCTCCATTTTCGACATCAATAATTAGTTCTTTCATACCATCTAAATCCTGAAACATCAAATAAAACTCACAGGCGGATTTGAGGCGTTGTTTGAGTTCATTAATTGTAAACTGAATTGTATCTTTTTGAATCTGTTTGCACTTTTCACATAAATGTTCAATTTTAAAATTTAGTGAGTCTTCCTTGAGGTGTTTAACTTGTTTTTTAATCCAGAAATCATATGCTTTCTCTTTTATTTCTTCCAAATCCAGTGGTTGGGGTTTCATAATTTATCGCCTCCATGATTTCTTAATCAATTTCTCAACTTCAATAATTGTTTCCTCGACTGCCAAATCTATCGCCCTCGCTATCCATTGTCTCGGAATGTCTCCGAATTCAAAACCCATCTCCCTTGTCTCCTTGTCTATTTTTTTCATAACCTTTTCTTTAATGTTCATAGTTTCACACCTCCACGATTTCAAGTTCGGTTTTCTCTCCGCTGATTCGCATTTGACCCAAAAAGGGTTTCATTCTCTTCTTCGCTATCTCGATATAGTCAGGGTTGAGTTCTATACCTATCGAGTTTCGGTTGAGTTTCTCGGCAACGACCATAGTTGTTCCACTTCCGAGGAAGGGGTCTAATACTAAATCTCCCTTATTTGTGCTCACTAAAATAAATTTCTCGATAAGTTGTTCTGGTTTTTCTGTTGGATGTTCTGTTTTACCATAAATTGATTTATTTGGTGTTAGCATATAATTAAACATCTCTGTTTGCTTGAGGAAGTTTTTTAACTTACAACTTCCCTTGCTTCCAACCCAAACAAATTCTGTGGCAGAAAGCCAATTAACTTTGCGAAAAGAAGGGCAAGGATTAGTTTTAAGCCAAGTAAAGATAGTTCTGCTTTTAATTCCATACTTTGGGGCAAGAATCAAATCAAAATATCCTGTCTTCTGTTTATCAAAGAAGATATAAATCCAGCTTTTTTGTTTAAGTACTCTAACACACTCTTTGAACCAACTTTCTGTGAATTTGAAAAAATCGTCTTCTGTTTCAAAAATATCCCATTCACCAAAATCCAATCTTATATCCATATCACGCTTCCAAGATTTTGAAGAAAGCGATTTCCTACTAATTTTCTTGCCTTCTTGTGAAATAGCATAAGGAGGGTCAACTATAATACAATCCACACTCTCATCCGAGAGCGTTTTCAGAACTTTAAGCGTGTCGCCGTGATAGATTATGTGTTTCATCCTTCCAAGACCTCCTTCCTGTGTTTGCTACACATTCTTTTAATTAAGCATTCCTTATGAGACCAGAAATACTGTTCGTTCTCCTCGATTATTATCGTTACTTCAGCGTTGCCTTCAATTGGTTTCCCGCAGAAGCAACAGGTAAATGATATGTCTTTAACTCCTCTCAAAAGTTCCTTTATCGTCCCGACTCCTGCCACCTTGTTGCCGAGTTTTACCTTCTCCCGTGACATCTTTACAATTAAGTCGGTATATGTATTATACAACTTTTGTTTCCAGTTCCACCATGTATCTCTACAAAAGAACATTGATAGAGTTAGATGTGCTTTCATTAAATGTTTAGGTGTTTCTCCACCATGCTCCAATGCTACTGGAACGCAAGATTCTTCTTCCCAATCAAGCCACGCTTCCCTCGCCTTATCTAATTTCTTCTCAAATTCCTCTATAACTTTTGCGAGTTTACTTTTTTTGAGCACCATTATATCACCTCACAATTGTTCCATTTTGCATTTTTTCTCAGTTTTCATTTTTTCTCACCTCCACTGTTGCATCCCTTACCCAGCGTTAGGTTGTTTCGTGGTTTCACTATCTTCTTGGCACATATTAACTGATAACCATAGATATGCCATTGTGAACCTGAACCATATGAAAGTTCTAATAAAAATCGTGTGCCCGACTTCTTATTTTTGAAAACTCTACAAACTTTAAATGGATATTGTTTGCTATTCGGTAAACTATTCCACCAATCTTTTAACATCTTCATTAATGTAGCATAGTAGTTTTCTGGCTTGTCCACAATCCTTTTAGCAACATCTTCAACATGGAAAATTATTGGTGCAGATATATTTTCCTCTATCAAACTTTCTACTGCCTCATCTATGCTAATTACCAATTTCATCCTTTCTCACCTTACAATCAATTTTTCGAGTTCCATAAGTTTTTTCAGTATGAATACGTTTTTCTTGAATACCTTACCTGTATCCGTGTATTTAACCATGCAACTCCTTCCTTCTTTTGATATTTCCACGAATCCGTGTCTTTCGAGTGTTCTCATGAAGTTGTGAAGGGTGTGGTATGATATTCCTATAATCCTGCTGTTCCTGTCTATGCTTATGTTTTCCTTGAAGTTTTCAATTATCCTTATTATTGTTTTTAATGTGTAGTTTTCGAGTTTTTTCATGTAAATAACCTCACAATTTCATCCCATCTGAAGTAGACTATTATGAGCAGTATACCTATTATGACGGTGAATAGTATGAGGTAATACCATTTTTCCCAATTTTCCCATTCTTGTTCCTCATTCATACTAAATGATTAGTAGTAAGATTTATAAAGGTTTTATTGGGTAATTTTGTTATAGAAACATTTATATTTATGGGAGGATAAAAAATATAGATATATCTATATTTTTTGAAGTCTAAATAATATAAATTGATTTATCATTTTTTAAGGCAATGAAGCACATATTTCACAATATCGTATAAAATTTTCCCTCGTGTTCAAGATAATAGAGTTGAAAAAGTATTGGTTTTAATTCAGGAGGACAATAATATACTCTGCTCGGTTTGTTTTTGGGGTATATTGCAAAAGTTGAATGACACGCTATACACTTCTTTTGGAGAGTTGTTTGTGTGTGTTGTTTATGACCACATTTTGGACATATTACTATGAGGTTATTACCGAGTCTTGATTTTAAAATATAGAGCATATGACCTTTGTATTTTGGTCTGCTTTTTTCGAGTTTATCAGCAGTTTTGAAATTGTTTTCTTTTTTCATAATAACCTCGACAGATTTGTGTTAAAGAACCAATCATCATCAAATAATAATTTTTCTTTCAGATAATTTATAGTTTGTTCGTATGATTGTTTTATTCTTTCAGTCGTCTGATAAAATGTTAATACGCCACTGCCACGACCACCACTATATTTAAACCATTCAATTAATTGGTTGTTTTTTAAATACCATATGTATTGTCTGAATCTAACTTCACCCAACATTTTAATATCCAATTGTTTTGCAGTTATCCTATAATATTTATAGAATCTATTAAAATCTGTAAAATAATATTTTTTATGATACTTTTTTCCTATTGTTTTTTCTGTGAAATCCTTTATATCATGTTCCGACTTCATTAGAGAAAGCAATATGACTAATTCATGTTCATTTAAACATTTAATAATACTTAAAGTATCATCCCTGAAAATTTCTTGAAAGTATTCATCATTTAATACATCAAGGTCAAATGGCTTCTTGCATTTATTCATCCAAATAACAAAACTTCTCAAAATCTTCCTCATATCACCCACACCTATTTCACGTGCAAATTTAGTCAGTCTTCGTTTTAATTCGCTATCTTCAAGTAAATACTCCTTTTTAACTAAACCATACTCCTTTATATAATATTCAAGTATTTCAACACAACTTGGTATATCGTATCTTGAGAATGTTACAATCATTTCATTTAATCTGCTTAAAGTGGGATATGATAGTTTTTCCCTTAAAAATTGGTCATTAGTAATAAAAATATAGTAAATTTTACCAGATACATCTCTTTGTATATGTAGTAATGTGTTCAACAAACTATCAATTTCTCTGGGTTTTATCTTGTCTATTTCATCAAGACATATTATAAGTTCTCTATTTTTATCAAAAAATTTAGTTAGGAATAGTGCGTTTAAGGATGTATTGTGTAATTTGATATTACGATTTAGATTGTATTTATCAATCAACACTTCAGAGATTGTTTTTAAAACCATAAACTCCGTGTTTATTGTTTTGGTGAGAATATATATGCTGTCATATTTGCTCTC
>Ga0190363_1000999_pt1 | contig 17002 bp, 19 predicted proteins | sample 48721867_MG_FD_161272 | JGI IMG/M metagenome (GOLD analysis project Ga0190363, IMG submission 161272) | Hydrothermal vent microbial mat bacterial communities from Southern Trench, Guaymas Basin, Mexico - 4872-18-6-7_MG | ecosystem: Environmental > Aquatic > Marine > Hydrothermal vents >... | reverse complement strand
ACCGTAGATCTCTCTAACACCTTTAATCCCCTTAACTGGTCCTTTAAAGTATTTCATAAAGCTCTCCGGCATGTAGATATCTTCAACTCTTAAGCCTTCAATAGCTCTCATCCCGTACACGTTACCAGCGACACTGGCTAGAAAAGCTGGCATATTACCTTCTTCGAAGAGATCAACTGGATACGCTACTTTGACTAAGTAAGTGTTGTCCTCCAGATGCTTTATCTCATAGGCTTTACCCATAAGTTTCCATATCCTGTCAGGGAGTACTGAGAGAGTAGTCCACGTCCCCACGCTACTTTCTGACGCTACTCTACCCGCTGCTTCCTCTATAGTAAAGTCTTTAGCAGGCGTAATCCGGAAAACTACTATGACATCGTTGTCTAGATCAGGCTTATAGTCTTTTTTAACAAAAACATCATACCACTCGAATTTCCCCATTAAGATCCCCAAATCAATATATCTCTATTATCTCGTTTAAACATATTTCTTATTCCAGCAGAGGATAGATTTAAGTGAATTTAAGGAGTTTCTGTGTAGGTGGTTAAATGGAGATTCAACTGGATTGTGTAATATGCGTTCTACGGCAGGCTCTTAGAGCCTCGAGAAAGGTTACAGATGATATTGAAATTCAAGAAAAAGTTTTGAGATGTGCAATGGAAGAACTCCTAGAGATGAACTGGAAGACTACTCCCTTCTATATGTCGTATAGAATACATAAAATAGTCAGCGAGCTAACAGGCGTAGATGATCCATATAGAGAAGTTAAGAGGAGGAGTAACGATCAAGTCTTAAAGCTCTATCCTAAGTTTAAAGAGCTTGTAGAGATTAGCCGAGATCCTCTAAAAACAGCTGTTAAACTTGCTATAGCTGGAAACATTATAGATTTCGCGGCCGTGGAGAAACCCGAGGTGGAGGAAACTGTAGAAACGGTATTGAAGAAGAAATTCGCTATAAACGACTATCCATATCTTAAAAATAAAGTTCTAACTGCGCGACAGCTTCTATTCTTTGCCGATAATGCTGGTGAAATAGTCTTTGATAAGCTTCTACTCGAGACTATGATAAAGATCAGAGAAAAGCCTTTCGAAAAAATAACTTTTGTTGTTAAAAGAGAACCCATAATCAACGATGCAACAGTTGAAGACGCTACTTACGTGAAAATAACCTCACTCCCTAATGTTGATATTAAAACTATATCCTATAAAGGACGAAATCTCGAGGCGGACAATCCGAATTTGAAGAAATGGTTTCTAGCTCATGATTTAATACTGTTGAAAGGACAGAGTAACTACGAGAATTTCGATAAATATGATAATGTATTCTTTATGCTCATAGTCAAATGTCCAGTTGTTGCTAGAGATTTAAAAGTCAACATTGGCGACATCGTGCTTAAGTACAACCGTCCAAAATCTCCTTTCACGCGATTTATAAGATAGCCTGTAAAACGCTAAAGTTTTAAACATCAATATTTTAAAAGAAATCCATGCTCCTCGCCGATTACCACGTCCACACAGGATATACAGTAGATGTGAAAGAGAACGTTAGCATAGAGGCTTATTTGAGAAAAGCCGAAAAACTAGGTTTAGTGGAGATATGCTTCGTCAATCACCTAGAATTCCATCCAGTAAAAGGCTTGGTTAAAGGCGCTACAATCTTCCCCGACCAGATAGAAGAATTCATTGACGAGGTAGAGAAAGCTAAAGCCAATACGAGTTTAAGAGTTAAAATAGGACTTGAAGTAACCTATACTCAGAGATTTGAAAAAAATTTAGAAGCAATTCTTTCACAACATGAATCTTCTTTCGACTTTTTCCTAGGCTCTATACACTACATTGGCAATTATGCTGTTTCTCCAGCGTTTAGTACTGAATTTTCCGAAGAGATATTTGCAAAATTCGATGAAATAAAAATCTACCAGAAATACTTCGACGAAGTAATTAGAGCAGTTGAAAGCCAACTCTTCGACGTTCTAGCCCATCCAGACTTAATTAGAAAAATAGCTGTAAAGCATTATAGCCGAGAAATAGACTCTGAGATATACTTGGATATGATTTGGCGAGTTTTAGACGCGCTCGACGAATACAATGTAGGGTTAGAGGTAAATTCAGCTGGTTATCGACACAGCATCGGCGACTGTTATCCTAGGATGGAAATGTTAAAAGCTGCGAGAAAGAAAGGTATAAAAGTTGTAACTATCGGATCTGATGCTCATGCTCTAGAACATTTAGGCTTAAAATTGGAAAAAGCTGTTGAAAAGTTAAAACTTGTAGGCTATGAGGGCTTCTATGTATTTGAAAAACATAAACCAAGGCTTTTTAAATTAGGCATTGAATAGCTGAGAGCAGCGATTGTCTATTCATCAAAGTCCATGCAACCATAAAACCAGCAATATTCCCTGTATACTTGTAAATAACTCCGAAATAGACAAAAACTAGTGAAACTATGAAAGCATTCACTACGGCGGCTACCAAGTCACCGTGGATAGCCCACAAGACATGAGACAATCCAAAGATCATCGGCACGGCTAGAGAACCTTCCGACGGCATTGCCTCGCTTCCTAAATATTCATCCGTATTTTCGATAAGCCAGACTACGAAGAAAACTTCTAAAGGACCATAAGCCACTAAGTTTAAAACTGCGTAGAAAAAGCTCCATGGAGGTACGAGGCCGTAGCCTCGACTTGGGAAACCTCTTAGCCATGCGACGATGAGAGCGAGTGGAAGGGAATAGAGTATGTTTGGCCAAAACTTCTCTTTACGAAAACCATACTTTGCAAAATCCTCGCCGCAAGCTAGCGTATAAATGAGAGGTAGAATGCCTATAAAAACCAGTTCGGGATAAGAGGCCAAATAAGGCTTCTCTAATAGAATAAAATATAATCTCTCAAGAGCATCGGAAATTCCAACCCGCCAGAATATAGAAAGCATCAACACCATCATGGGTGGACCTAGGAAAAACCAAAGCCAAACTAGGAGAATTTTAAGAAGCAGTCGACGACAGAGAGTCTCCGATATCATAGCTACAAACAGAAAAATAGTGGAGGCGCGTCTAAGCCTGACCTACGGCTTTGGCACATCTTTCGGCTCGTTCGCGCCGTAGCCTCGCGGCCGAAGCCGCGTGGTTACGGTTTGAACGGGCCTACTTGACATGCCTCGGCCGTGGGCCAAGCCTGCCCCGCGCCTCCGTTAATATTATTTACATATCTCCTATAAATATTTAATGTTATTGAGTGAAAGTTTACTATGCATGAACTATTTATAGGTATTCTTTATTTAAATGTTAATTTTTTATATTATTTTTTAACGTTTTGTTTAGATGGATTTTATAGACGATGTATCCTTTATACTAGAGAAGGCTAAACAAGTCATTCCCGATTCTAAAAGTTTTTCTAAATTAGAGAAGGTTGCTTGGAAATTGACGAATATGTACGAAAAGGGTTTGGTAAAATCAAATCACAGCGTTATGGAACTCGTTTTAGCATGCCATTTGATCAAAAAAGGCTATAATGTAGATGTAGAATATGACTTTGGAGGAGGCTTGATTTGTGATATATATGCTGAAAGAGACGGTGAGAGTTTAGCCGTAGAAGTTGAAACAGGTTTTGTACCTCCCGAGAACTCTAAAGATCCCGTAGCGTATAGAGCGGCTAGAGAAATAAGTAAAGTTGTTAGATATAGCAGGCATGTCGATTTTTTCGCTCTCGCTACTCCGCCTTATCATATTCTACAGCTTCCAGATATCTTCTTCCTGCCTCCAGGAAAAAGAGGGTACTGGGGTTTAAAAGCTATAAAAAACTTCTTGGACAAATACTATAAGAGGCCGCCTATAGAAGTTGATGAGTTAATAGCGGCTAAGCTTAACTACGTCTACGTTGTCGTGGTGGATGAGCTTCTAGTTTTAGAGTATAAAGCTGGTGAATACTACATGGAGTATTTAGAGAAGCCGCGAAGAGAGCTAGGGAGATATTTTAAGGGAGAACCTTTCTTACCCTTATACAATATAGATTTATCTAGTAGGGAATAGTTTTAGAATTGTGGAGTTCGAGCTAGTCTGGTTTGATTCTTTAGGCGCTAAATCATCCTGTACTTTAGTCGTGACTCCAGATGTTAAAATTTTAATAGATCCGGGCGTAGCAATTATGCATCCTACTTTTCCTGCGCCGGATACTTTAAAATTTGAATGGCTTGAAGAAGGTAGAGAAGCAGTTAAAAAAGCTTCCCGAAAAGCAGATGTTATTATTATATCTCATTATCACTATGACCACTTCACGGATTTTGAAAAAGAGATATATGAGGGTAAACTGGTTTTAGCTAAGAATCCGAACGAGTATATAAACGATTCTCAGAGAAAGCGTGCTCTCCGCTTTTATGAACATCTCTACGGCAGTTTTGGAGTAAATCTCGAAGATTTTATGATAGAGCCTAAAAGCCGGAATTGGAAAGATATCTTTGACGATTTAAAAATAGCAAAGAATAAGGATTTCGGAGATTATAATGAAAGACGGTCACAATTGTTAGAGAAGGGGAGGAAATGGTTTGAAAAAAGAGTGGAGAAATGGAGGAAGTACAAGTTAATACCGGAGTTAGATCTTGAAGGAGTCGGAGTTAGATTTGCCGATGGAAAAACATTCAAATTTGGCAAAACTGTGGTTAGGTTTACGAAACCGATGTTCCATGGTATAGAATATTCGAGAGTAGGTTGGGTTTTCGCTACTGTAATCGAGTATAAGGGATGGAAGCTATTGCATTCTAGCGATCTAAACGGTCCGATAATAGAAGACTACGCCGAGTGGATCATAGAAGAGAATCCGGACGTGCTCATACTGGATGGCCCTATGACCTATATGCTCGGCTATACTCTTAACTTGATAAACTTTAATAGGGCTTTAGAAAACGCCGCTAGAATCGTTGAAGAAACGGATGCGAGACTTATAATCTACGACCATCACTTGCCTAGAGAGCCTAAATTCCGTGAAAGAACTCTTAAAGTCTGGAAACTCGGTGAAAAACTAGGTAAAAAAGTCCTGACTGCTGCTGAGTATAAGGGTTTAAAACCTGTCGTGATAGCCGTAGAGTCTAGTACATAGCAAATCAGTTTTATAAGGTTGTCGCCCCGCTGACCGACCTCTCGCCTCATTCGTTGGCGGAGGCGCGAGTGCGGGGCGGGTCGGACTACCTACCGGTCCTCAGCATTCGGCATTTCTGGATTCTTCATTCCAAAATACAATATTTATATTTATGGTATAAATTCACTTCGCACGTAACTGTTTTATAAGAGATTTTTAATTTCGGTGCTGTGGAGACGCTACAGATTAGAAAAGTTATAGAACAACACTTGGATTCCTTAAAGCTAGAGTATAAACATGATCCTGAACGTAGACTTTTCTACGTAAATATAATAGGGAAAGATCGGAAAAAACTGCCTATTATGGTAAGTTATTCTAAAAACTGGGTGAAAGTATTTATTTATTTAATGAACGAGAAAAAAGTTCCAGAATATGTGGATAGAGCTATATTCTATAGGTTGTTACTAGAGGAGAATTTCTATACTAGCGGAGCAACGTATAGCATGACCGAGAATGGGAGCATACTAGCTGAAAAAGAGATCGATACTATGTCGGCTTTAGATCTGAGAATTTTCAGAAACTGCATACGAGCAGTACTTTATGCCGCTAGATACTTCTATAAGGAAATATTAAAGATCTAATCTATGCTAGAAGATACTAGATAGAGATAAGCCGTTTTCGCGACTTCTTCTAAAGCTTCCATTAAAGCGGTAGCCGATTCTGGAGATTTGCCTACTGTAATAGCTCCATGTCTCTCCAATATAAGTACTCTACTCTTCTTCTTTCTAACAGCTTCTTGAACTTTTGAAGCTAGTTCTTCACTACCTGGCTCTTCATAGGGAACTACTACCAGTTTTCCAAAAAGTACTCTAAACTCGGCTAGTTCCTCCATTACCTCTAGATGGTCTGCTAGAGATAAAGCTAGAGTATATTTTGGATGGGCATGGACTATAGCATTAGCCTCTTCATCTGCCAAGTATATTGCTTTATGCATCCTCCATTCGATAGACGGCTTCCTAGTCCCCTCTAAAATGTTACCTTCGAAATCCATGTATATTAGATCTTTCATCGTCATAGCCCAGCGAGGAATGCCGGAGGGGGTAATAATAAACCCTTTAGGCGCTTTAACACTTACATTACCGCTTAAACTTGAAGTAAGTCCTCGTTCATATAAGATTTTAACAGATTTCAGAACTGAATTTTTTAGAATTTCCAATTCTTTCATATAGCATACTACTAAAAAAGAGTATTTAGATTTTGCTAGCGTTAGATAGTGCCCGATACAGTCTTTTATACGTTTGAATATCTATTAGATTCCCATTTTCTAGATGGTTTATATTCTTTTGAGACAAGTTCTCCTTTAAGACAAGCTTCTATTACTTGACTAGCTTTGCCTTGAGCGCCTCTAATGACTTCTATGCCGATCTGCCGGAACATTTCCATTGCTCTCCGTCCAACTCCTCTGCATATTAGAAGTTCTACATTATTCTTACTAAGCAATTGAGGGATCTGTCCCGGCATATGTTCCTCTGCATATGGGTTTTTTAGAGTTTTAACACTCACTATCTCTCCATTTTCTACATCTATCAGTAAGAAGTATGGTGCATGACCAAAATGTTCAAAAATTTCACTTTCTAAGCCCTGTCTTTCATCGCCAACAGGTATTGCTATCCTCATTTTGTCGCCGCTTAAACTATAATTTTACTATATTAAAATTTTTCATCGAATCGAGTTTGAAGCTAACAGTTGAAATATTAGCCAGTAGCCATTTTCGCTATCATGTCGTAGATAGATTCCAGTTGCGGCCTTAACGTCTTAGGTATTCTATCTAAGCCTACATCGATAAAACCTCTCACAATTATAGAAGTTGCCTCTTCCTCTGTGAAACCTTTAGACATTAGATAGTTCAATTCCTCTTCAGATATTCTGCCTATCGAAGCTTCATGTGTTAGAATGGCTCCTACAACCTTAGATTCTAGAATGGGTATAGCTCTTATTGAAGCATTGTCTGAGAGCTGTAAGCCTTTACACTCCAAATGCCCTCTCACATTTTGAGCATAGCCTTTAAGATAACCCTGCATAATCAATTTTGAATGATCCTTCGCTATACCTCTAGAAACTATTTCTCCACTAGCATTCCTTCCTTCTAATACTATTTCTGATCCTAAATCCATGTAGCTATCCTCCCTGCCTACTATCACAGAGGAATAATAAGCCTTGGCGTTTTCTTTCAAAACTATTCTAGGATAAGACTGGATGTATTTTACAGGTTTTAAGTTAATGTAGTGCGATATGAAAGACCCGTTTTTGTCAACGTATACTCCTGTTCTCGGCCTAACCTGTACATCAGAAGTCCAACCGTGAACCATTATATAGGTTAGCTCAGCGTTCTCTCCAACGAACATCTCCGTTACGCCTATGTGGATCGCCTCACCTCTTAGAGCCGCACATGTCGTATTTATAGTCAAGCTTGAGTTTCTGTCAACAACAATTATATTGTGAACCGCCTGTCCAATTTTGCCCGATGATATTAGGAAACAGGCTTGAATAGGAAACTCTACTTTTACTCCCTCGGGTACATAGATGAAAACTCCATGATATCCGTAAAGCTCGGCGGCTACAGTATACTCGTCGTAGTCTACTGGTAAAGCCTTCCAGTAGTATTCTTGGAATTTAGGATCTTTCAATGCTTCTTCTAAGTCCAAGAGTATGACTCCTTTTCTCTCTAGCTCTTTTTTAACGGCTAATCTTATAACATCGCTGTCAACTTGAAAATAGACTCCGCCAATCTTAGGCTCTTCTACCGAAATCCCTAATTCTTTAATTACTTTACTCGAAACTTTAGAAGAACCAATTTTTTCAAAATCGAAATCTTCGAGTTTTAGTCCTTTCCTAGCCAAAAATTTTAAAGCCCTTCTTCTATGAATTTTCAACCTATTCATATGTAAAGCCTCTGTATCCCTCCTTCATGATCAAATCATAGACTTCTTCAAACTCACCCGTATACACTATTCTACCATTCACCATAACTGATGCCCTATCTATCTTCTTAATTTTAAACGCTATAAATCCAGTATGAGTGACCATAAGAACTGTAGATTTCATCTCTATAAGCCTGTTTATAGCATTAGCTATAAGCTCCATGCTGTCGATATCAACTCCACTATCGGGTTCATCTAGAAGCGCTAATTTCGGTTTTTGAAGCAGTATCGTAGCTAATTCCGCCCTTTTTGACTCACCTCCGCTAAATCCATCGTGTAGCTTTCTTTCTATAAGATTATCGAGGTTAAGGTCTGAGATATAGTCTAACCTGCTATTATATTTCCTAGTCATCAACTTAGCTATGTAGCTAAACTTGGCATGTAGCGGCGGCGGATTTTGATAAGAAAATGCTATTCCCATTAAAGCTCTTTCATATGGTTTCTTATTTGTAATATCTACACCATTAAAAATTATCCTACCTCTTTCAATAGTATATGTTGGTAGTCCTATAATAGCCCTTAAGAGAGTAGATTTCCCAGCGCCATTAGGTCCGAACAGTAGATGCACTTCTCCTTTTTCAACGTGGAAATTCTCTATATCTATTATCTTTCTATTTTCAACACTCACCACAAGATCTTCTAATCTTAACGACATTACATCATCTGCTATGTAAAATAACTAAGGAAATATAACAATTGTCTTTCATCTTATGTAACCGTTTAGTCTATAAAGCTAACATCTAGAAATAGGTTCAGGATAAAATTTACTATAATTTAAAGTTAAAGAAGAAAAATATTATAGGAATTTTATTAGGTATACTATGCTATCGCCTCTCTTCCCTTACTCGTTATCACGTATTTGCCCTTTACCGGTTTTTCAACATAACCATATTTTAGTAACGTCCTTAATTTCCCCATAACCTTTCTAGTGTTAAGCCTCAAATTTAAACTGGTATTCTCGACTTGGATAGCTGATATCTTGAACAGTTTTCTGTATTTGGAGAGAAGCTTGGGAAAGTGTTTTTCTAGAACTCTATAGTATAGTTTCTTACCAAAACCGTAGAGAGTTAAAGCTCCGACGAACACATAGTTTGCATCGTATTCTTTAGCAGTTTTAATCATTTCTTCTAAATTTTCTGTGCCATCAGAGATGAAAGGTAATACTGATATATACGCTATTCCAGCATATAGTCCTTCTTCCCTAACTTTGTAGAGAGTATCTAATCTTTCCCTAGCCTAGGAGCTCCCGGCTCGAATATTCCAGCTATCCTATCATCGAGCGAGGAAATAGACAAAGTCACTAATACTCCATGTCTCAACTAAAGCAAGTCGCTAGGCAAAATAGCTCTTTTATCAATTTCCTTTAGCAGATCTAAGTCTCTCAAAATAAGCTTAGATTTTGTTAGACAATGTATTGGAAATTTATACTTAGAAATTACTTCTAGACATTTTCTAGTAATTCCATATCTCTCCTCTAAAGGTTGCCACGACTCAGTTGATGAAGATAAAGCAATAAAACCGTATTCCATTCTTAACGCTCTTTTCCTCAATTCTTTCTCGAGCAATTGAACCGCGTTTACTTTAACCGCTAACTCATCGGCTATGTTCTCTCCATACTTACTTCCTCGGATGTAACAGTAGAGACAGTTGTACTGGCAGAGCTGATATGGATTTAACGAGTAATCGTCTAGAAACCAGCTATCTCTCCTCTTATGTTTATTCAAGATTGTTTTCACATAGATTTTCCTTACCACTCCTTACACTACTGTTTTTTTAACTTTTACCCATTTCCTCTCTTTTATGGATTCATAGACAGCGTCCATGACAGCGTTTACAACGGCACCATCGTAGAAGTTAGGCCTAAACTCCTCTCCTTTTTTAACTGCTAGCAGAAAGTGGTAAAGTTGCAGAATAAAACTTTCAACCCAACCTATAGTGTGCCCTGCTGGCCAAAACTTCTCGTAAAACGGATGTGTTTTCTCTGTGACGAAGATACGGGTGAAACCTTCACTCTCTCTTTTATAGAACCATAGTTCGTTAAGCCTCTCCATGTTGAAGTATAGCGAGCCCTCTTCACCATAGATCTCAAAGACGAAATAGTTTTTCCTTCCAAGAGAGTAGCGGCTAGCTTCCATAACTCCGAAAGCCCTGTTTCTTAACTTCATTAAAACTGCAACGCTATCTTCAACGTCGACTTTCTCCATTTTATCCTCTAACTTTCTCTCGGCGACGTCGATACTGCTTAAGGCTATCACCTCGTCTATGTCGCCGATTAGAAATCTTATCATATCGATAACATGTGATCCTTGATCCCCTAAAACCCCGTAACCAGCGGTCTCTCTCTTAAACCTCCAGGTTAATGAAAGTTCCGGGTCAGCGCCCCAATCTTGATGATAGGCGAATCGAAAGTGGAGTATTTTGCCGAGAGCTCCTTCTTCTATAAGTTTTTTAGCTAATTGGACCGCGGGAAACCATCTCTTATTGAAAATAACTCCATGGGTAACTCCGGCTTTAACAGCTGCTTTTAGCATTTCTAAAGCTTCGTCTAAGCTACGCGCCAAAGGTTTCTCGCATATAACGCTCTTGCCCATTTCTAGAGCTTCGATACAAGGCTTTTTATGCAGAAAATTTGGCAGAGAGTTATCCACAACTTCAACTTCAGGATCTTTTAAAAGTTCTCGCCAATCTAGATAGTATTTCTCATAACCATAAGCCTCCTTAACGTATCGTGTATACTCGGGATCACGCCCATAGATAGCTACAAGCCTGGGCTTTACCTTTAAACCCATAAAAGTAGTCATGCTTCGATAGGCATGACTGTGAGCTTTACCCATGAAACGAGTGCCAAGAAGCCCGACTCCGATCTCCATAAGAGAAATAACGGGTAAAGCTAGATAAATATGTCTTTCATATAGCCTTAAATATGTTTTATTAAAACTCTGCTAAAGTTGGCTAATGGAGATATTTCCTTATGTAAGATGTGCATCATTGAATGAGTTTTTAGGATTATAGTCGAGTCGAGACTAGGATTTTGAGCGAGAGTCAAATAGTGATATTCAAGGAGATTAAGAAAGATACGGTTATAAAAGAGGGTAAAAGTCGTAATTAAGCCTATAAGTGAGACTAAGCTTCTCATAGAAAGAATTCACTATCTATTTTATGTCTAAACCTGAAATTAAAGAAATTAGTTTAACTTATGAAAATTGACCGGAAAATAGCTTTTAATCGGCTAATAAAGGTATTGGCGAAATTTGCGGCTTATAAGCTCCCAATCCTCTCTGCTCAATCTCCATCCCATGGCTCCAGCGTTCTCCTCTAGGTGAGATAGCCTAGCCGCTTTAGGTATAGCCACGACCGGCTCGATGCATATAAGCCAGTTCAACGCTACTTGAGCTGCTGTTTTACCATACTTCTCTCCTATCTCGGCTAGGAAGCGGTCTCTAGCCAAAAGCCCCTTTTCGAGAGGAGTATAGGACATAAACATCATCCCTTCTCTAGCACAATATGGTATAACATCTTTCTCATATCTCCTATACATGAGACTATGCCTGTTCTGGACTGCCGCTATATCCACTTTGCTGAGGCAGTTTCTAGCTTTTTCAATTTCTTTAACTTCAAAATTGCTGAGTCCTATATGCCTAACCAAACCTTTATCGACGAGCTCCTCCATAGCCTTCATAGTCTCACAGATCGGCACTCCTTCAGCGGGCCAGTGGAGCAGGTACAGGTCTATATAGGTTCCAAGCCTCTTCACGCTGGCTTTAGTCGCTTTTAAAACTCCTTTCCTAGTAGCGTTGTCAGGCCAGACTTTGCTGACGATAAATATTTCGTCACGCGGAAAACCTTTGATAGCTTCTCCCACCAACTCTTCAGCATGACCTCCTCCATAAACTTCAGCAGTGTCTATTAGAGTCATCCCGAGCTCTAATCCTCTACGCAAAACAGCTATCCACTCTCTATCCATACTGTAATCCGGAGATAGAAAACCTCCTCCTATACGCCAAGTACCCATACCTAGGCAAGGAACTTTTTCTCCCATGATCTTAAAAAATTTCAAGTCTCTCAACTTCGACACCTGATTTAATATGGGTTCCTGCCTATATTAGAATAAAGCTACTATCATAATTTCTTAGAGGACAACAGCAGATTAAGAACTTCCAGCTCAGAGAGATCTCTCCAACGTTTATAGGCATCGGCTACGGCGTAGAAAAAGCTCGACCTAAGATTTAATACTAGAAGCAGATCCGCCGACCTCGCAACTAAATGTGCCGCTCCTTCAGAAGATGTAGGAACTGCCACTATGACCTCTCTTGCCCCTAGTTTTCTAACGCTTTTTACGGCTACAAGCATGGTATACCCAGTCGCAAGTCCATCATCTACTATAACTACTCTATTATTCTCTAAGCCTCCAGGTAGGAAATCTCGAAAAAATTTCAATCTTTCCTCTATGCTTTTCTTCGCCCTAGCGACGGAAGCTTCAACTTCTTCTCTCGAGAGCATTTTAACGGCTTCAGTCTCGAGCTCAACTTCACCTGTCCAAGAAACTGCCCCGAAGCCAGCTTCCGTAGTCCAGGGATAGGTGGCTTTCCTAACTATGGCGACTTTCAGCTCCTCCCCCAATTTTTTAGCGATTTCGAGGCCTACGGCTACTCCTCCATTCGGTATAGCTAGCACTAAATCGAATTCTATATCATTGTCTAGGAGGAAATCGGCTAATTTCTGGCCAGCATCAACCCTATCTTCGAAAACATGTACTTTGTTTCTTAAACTCCATTCTTCTATAATTTCTCCCATATGAGTAAATAGAAACTGAAGTATTTAGCAGTTCCTAAAAGCTTATACCCATAGCCGTCCATATCAAAGTTACCACAGTCGTCAAAAGCACCGTAGAAATCATACTCGTTGTTAAACCAGTTTTAATCATCTCCTTCAGGCTTATCCTGCCAGTACCATATACTACTGCGTTCGGCGGAGTCCCTACAGGTAGTATAAAATCAATCGAGGAGGTTATAGCGGTCTGTATCACCACAAGCCTCGGGTCCATTTTCAAGGCTATAGCTAGAGGAATATAGATCGGAGAGAGTATAGCCGCCGCGGCAGTATTGCTCAGAAATGTAGTTACGAATATCGATACCTCGTTGGTTATCAACAGCAGTAGTAAGGGATGTAATGGCGGCAGTTCGCCCATTTTTAAAAGCTATGAAATGGGCTAAACCCGTCTTCACTAAAGCTTCTCCTAGAGATAAACCGCAGCCTAGGAGTATTATAACGCTCCAGTTTATTTCTTTAAAATCTTTAACCTCGAGAGTTCCTGTGAGGAATAGGAAGATTGTGCCTATCAACGCTACGATAGAATTGGTATTCCATGTATTTTCTCAGTGAGCCATAGAGCTGCAGTAAAAGCTAATCCCACCATAGCTAATTTCTGACCCTTGCTCAGCGTGGAGTCAGCTTTAATATCAAGGTTTATTGGATCATTCGAGAAACGGTAGAAGAGTTTTAAGAGAAGCCAACAGAGTGGAAGTATAACGAAAACTGCCGGCAATCCGTAGAGAAGCCAGTCGGTGAACGTTATCCTTAAACCTAACACTGTGTTGAGCAGTTCTACAGCTATCGGTGGCGTTGTAGTGCCCACCATCGTGCCTATACCTCCCGTATTAGCAGCGTAGGCTATAGCCAGCAACACTGCTTTCTCAAAGTTCAGATTTTTCTTTTTTAAACCATTTAAAACTTCAAGAACTATCGGCAACATTATAACGGTATTGGGGGGCCAGAAAGATAGGAAAGCCGTCGTCAGGAGGACTAGAAGAAGGAAAGTATTCCTAGATGTTGCTCCTGAGCGAAACATAAGCCTTGCTAGATATCTGTCGGCTCCATGTTTATTTAAAGCCCTAGCTATCAGCAGTCCTCCCATTATCAGGACTACGACTGGAGAGAAGAAAGGAGTTAAAGCCTCTCTAGCCGATAAAAGACCCAATAATACCTCGAAAACTGCTATGACTAGTGCTGTCACGCTGAGAGGTATAGCTTCGGTAAACCATAGAACAGCTACGAGGCCCAGTAATGCTGTGGCTTCCTTTATCTTTATGAGCGGTACGAATTCCGCGACTATGTAGTCGTTGGATCTCTTAGAAAACGGTAGCTTAAACACTCTTCCTTCGGGATCTTCAACTTCGACTTCAACATCTTCTAGGTTAAGCTCAACTGCTTCTCTATTTTTTAAAATTTTAAAGTATATAGCTAACCTATTTCCCGGAGAATGCAGTATACCTTTTTGATGCTTCAATACCACAGTATACCCTTTAACTTCCTCCTCTATGGATACTTGCGAGTAATCTAACTCGCCTAGTTTAAAACTGCTAGAAACAGTTAGAATCTCAGAGTCTATCTTAGCGTAAACTTTCAGCTCGTATTCTCCAGCTCGGTTGTCTTCAGGCGCTATGTGATATAGTAAAATCATTAATAGTAGAGCGAAAAGACAAAAAGCCATTCTCACTTTTCTTTTCAACCAAGACACCTCGCTCGGCGAGGCTACTCTCTTCCAACTATTTATTATAATTGTCGATTATAGTTATTAGCTTAATTAAAATCGCGTCGAAGATGCCATCACAGGCACGTAGACATGCTTATTCTTCAATTTACAGAATGAAGCATTATCAATTTTAGGCAGAGCATTCAATAATAGACTAGATGGGGATATACTTGAAGAATGGAGAAAGAAAGGAAGACTTAGCTCTCTACGCCGCCTTAATAATTTTCGCGATTCTATTTATGACCGGTTTAACCACGCTTCGTGGCGAGATAATAGCTTCAGTACTCCTAGCATTCTCCTCGGGATTTTTCGCATTTTCAACTTTAACAACTTGGCGCTTCTACTCTGGGATTATAGGCAAAATATACAAAGCCCTACTAGTGGCATCTCTCTGTCTTTTCGTTATAGAAGTTTCCTTCCTTGTAGGATTTATATACTCTACTCCAATTCATGTAATCTCAATATTCTTAGCCCCTATTAATATAACGCTGGGAGTATCTATGCTGTTAGGATTGAAATACATGTACGATTTTTGGATAAAGCCTATAGAAGCCAGTAAAGGATTTTATAAAGCATTAGCGGGAGGGATAGCAGTTTCACTCATAGTAGTGGGTATAGTCCTTTATATTGGGAAAATAGAATTTTTCACTCTACGATACCTGGTATTTTTATCGTTCTCCATAATAGTCTTGGCTATGCTATACTATATCACGGATAAATTAAAAGGAGGGAGGATAGGGGCTTCTTGGAAGTTTCTGCTAATAGCTGGACTTCTATATACTATACGTAATATAATAATTGAAGCATCGATTATAGCCGGAATACCATATACTGAAACTTTACCAGTAGAGCTCCTAGCTATATACTCTTACATATGTGCTGGCTATGGAATGCTAAAACAGAGATTCTGAGAGCAGTTCTACGGCGTTTTTCTCCGAAATTTCTTTATAACCTATTTCTCCGGCCAGTTTTTCGAGGGTTTTGCTGAAGCCTGTACGCCACAGAGATTTTATAAAATCGCCAGCTTTCTTAGAATCTATCCATTCTCCATATCGTTCTTTAAGGTATTTTCTGAGCGTAGCTTCGAAAAACCATGCTCTCAAATATTCGCCTGTGTAGAAACCTAAGTCTATATCGTAAAGGTAGATAAGTGGGCTATACTTATAGAGTAAGTACTTCGACATTATTTTCTCGTATAGGTTCTTCGCAGCTTCTAAGTCTTTTATGCGATGCAATTCTAGCTCATAGATTAGCTTTGCACTATATCTCCTTAAGAAATGTATGTAAGATGTATAGGAGTGTAGCAGATATTTCTCTAGATTCTCCTTCCCTACTAGCTCCTCTGCAATACGTCTCTGTAATAACACGTATTCCATTAAGAAAGCATAAGTTTCAGTTATAGAACTGGGTCCTAGTCTTTTAAAAGCCGTAGGCAGCTTAGAGTCTGTAAAGGCGAAATGTAGAGCATGCCCAGCTTCATGGAATAAAGCTTGATAATCTCTAATTCCACCTGTTGGCAGTACTACAAGCCGCACGTCTTCAGGGATTTTAACGGCAGCTACAAAGGCTCTAGGAGATTTATTGGGTCTATCTTCTACATCCAGCAATATATTCTTCATCTTCTCCAATTCTATGCCTAAGCCTCTAAGCGTTTTAAGCAAAAACTCCACCATTTCAACTCTAGGCTCTACTCCTTCAGGAGGATTAGAGAATAAGTATATTACATCATGTCTCTCTGCCTCATCCAGACTTAATCCTAGATTCTCCTTCAGCAGAAGATCCATATACTCCCTATAAACCGATTCGGTAGAGGATAAGAAGCATTCAGCGGCTTCTTTTAGTTTTTCTATATTAACCTGATTTATAAACTCGCAGAATTCTATATAGTTTTTAAACTTTAACTCTCCGACTAGTCTATAGATCTTCCCAAGTCTACGGATTAACAAGGGATTAAGGAATCCATCTACTACAGTACATATTTCTCTATACACTTTAGACCTTCTCTCCCTTCTAGGTTCTCGCCTAACATATGCCAGCGCGATTCTAAGCGAATACTTCTCAGAGCCTACATGTATTCTCTCTTCGACTTCCCTCTCGGAAAGCTCATCGTTAATCTTAGCAATCGATTTATAGATGTAATTAAAGGCTAAGAAGCTGTAAACCCTTCTAATTCTTTCCTCTCGAGAAGATTCGAATAAGTCATGAATCTTCTCGACTAGCTCTTTTCTATTTAAATCACTATATTTCTCATATATTCCAGCAGTTTCAAGTCTATCTTTTAACCCGGAAAAGGCTAGATAATACTCGAGCTCCAGCTCGGCTAGAAAATCATCTATCCTCTTTTCAAGTAGGTCTATATCGATCATGAGTATTTTAAAACTCTAAAATCTAAAAAATCTACTGTTTCATTCTCTCTATCTT
>Ga0190363_1000998_pt1 | contig 17008 bp, 18 predicted proteins | sample 48721867_MG_FD_161272 | JGI IMG/M metagenome (GOLD analysis project Ga0190363, IMG submission 161272) | Hydrothermal vent microbial mat bacterial communities from Southern Trench, Guaymas Basin, Mexico - 4872-18-6-7_MG | ecosystem: Environmental > Aquatic > Marine > Hydrothermal vents >... | reverse complement strand
ACCTATGAATATTGCATGTTCTCCTGAAAGCAGAGCTAATACTATTACTTCTGCTTCCTCCTCTCTCTGAACGAAGGGTTCAGATAGTTTAGAGTAGAAGAGCTTAAGTTTCTCCTGAAGCTTACTTTCCTCCCTCTGGTTCACGTAAGATAACCCTGAATTCGAGTATTACCTAGTATTTTTCACTTCAATCTCGAATAAGTTTTTACCGCTTAGTAGATGAGTATTCCCTAAGTATTTTAAGCATTAGTTTAGCGTTTCCAAGCATCCAGTGATTATTGTTAAAGAAAATATATACTTCTCTAGGGTTTAGTTCAACTACTTTCTCAGCTATCTCTCTAAGTTCTTCTTCGGAATAGTCGTAAGCATACCATTCCTCTCTACCATGCATTCTCAAATAAACTATCCCGTTCGAGGAAACAATCCATGTTGTCTGTGGCGAATCAACAGAAACAACAGTTAAACCTAACTTCCCAAGCAACTCAACCGTTTCATTATTAAACCAACTTTCATGCCTAAACTCAATAGCAAACCTTTCCCCTAACGCTGTTTCCTTAGCGAAAAATCTTATCCTCTCAATGTTCCTATCGTTTCTAGTAAATGAGGGAGGCATTTGGAAAAGATAAAATTTAACAATAGAATCCATAGGTTCAAAGAGTCCATAGAATTTACGCCAAACATCTAATGCTTTAACGTTAAGCCTCCTAATGTGGGTTATAACCCTATTAACCTTTATCGACCATTTAAGCTTGGACCCTTTCCTAAACCATGAAATAACTTGTCTAGGATATGGGAACCTATAAAATGAAGCATTAAGTTCAACAGCGTTCAATCCGGAATATTTAACGTACCAATCAAGGTTCCCATAAACATTCCAATCATACATCCAACCGGAAGTTCCAACAAAAACCTCCAACGTTATACCCTCCCAATATCATTTTAAACTAAGAGTGATTAGAGGTTATTGTGGTAGGATTTAGCCTTGCTTTTGACGTTATAGACTCACTTGTACGCATGTTTTCTAGGACCAATAAAATGTACTATGATTGTTCTAGAACTCCAAACAATAGTGTATACGATTCTTAAGTTACCTAAACGTATTCCGAAAGTGTCTTCAAAACCTTTAAGCTTCTTTACATCATAACTTCTGAAAGGTATAGGATCTGTTCTTAACCTATCAAGAACCTCCAATACTCTAAGTCTATAATCCTTAGGCAGTTGCTCTAAATTTTTAATAGCTTTACGCTTTACTTTTACTTTAAAAAGCTCTTTGTCCAAAGAAGCTCCCTTTTTTATTTGCTACTCTGCAGGTTTACGCTTGATATCACTAAGATCTATTAGTTCATCTTTTGACTTTATTGCTTCAACTTCATCAGGAAGTGGCTCTTCTTCTTCAAGGTTCTTTTCAATAATGTAGCGTAACATGGACTCTACCTTAGCTAACCTCTCCTTTATTTCCCGAATCTCCGATAAAAGTTCAGTATCCACAGATTTCCACCCCAAATACAGTTTAATGTAGTTTAAGTTCTAAAAATGTTGGGCTTTGACATCACATTATTACTTGTGAATAAAGAGATGTTTAGCAGACGAGTAAAGTCTTGTTGTTATATTTTTAATTTAAAGTGTAGTTATATGAGCTAAAAGTTAACTACATATCAGGCGAACCAATATCTTAACATAGGTGGAATTATTCCTCTCAAATACGTAGTTAAGAAGGTGAAGGGACACCTATACGTTTATCTTCAGGGAAGGAATAGTGAAGGAAAAGTAGTGACAAAATATATTGGTCCTCTTGGAAGAATCGTGGAAACCTATTTGAAATCTAAAGAAAGTTCATGGTGGGCCCGCGGGGATTTGAACCCCGGACCACCGCCGCGTCAGGGCGGCGTCCTAACCGGGCTAGACGACGGGCCCTCTGTACTGTTTAATGTTTAAGTTTGTTTTAATAACTTTACTGTTTAGAGCATGGAGTAAATTTAAATTTGCGTAATTCACTATTCGTTGTTGGATGATGACAACCTCCGACTCAGAAGTACTTAATGTTGATGCCCTGCGATTCTGACCGCTTCACCTTATTGGCTGTATTTTCCTCATTATGAATTTGTAGTTTCCATATTCTACGATTGTTATTTTTCCTTCATTGACAAGTTTAGACAATGTTTCCTTCGGGTTTAGTCCTACCTTCTCTAGAAGTTTTTCGGCATAATCTATTCTCATGGGATGGACCGATGTTATTGCTAAAATGCTTTCAATAGGCTTTTCTCTATTTATCCCGAAGGCTTCTCCCTCATAACCTATTAGGAGCTCAGTTTTTCCTGGAAAATGTTTTTCGAACACATTGTATATTTCAAGTAGTTTCTGCTCGCTTGGCTGTTTAACCCATTTCTCAGCCGGAGGTCTCGTAGGTACGGCAACATATGCTCTGTGAGGCTTAAGTTTCGAAATAAACTCTGCTACCTTCTCCATTTCCGATATGGAATCATTTATCCCCTTTACAATCATTGTTTCAGTTATTAGTTTACCTTTGAACCTCTTTGAGAAGTCTAGTATTCCATCGAGAATTTCGCTTAATTTAAGTTTAGGGTGTGGTCTATTGATTTTTCTAAACACTTCTTCATTGTAGGCGTCTATTTTTACCGAGACTGTATCGGCTTCGTAAAGGTCGTTTCTAACATCTTCTAGGAAAAGTAGTGATGCATTCGTTAGGACAGCTATTGGAACACTTACTTCTCTCTTTATACTCGCTATTTCCCTTCCTAAGTTAATATCTAACGTTGGTTCACCATCAGGTACAAATGTTACATAGTCTATGTTTTCTTCGCCAATATTTTTCACAGTATTAATGACTTCCCCCACTATTTCTCTCCAAGGATAAAATTTTCTACGTGAAATCCCGAGGTTTACTGTTCTCCCTATTTGGCAGTAAACACATGAGTAACTGCAATGTTTAGGTGGGATATTGTTTACTCCTAAGGAACGACCAAGCCTACGTGAAGGTACGGGGCCAAAAACATATTTCGTGTCAGTACACCAAAATATCGCTTAATATCTAAGCGTATAAACTTTATTTCTTAAAAAATGGTGAAGGTAGTGTTGGAAAATATAGTGATGCTTTATGAGGGTTGTTGAGAAAAGATTTTATCTGAGAAATCCAAGACTCGTAGCATTGGATCTTCTAGGTAAGCTTTTAGTTAGAATGTATGGTGGAAAGAGGCTTTCCGGATTCATTGTTGAAACGGAAGCTTATTTTGGAAGAGAAGATCCTGCTTCAAGAGCTAGGAAGGGTGGGAGCTTAGCTAAAATAATGGAGGGTGATGTGGGAGTAGCGTTGGTTTATGGGGTTCATAAGCAATGGCTTCTCAATGTTGTTGCCCATGAAGAAGGAGAAGTAGGAGCTGTCCTAATAAGGGCTATTGAGCCTTTCGAAGGAGTAGGCACTATGATGAAGCTTAGAGGAGTTTATAACTTAAGGAACCTAACTAATGGTCCAGGTAAGCTAACTAAGGCTATGGCTATAGATAAAAGATTTAATAAATACCCTCTCTATTTAAGCGATGGAATTTTAAGAATAGAGTATGGTATAGAGGTTCCGAAAGAACATATTTGCTCATCCTATAGGATAGGGGTTTCAAAGGATCTTCCTGAAAAACTAAGATTCTATGTTAGAAATAGCATGTTTGTTTCTAAGAAGTAACTTTTAAGAATTTATGGTGGGCCCGGGGGGATTTGAACCCCCGACCACCCGGTTATGATTCCCGTACGGCGCCCGGTCTTCAGCCGGGATACCGTATGCCGGGCGCTCTACCGGGCTGAGCTACGGGCCCTCCGCCTAGTTTTTAGATTTGCACTGTTGTTTTTTAAGCGTTTCTTTCATTTTGGAAAGAATATTTTAGAAATTATTTCATAACAGTATATTAGGTTGGATTCAGTATTCCCACTGCCATGATTGAAGGTATTTTCTTTGTTCTTCAGTTAGTTCGTCAATTTCTATTCCCATGGATTCCAGCTTTAGCTTCGCCACTTCCATATCTTGGCTTTCCGGAACCCTGTATAATTTAGGTTTTAGTTTTCCTTTGTTTTCTAGTAGGTACTTTACTGAAAGTGCTTGGTTTGCAAAGCTCATGTCCATTACTTCGCTGGGATGTCCTTCTGCAGCTGCTAAGTTAACAAGTCTTCCTTCAGCTAGTAGGTACAGTTTTTTACCGTTGGGTAGGGTGTATTCTGTTACGTAAGGTCTAACTTCTCTCTTAGCTACAGCCAGTTCCTCTAGTGCTCTAACGTTAACTTCAACGTTGAAGTGCCCTGCATTAGCTAGGATTGCTCCATTCTTCATTACCTCGAAATGCTCCTTATCTATGACGTTAATGTTCCCTGTTGCTGTAACGAAAATATCCCCTATTTTAGCTGCTTCCTTCATACTCATAACTTGGAAACCGTCCATTACAGCTTCGAGCGCTCTTATAGGGTTAACTTCGGTCACTACTACTTTAGTTCCCATTCCGCGTGCCCTCATGGCTATTCCTCTACCGACCCATCCATAACCTGCAACTACTAACACTTTACCTGCCAATAAAATGTTTGTTGCTCTAAGAATGCCATCTATTGTGCTTTGCCCTGTACCGTACCTGTTATCGAAAAGGTATTTAGTGTAAGCATCATTAACTGCTATTACAGGGTATTTGAGAACGCCTTGGTTCTCCATAGCTTTAAGCCTTATAACGCCAGTTGTTGTTTCCTCTGTTCCTCCAATAACGTTCTCTGCTACTTCAGGGTATTTGCTGTGAATTGTTGTGTGCAAATCTGCTCCATCATCTATTACAATGTTGGGTTTTGCATTAGCTGCAAGCTCAATATTACTCATGTATTCTTCAGGGCTTTCTCCTTTCCAAGCATAAACATTCACTCCTTCCTTAGCTAACGCTGCTGCAACATCGTCCTGTGTTGAAAGAGGATTACTAGCAACGAGAGTTACAGTAGCGCCTCCGGAAATGAGTGTTCTTATTAAAACAGCTGTTTCCTTAGTGACGTGAAGGCAAGCACTAATTCTAACACCTTCTAACGGCTTATCCCTAGAGAAACGCTCCCTAATCCTCATTAACACCGGCATGTGTTTTTCCGCCCACTCAATCTGCAAGAACCCCTTCTCTGCAAGAGAAATATCCTTAACCTTGTAAGGCATTTTTACCACCCTAACATACTACTGCTAATCTACGAGCAAAAAACATTTACCATATCGGCTCTTCCACTAAGTAGAAATATGTTTAAAACCCCACAGAAAACATAGTATTAATTGCGAGCCGCCGTAGCTCAGTCTGGGAGAGCGCCCGAGGACACCCGTGCAAAGGGAAGGGCGGCTCCTAGCACGGGTGATCCGGCGAAGCTGAAGACCGGGATGTCCGGGGTTCAAATCCCCGCGGCGGCACCATTTTATGGTTTACTATTTTCCATTTTCATGTTGATAAATTATGGAAAGATTTTGATTACTCATTTCTGTAATGTTAAATATTTCTGTAATGTTAAATATTCTTGTAAATACTTCCAAATATTTAGCATAAATTCTTTATTTTATACAACTAGGTTTTTCTTTTAGGATAAATTATTAAGCCTCTTCTAACATATTTATGAATGGAAACTCTGAGGGAAAAGGCTATGATGAATTCTATAATCCCGCGTACAGGCTTTTTCACACTAAATATTGTGTGAATTTAAACGACGCGGGGTTTCCTTTCAAAAACTGTCTTCTCTGCTTGGGGGTGTTTTATCCATGCCACCTATATCTAAGGAAGAAATCGTTGATATGATTGTTAAAGCAGGTCTACTAGAAGACTTCATAAATTGGCTAAGAAGAAAGCGTGTGGAATGGTTTAGCATTAGGAGACTAGAGGATTTAGATGAAGAGCTAATTAAGGAGTATGCTAATGAGAAAAAGCTTCTAGACAGTAGTGAGCTAACAATAGAGGATATAGAGGATAGGGTTGAGGAGAAATATGAGCCACAGGAGGTAAAACCCAGTATGCCGCCGCGTAAAAGTGTAAGGAAAGCTTCACTATAGCATTCTTTTCTTTCTCAACCTACTTATATAGAGCATGTAGAATTAGTGGTGCCGCGGCCGGGATTTGAACCCGGGTCACGGGCTAACCCCGCGCAAATGTGGAAGCAAAGCGCTCGAGAGGCCCGCATACTTGACCGGGCTATACTACCGCGGCTCATTTGCATTTTGATTTCTACTCTAGAGGCTTTATATTCTTATCTTTAATTCTCCTAGAAGCTCTAAACTTAGCTAGGAATGATGGAATATGCGGCATTATCGAAGCTAAAATGAAAACTTGACCCCAATCAAACATGATGCTACATCTATTTAAAGCACATGTTTTCAAAAGGAATAATGATTCAAACAAAACCCCGTTAGGATATAGCGTAAATGTAGAAACATAGTGTACTACTGCGTAAGCCAAGGAGAAACCGGAAAACATGTACTTTAAAGGCTTAGAGATTTTCTCATACTCAATGAAACTATAAAATACCGCTAAAGCGACGATGAAAAAGAAGAGCAACGCCATGAGCCTACCGTAACTAGCATAAACACACGCTAAATAACTACAGTTAATTGTTGAAACCATGGCAACATAGAAACCTAGAAGAATAACTAAAGCCATAATGAACAAGAAGAAACCAACATTTTCTCTCACGAGCCATCACAAACCTATAGCCATTTTTATGGTGCGGCGGCCGGGATTTGAACCCGGGATTGCCGGCGTGGCAGGCCGGCGTCCTAGTCCAGGCTAGACGACCGCCGCTCGGATAATAACTAATGGTTCTGGGAGCTTAAAACTTTACTCAACATGGTTTAAAACGGTGTTTGAGCAGAAATACTGTAGGGATGATGTGAAGAGGGTCTCAAGAATAAATAATGGATGTTGAGAGCCGGAAATGCTGACCACTTTAGCATTATTCTAAGCTTTTCCTTCCTTAGCTCTCTCTTGTTCTTTCTCCTCCCTTATTTCAATCCTTCTTATCCTAGGTTTCCTTATTATACATGCAAATTTCCTCTTTATCCTAGCTATTCTTTGATCGAGAATGAATAGTCTTACACCTTCAAGCGCGTTAACGTATTCCTCAACTAATTCAGCTATTTTACAAACCTCTCGAGAAGTTAAATCACCCCTAATACCTAGCCTTTCAATACTTCTAAGTAAGCTATCTGTTTGCTCTAAAGCATAGGTTAGTAAGCTTCTTCCAGCTCTTGCCTCCTTAAGCACCATGAGTGTTGGTTTTAGAAACATATCCTCTATAACGTCTGAAGGAAGCCTTTCCTCCATATACTTTAACGCCACATGCCTATAGTATCTAAGAAAAGCTCTAGCAATGCGGTACTTATTGGAGACAATAAACCACTTCATAAACTGCGTCATAAGCTTACTCATATAGTACTTATCAGGTAAGTAAGTTGTTTCAACAACAACCGTTTTAAGGAAATCTCTAAACCTATGCCAAATATCAGGATATAAATCAAGCTTAGTAACATCCCTCATAACGTAAACTATTTTCCTAAGCGTCCTATTAACCGCTTCTTCATCGGGATATGATTCTAACATGTAAAGCCTAAGAATATGTAAGGTTAAAGAAATAAATTCCTCTTTCCTTCTAACGTTTTGCTCAATAACCTTAATAACATCTTCAGGACCTGTAATCATTAACCTGACAATGTATGTTATTAGTGGAGGTATGAAAACTAATGCAACAATAACCTCAGCCATATAAGCTAAGTTAGCGTATTCCGTTCTAGATAAGGCAATTGTTATAGCTGAAACAGCTGTTACAACACCAAATATTACAAATGGTAGGACTATTTCTTTAAGAAACAATCTAACAATAACAGCACCATATCTTGACTGCATATAAATAACCCAAATAGTGAAGGGAACAGCAATAAGTGCTGCATATGCCTGAATAACAGCACTAGCGAAATAGAGTATAGGGTTTTCGTAGAAAACACTTGAATACACACCTAAAGATATGAGGAAAAGAATTAAGCCAACAGAGATAATCGCAGCTACCAAAACCCCTTTACCTGAACCTTTACTAACCGCTTTCTCTATTCTCTTGAGTATTTCAGCAGCCAAGAAGCTGCCAATCCTCCTATTATACGCTACCAAGGGCTAACATTTAAGCTGTAAAGAAGAATTGGTGCGGCGGCCGGGATTTGAACCCGGGATTGCCGGCGTGGAAGGCCGGCGTCCTAGTCCAGGCTAGACGACCGCCGCAACCATCAGAAACTAGGTCTCCTCCGGGTAAAAATTTTTTGTTTAAACTTTGATCGCTTTTTTCAAAGACTCAACAACATACTCTTTATCAGCATCCCTTATAACTACGGTTTTAACCTTATCTCTTAAGCCATAAGTTATCTCTATCCTACCCGAGGGAATTCTGAAAATCCTAGATAGGAATCGTTTAAGCGAAGCATTAGCTCTTCCAGCAATAGGTGGTTCCGGCGTATAAAACACTAATTCGCCGTATTCAAGCTTTAATTCCTCTTTAGGAGATTCCGGTTTAACATATATTCTCAGCTTAACTCCACCTACAACTTCTTCGACAATTTTTTCTAAGATGCTCATGCTTTAACCTTCCTCCTCTCCTTTTCTTTCCTCTCAATTTCAGCTATAACCTTAGAGGATCTAGCTAAATCCCTAAGTATATCGTTTTTACAGATAATTCCCAATAAGTTACCGTCGTTGTCTACAACGGGTATTCCGTTAACGTCAAATTTGTTCATTAGTTCTATAGCGTATTTAATGTCGTTTTTAGCGTTAACACAGGCTTTAACTGGAACCATTAAATCCATTGCTAATAGCGGAGTTATTTTAACGTATCTTCCAAGCCTTCCTGCACCCTTAGTTATTCTCCTTATCCATATAAGCCTCCTACTTTTAATACCGGTTTTAGCGTCTTCTAGCGCTATGAATGGTAATCTATTTTCGGAAATAATACCTCTTATAATGTCATCGTATACTGCTAGAGCATCTAAATAGAACATTCTCATACGTGTAACTACATGGTGTAGTGAGTGATGCGGATGTACGACACCTATTCTTTTAGGTGTCATAATGTTTTCTACGAGACCTCTTGTTTCAACACTTAATAGAGCGTTTACTACGTCATCTTTAGTTATGTAGCCTAGTATTGAACCATCATAATCAACTACCTTAACTACTTCTGCTTCGTTAGCAACCATTTGCCACGCTACATCCTCTATTCTAGCTGTTTTAGGTACTGAAGGTATATTTCTTGAAAGAATGTAGTCTATGAATAATCTATCGTAAACTCTCCTCCTCCAGAGAGGACCTTTTGTTGCTATAGCTTTAAGCATGTTACCTTTAGAAACGTAACCTACAACATTCCCTTTATCGTCAGCAACTAGTAAATAGTTTGTTTTCCTACGTAACATTTCCTTTCTCGCATGTTCTATTGTATCGTTAATTGTTATTGCTGGCATTTCTTCTCTCAGAATTTCCTCAGCCGTAATCCCGATTTCAACCGAAGGCTGAACCCTTGCAACCATAACTTCCTCTAATACTTGGCTTGATGGAGTGTATGTTACTTGTTCATCAGCTGTTATGGGTTTTGGCATAGGCATTGGTGGAACAGCGGGTACTGGAGGCACTACTCTACCTGGCACAATACCTTCTATGAATGCTCTTGCTACATCCTCTATCGTAATTACGCCTATGACTTCGCCCTTCTCATCAACAACTGGGAGTACGGGTATTTTCTGTTCAACCATAACCTTAGCAATATGGGTTATCGGAACATCTGCTGTCGCAACATATGTTCCTCTCATCATTATTCTCTTGACTTTAGCGGGTGCAGCTGCCATATGTTCAGCTTCCCTTCTGAAGTACCATCTACCTGAGTTTATGAAGTCTTCAACACTAATTGTCCCTACAGGTATTCTCTTGTTTTCGCTACGGACAACAACTAATCCCGGAAGCCCTTTATAGACGAGTTTGGACCACACCTTATTGACTCTTTCATCAGCTGTTGTCAAGTATTCCTTAACATCATCTATTCTCATAATTTCCCCTGCTTTCGTAGCTCTAGGCATAATGTTCATGCTCAGAAGCGCACTAACTATATCCCTATAGGATAATGTGCCTTTAAACACAGGTTCCTCCAGGGACTTAACTACAGGTGCTCCTGAAACCTTGAATTCCTTAAGAACATTATATGCTTCTTCAAGCTCCAAGGTTTCGGGAAGTAACGGGTTTGTTCTTAAAATGTCCTTCACTAACATATCGCTTTTAGCTGATGTAACAACTAAAATGTCTACTGGAAGTAAGAAACCCTCAAGCTTCCCCTTAAATGGAGATGAAAATACTGGTATAACGTCTTCAATACCATGGTATCTTAATTCAGCTCTAACATTCGTTACTAAAGTATTAAGATAAGCTCTAATCCTTGGTTGCTTAGCTATCTCCCAAATCCTAATCATCGCTAATACACTCTTCACTAAGTTGTGCGTAGAGAAAATCGCCGAGAACAATATATAAGGTTATGGATTATTATCTTTAACTTCTAACCTTAAAGCTAACGTTTGTATCGTTAGATACGAGACCTATTATACCTGGAGGCTCTGTTCTAATAATTCTAGCCAATAAAGGCCCTGATGGAGCATCTATTGGAACAATTGTGTTTTCTCCTACAGGTTTACCTATGAGAGCTCTTCTAATAAATGACATTACATTTAGGTCTAATATTGCATCAGACACTATTTCTATTTCAACATGCTCGAGGATTTTCCTATGAGAGTAACGTATTTTCTCAAGCCCCACAATGCTCCTATTTAAGTTAAGTATTTCAGCTAACTCCTTGTTTATTCTTGCAAAACCGTAATCACCTATTTGTGTTTCGAAAAGAACTTTTCCGTTGCCAAAGCTTATTCTTAGAAATTCTCCTTCTCTAACATTGAGTTTCTTAGCTACATCAGGACCTATCTTTATCTTACCTACTTTGACATGTCTATCAGCGTAAACAATATTGTATGTTGTCATACTATGTTTTACTCCTCCCAGTTAGCCTCTGTTTTCGAAGCTTTAATATCCGCTAGCTTTAAAACCTTTACGCAGATAAAACTACTATGAGCCGCCGTAGTATAGCCCGGTCAAGTATGCGGGCCTTTCGAGCATCTGTCGGCGGAGAAAGCCCGTGACCCGGGTTCAAATCCCGGCGGCGGCACCATGTCGCTTCCACGTTTCCTCCATCTATTTCTCTAAGATTTCTCCAAGGCTTTCTTCAAAGGGCGGATAGGCAACACCTTTCTCGGTAATTATTCCCGATATTAGCTCGGGCGGTGTAATATCGAATGCTGGATTGAGAACGTTTATTTCTTTAGGGGCTATCGTTATCTTTCCAAGCACTGTTCTTACTTCCTCGGGCCTTCTAAACTCAATAGGTATTTCTTTACTTTTAGGATCAATTGTTGATGTTGGTGCTGCTATGTAGAACGGTATTTTATGGTATTTTGCTAAGACAGCTATAGTGTACGTTCCTATCTTGTTAGCTACATGTCCGCTTAGCAATATTCTATCCGCTCCAACAATAACCTTAGACACCATGCCTTTACTCATAACATAACCTACCATGTTATCCGTTATTAGAGTTCCAGGTATACCTTCCTGAACAAGCTCCCAAGCTGTAAGTCTTGAGCCCTGAAGTAAAGGTCTAGTTTCCGTAGCTATAACCTCAATTTTTTTCTTTTCAACCTTGTAAGCATATCTTATGACGCCAAGTGCTGTTCCAAAACCTGCTGTTGCGAGAGCACCAGCATTGCAATGTGTAAGTACTACGTCTCCGTCTTCAAGGAGTTTTGCGCCATACATACCTATTCTAATGTTGTTTCTTATGTCTTCGAGCTGTATTTTCCTAGCTTCATCATATAATGCTTTAACGACTTCTTCAACATTTTCTCCTTTGAGCTCATAGAGTTTTTTAAGCATTCTATCAATAGCCCAGAACAGATTGTATGCTGTAGGTCTTGTTCTTCTAAGTCTTTCGGCAGCTCTTTCAATATCCCTCTTCAGTTCCTCATAGTTTTTAGCCTTACTATTCCATGCGGCAACAGCTATACCCATAGCTGCTGCAACACCTATTGCCGGAGCTCCTCTGATCTCGAGTTTCTCTATTGCTTCAGCAAGCCTTTCAATACTCGATGTTTCAACATAAACAAGTTCTTCCGGAAGCTTAGCTACATTAATGAACCTTATTTTTCCTTCAAGAAGCTCTAACGGCAAAATACCTACATCGACACCGTCAACTATCATAACCTAAGACACCTAGTTTTCTAATTTAAACGCTAACCTAAAATACGTAATTAGGGTCAAAAAATCTTGCTGAAAATATCAATGAGAGAAAATAGGGTTCGGGTCTGAACGATACTTCCGAATATCTCTAAATACTTTCTTCATCCCATCACCTTTTGTTCCCCTGCTCCCTCGGGCTTCATTGTTCATAGCGGGGGTGCTTTGGGGAGACCCAGGCTCTCCCGCATACGCGTGTAGAGCTCTTAGCCAGATGTTCATTGCTCCAATGGAGTCTCTATCTGCTATAAACTTGCATCTTTTACATATTGCAAACCTATGTATGTAGTACAGCTTCGCTCCGCACCTTGGGCATGTAGTTGAGGTATTCTTCGGATTAACTAATACTATGGGTACACGGTATTCAATAGCTTTCGATATTACTGCCCCCTGAAGCTTTCTGTAGGCAAACATGGAGAGCTTCCACACAGCATTACTTCCATTCCTAGCAATGTTCTCACGTAGATGCTCCAAATTCTCTAAAACAACTGCGTAGCTATGCCTCTTAGTTTTTAGGATAAGCTCTTTAGCAAACTTTCTACACCAATCAATCGCAATGCTCCTTGCTTTCCTATGCAGAGCTTTCACTCTGCTTAGCATTTCCTCGTTGTATCTCCATCTCTTTGGATACTTCCTCATAAGCTCCTCAGCTCTAGCCCTCTTGCTTAGTGCATCAACAAACTTCGTTCTATGCCTCCTAACACTTGAACCATTGTAGGTTACTATATGCCTCAAGTTCATATCAACTGCTACAGCACCTCTAGGTGTGTACGGTTTGTACACAACTTCAAACACTATACTGACATAGAGCATGCCATCAACATACTTCAAGCGAACTTCCTTCCATCTAAGCCCTTTAAACTTCTCTATATACTCCCTTCTATGAACAATTCTTAGCATGTACCACTTGTCTCTGAGGATAACCTTCGCAACGTGGCTATCCACATCCACTTTAGCGTCTTGATAATCAAGCCTAGCACTCATCCTTTTTATTACTGGTTTTGAACCTTTATACCGCTTAGCAGATTTAACCAAGGCTAGTGCTGTTGAGTAAATATTCCTGATAGTGTGTGCTCTGAAACCGTAGCTCTTCAGCACTGGGTATAGCAATTGGTGTACCTGACTTTTCTTAGGAACTTTATCCAAATCCCATAGAGCATCAACAGCTTTCTGAAGAGCGTACCTGTAGAGGTTTAAGTCCCACAGCAAATCGTTGGTGTTCCCATCAATAACCTCAGCCCTAGCCTTCAGAGCCCTTCTATATACTCCCTCAGGTATCACCTAAGCCGAGCGGGTGATAGACGCCCTCATTGGTACTCGTCAATAAACATCTTTAGGGTATAAATTTATAAGCTTTACTACCCTAAGTGAGCTTGGTGAACCAAAATGGTCTCCATATACATTTTCGATGCGAAGGTGGTTAAGACAAGTGGTAAGTACTTGATATACCCTCCAAAGGAGTATCAGGAGAAACTGAAGAAGCTACACGGAGAGAAGGTGAAGGTTATAGTGATTAGGGAAAGCAATTAGAAGTATCCAGAAATAAACAAAAATAATTAAGTCTGGGCTACGGCTATGGTAAATGCTGTTTATGTAAAGCTAACTGAGAAAGGCAAGGCAATTATTAGAGGGGAGCAGGCTAGGAAACTTTATAACGAAGGCTTCGGGATACTTAAGGGAGATGTTCTAGAGTTAGAAGATGTTGAAATAGCTTATCTAGCTTATAGAGGAGTAGTTAAACCAGTTTTCAAGGGTGAAGAAGTTACCCTTGAAAAATTATTTCAAATTCTAGAGAGAAACAATCCAGAACTCCCCCTAATGTTCACAGTATATCAGGATCTTAGAATGCGCGGTAGAGTTGTTAAACCAGGCTATAGAAGAAATGTGCTACTACTATACACTAAAGGTGCAAAGTCCATTGCTGATAAAGTAGTTTATGTTGTGGGTGAGGAAACAACGGAGTTCACAATAGAGGAGCTTTTAAAGTGGATTACAGAAGCTTTGAAGTTAAATAAGGAACCTATTGTAGCAATAGTTGATAAACATGGTGATGTAACATACTATGAAGTGAAAAAGGTGGAGCTGGAAAAGAAGGAGATGGTTTAAATGGTAAACCTTCTCGAATTAAGTGATGAAGAAGTAAAAGCTAAGCTTAGAAATGGAGAAGTAAAAGTTGCCGTTTTCGGATTAGGCCATGTAGGCTTACCTCTAGCTTGTGCTTGGCTAGAAGCAGGAGCTTACGTTATAGGCGTTACTAAAACCGAGAGAAAGGCTTCCCTAATAAATAAGGGAATAAACCCTATAAAAGACGAACCAACGCTCACATCTATGGTTAAAAAATACGTTAGAGAAGGAAAATTTAAAGCAACAACGAACGGCGTAGAAGCGGCTAAAAAAGCAGACGTAATAATTATCGCTACTCCAACAGGCGTTAAATGGCATGAACCAGGTAAGCCTCTAGATCTTTCGACTCTTAGAGAAGTATTGGTAACTATAGGTAAAGGCCTTTCCAAAGGAAACCTAGTAATAATAGAACCTACAGTTCCTCCGGGAACAACACTAAACATAGCTAAGCCTATTCTTGAAAGGATAAGTGGTTTAAGAGTAGAGGAAGATTTCGGACTCGTCTATAGCCCTGAAAGAGTAATGACTGGACATGCTTTCCAAGATATTGTGGAAAAATATCCTAAAATAATAGGTGGTGTAGGGCCCAAGAGCTCTAAGGTTGCAAAAGCCCTATATGAAGTAGTGGCTAGGAAAGGTGTTATTGTACTATCATCACCTACGGTTGCGGAATTCGAAAAAGTAGCTGAAGGAATATATCGTGACGTAAACATAGCATTAGCTAATGAGCTAGCGAAACTGTCCCACCTATTAGGCATAGATTTCGAAGAGGTAAGATTTGCTGCAAATAGCCAACCCTATTGTCACCTACATAAGCCAGGTGTTGGTGTTGGGGGATACTGTATACCAATATATCCATACTTTGTGCTTCACATAGCATCAAGATTTAATCTTGAACTCCAACTAACGAGGCTTGGGAGAATAATTAATGAGCACATGCCGGAATATGTAGCTAACTTGGCTCTGGAAGCGCTAGCTAAACTCAACATAGGAGCTGATGAGGCAAAAGTTGCCATTTTAGGATTAGCTTTTAGAGGAAACATAGGTGATACCAGATTAACGCCTACACTTGACCTCATAAGGTTCCTAGAATCCTACGGGATAACAGACATTGTAATTCATGACCCCTATGTTGAAAATAACCCTACTAAATATCCTTTAGTTAGAAACTTGGAGGAGGCAGTTGAAGGTAGAAATGTTGTAATTATTACAACAGACCATAGCGAATACAAAGGTCTTAAACCTTCAAAAATACTTCAACTTTCAAAGATGGAAAGAGTAGCTATTGTTGATGGAAGACACGTTATAGATTTTAGAGAAAATATTGGAGGCAAAGTGGTTTATGTTGGAGTAGGTAGGCCGTGGATTATTCTTTAACCTCCAAATGCTCTATCTCCAGCATCACCTAATCCTGGAACAATGTAGCCCTTATCATTTATTTCTCTATCAATACCTACAGTGTATATTGTAATATTGAGATCAGGGTAGTTTTTAAGGATCTTCTCTATTCCTACGGGAGTTGCTATAACAGATGCGATAATGTATTTCTTAGCTTTCCCTCTCTTAAGAACCTCTTTTAAAACAGCTACTATTGTTGATCCTGTAGCTAACATTGGATCAGCTATTATAACGGTGTCTTCAGGTTTTATTTCAGGTATTCTAACGTAGGTTAATTCTATTTCGAAAACATATCCGGGCTTCATACCTTTTTCTTCAACTCTCCTAGCAGAAACAACACCTTGTCTTGCAGATGGAAATATCTTAACTAATCCCTCTGTTAAAGGCATAGCTGCTCTAAGAACAGTTATTATAACTACGTTTTCAGCATCGGGCACCTCTACGCCCTCAGCTGTTCCAAGAGGTGTTTCTACAGTAACTTTCTTAGCTGACATATCGTTGTATATTGCTAGTCCAAGAACTCTTCCTAACCTTACAAGACCCTTCCTAAACTCTATCTGCCCCGTTCTCTTATCTCTAAGTTTAGTTAGAATAGATAGAGCATAGTTTCCTGAAACAACTTTAACCTTTGAACCCCAATTACCTTGGGACAATAAAACCCTTAGTGAATTAGATGAAGAAATGTTTTATAATGCTTTCCCCTTTACTCTACAACTCTCATTCTCCTCAATTCACTTCTCCTAATCAGTACTTGAGCTATCAACGCTATTATGATGACTAATCCGTGTACAAGCCTTATCCAGAACCCTGTAACTCCGACAGCTAAAATCCCTGTTTCAATAAGTTCCAATATTAGTCCGCCAATGAATGATCCGAATATTGTACCTATACCTCCAGTTACCGGAGTTCCTCCAACTATCACCGAAGCTATGGACTTTAGCAAGTAAATTTCTCCGAGAGCAGGCCAGAAAGTTGCCATTTCAAGCGTCGCTAATACTCCTGCGAAAGCAGCTATAGCCCCATGAATCATAAATACCGAAATAATCACTTTATCTGTGTTTATTCCAAGCATTTTAGCAGCTACTCTATTGTCACCAGTGTAGTAGACGTATGCTCCGAACTTGTGGAAGTTT
>Ga0190363_1000997_pt1 | contig 17020 bp, 17 predicted proteins | sample 48721867_MG_FD_161272 | JGI IMG/M metagenome (GOLD analysis project Ga0190363, IMG submission 161272) | Hydrothermal vent microbial mat bacterial communities from Southern Trench, Guaymas Basin, Mexico - 4872-18-6-7_MG | ecosystem: Environmental > Aquatic > Marine > Hydrothermal vents >... | reverse complement strand
CTGAAGGATCATTATCCAAAGCTTTCACCCAACTTACTCCATCTTGAGAATACCACACATCATTTAAATAATTACTTCCATCATACCCTCCCAGAACCCATATTTTGTTATCAAAGACCGTTGTTTCCAATATTCTTTTTGCCCATCCAGCACTATCAATAGCTTTTGTCCAATTTCCACTTAAATCTTCAACATCCACCCTTCCTTTTCCCAAAAAATTTCCTGATTTATCTAAAATATCAAAGGTGTATCCTGAATAATCAGATTTAATAGTATCTATAGGTTTGGATTTAATTTCCTCAAGTATTGCTTGGGCACCTTCCATAGCTAAGGAAAAATTACTACTGTGTTCGGATAAAAAAAGGACATTGTTAAAAGCTAATAAAGAATAAATTATTATGGTGACTAAAACCATACTTGCGATAACAATTTCAATTAAGGTAAGAGCTTTTTTATTCATTCAATTTTTCCTCCTCCTAAGGTTATATTCCCGTTAGTTACCTCCAGAGTGTAAGTTGAACCATCCTGAGGAGTAATAATTGTTTGATAAATAGAAGGGTCACGATGAATAAAATCGTAATCATACCCCAACTCTATAGTAAGATTTTTATTTATCGTTATGTTTTCTATAAGCGTTCCTTTTGTCACAAGAAGTCTATCTCCAGAATTAGCTTCATTTACTGCTGATTGCAGGTCAGGGTAGTATTTGTTTTGTGTTTGATTATATACATAAGAGGCTAAAGCTAATCTTTTAAGAGTAAAAGAGACACCATTGTAGCTTCCCGTAGAGTAAACCCACAATCTTCCTCTATAAGGGTTACCTAAAGCATCAAATATGAATTGAATTTTTACATTAAAGGAAGCTCCGTTTTCTAAATTCTCACTAATAAAGTCAAATTTCTTTTCTTTATCTGAAGGGTCAGGGGTTATGCTTATTCCGGCAATATCTCCATCACTCCAGTTTCCAGAACTTTTAAAGTCATCATTTAGTATCAAAAAAGATTTCTCCAATCCTGCTGAAGAGGCAACTTTAGCGATAGATAAATCTTTTTCTTTTTGCAAATTTTTGCTTTCATAAATGGCTCTTAAAGCAGAACCGGCAAGATATATAGCTAAGGTAGTAATAATTAAAACGGTCAATATTAAGGCAACTGCTTTCTTCTTCATTGATTTTGAGGATAAACTTTTATTTCTGTTTTATATTCTATTTTACGATTTAAAAAAAGAGTATATTTTTCTAAAGTTAGATTTATTTTAAGATATTCAGTATCTGTAGGATGTTCTATTTGGAAGTCTTTAACATATTGAGCAACAATCTTAGGTCCGTATAATGTATCAGAATCTTTATCAACAATTTCTTTTTTAAGATAACTGTTTTCTACATAATAATAAAAATAATCATCAGAAAGATTTGTTCCTTGCCAAAAAGCTCCCCAAGTAGTTTCTCCTGTGGAGGGATTAACATTTATAGGTATTTGAAATTTAACCTTGTCAGGATTAGTATCTTGGATGTTGATATGATTAAATGAACTTGCGCTTAACTTTTGGGTTATTTCATCTGATACTCTTTTCGCTTCTCGATATAAAGATAACGTAGTCTGAGCAGTTTGGTTAGTGATTTGATTTGTGCGCAGAACTCCATAAGTTATCCCCACGATAATTGTTAAGAGAGAAAGAACGATTACCGTCTCTACAAGAGTTAAATCTTTCCTCATTCTACTTAAAATATATAATAATTCTTCACAATAGTCAATTTAATTTGACAGTTAATATTTCCTCTTATATAATTTACAGAACTATGAATTATTTAGAAAATTTAAACAAAATAAGACAAAAGTATGGCGATCCTTTTAAGGAACGTAAATTTTCCAAAGACAACTTTATTAAGGATATTCTGGATAATTTTTCTGAAAATAAAAAAGTATCCTTAGCAGGAAGAATTATCAGCAAGAGAGAACATGGCAAATCCAGTTTTGCTCATATAGCCGATATTACAGGGAAGATTCAGATTTATGCTCAACTTAATATTTTAAAAGATGAATATGAACTTTTTAAAGATTTAGATATAGGAGATATAGTTGGGATAAAAGGTGTTCTTTTCAAGACAAAAACAGGAGAGCCTACGGTATTAGTTGAAGAGTTAAAATTACTTTCAAAATGTTTAAGAGTTCTTCCTGAGAAGTGGCATGGGTTGAAGGATACAGAGGTGAAGTATCGTCAAAGGTATTTAGATTTAATTGCCTCTTCCTCTGCCCGTCAGGTTTTTTTAAAAAGAATTGAGATTGTGGAGTTTATTCGTAATTTTTTCAATAAATTAGGTTATAAAGAGGTAGAAACGCCTCTGTTGCATCTTATTCCCGGAGGGGCAAGAGGCACACCTTTTTCTACATATTATAATGCTATTGATAGAGAGGTTTATTTAAGAATTGCTCCTGAGCTTTATTTAAAAAGACTTCTTGTTGCTGGTTTTGATAAGATTTTTGAGATAAATAGAAGTTTTCGCAATGAAGGTCTTTCCTCAAAACATTCCCCAGAATTTACTATGCTTGAGGCATATTGCAGTTATGAAGATTATGAGTATATGATGGGGATCTGTCAGGATTTAATTTCAAGTTTGGTTAATCATTTATATGGAAAATTAGAAATAGAATATCAAGAGATTATAATAGATTTTACTCCTCCATGGCCAAGAATTTCTTTTGCAGAGATTTTTAAAGAAGAATTTGGGATTCTTCCTCAAGATAGTCAGGAGATTATCTGCAAAAAGTTAGAAGATAAACTGAATATTTCTATTTCATATTTATCCCGTTCTCAAATTTTAAATATTACAGAAGAGTTGGTGGAGAAAAAAATATCTCGAAAAAAGCCCGTTTTTGTTGTTGATTTCTTCAACTGGATGTCTCCCTTGGCAAAAACAAAAAAGGATAATCCTTATATTGCAGAAAGATTTGAGCTTTTTATTGCCGGATTAGAGGTTGCCAACAGTTATACTGAGCTTAATGAGCCTTTACAGCAGAGGAAGAATTTTGAAGAGCAGATTAAAGAGAAAGAGATTAAAAAGATTGATGAGGATTTTCTTTTAAGTTTAGAATATGGAATGCCTCCTGCTGCAGGATTAGGAATTGGTATCGACCGGTTAGTTATGATTCTTTTAAATCAAGCCTCAATAAGAGATGTAATTTTGTTTCCTCTTTTGCGTCCCCTTTCTAAATGAAAGAAATTTTTTTTCTTTCTTTGCGATATCTTTTCCGTGGAAAAAGAAGACATTTCTCTTTTCTCAGTATATTAAGTGGAGTAGGAATAAGTATTGGGGTTGCTACACTGGTAGTTGTAATTTCGGTAATGAATGGTTTCGATAAGGAGCTTATGGATAAACTTTTAGAATTTAATTATCATTTAGTTGTGGAAAGCTGGGATAGAGAGAATTTAAATTTGATTAAGAGAGAAATAGAAAATATAAAAGATATAGAAAATGTAACTTTTTTTTATCAGACACAGATTTTTTTAAAGATAAATGATTACATATTTCCAGTTATGGTGAGGGGTTTGGATTTTGATAATGAGAAAGAAAAGAGATTGTTTTTGAAATTTGTTAGAAAGAAAATTGCTTCTTCCGGTTTTTTTGTAGGAGAAAATTTATACGAGAGACTATTATCAAAAAAAGAATTATCATTTTACCCTTTAAAAAAAAGACCTCATCTTGAAAAAGCAAAGATAAGAGGAGTGTTTAAAATAGGGTTATATGATTTGGATAATTATTTAGTAGGAAGTTTAAAAGATGTTGAAAATTTAGGAGAGAATTTTCTTTCCTTTTTGGGAATAAGGATTAAAAGACCAATGGAGGCAGAAAAATTGAAAAAAAGGATAAAAAATATGGATTCTACAGTTTCTGTTTATAGCTGGATAGATACAAATCGTGCTTTATTTACTGCTTTAAAATTGGAGAAAATAGCTATGTTTGTTATTTTAAGTTTAATTATTGTTGTTGCTGCCTTCAGCATTTTTTCTCTTTTATGGATAAAAGTGATAGAAAAAACAAAAGAGATTGGAATTTTAAAAGCAGTTGGTTTTAGTTCTTCAAAAATTTTGAATATTTTTACTTTGCAAGGGGTAATTTTGGGGATTCTGGGGATAAGTGGAGGAATTAGTTTGGGGCTTTTTTTATGCTTTTTAATTAAAAAATATAAAATCATCTATCTTCCTCAGGACATTTATTATATAAATTATCTTCCTGTTTATATTAATTATCGTGACTTACTTTTAATTTCTGCATTTACATTATTGCTTTCTTTTATCTCGAGTATCTTTCCGGCAAAAAAAGCGGCTAAATTAGAACCAAGTGAAGCTTTAAGATATGAATAATGATCTAATTACTCTTTTTGATGTATCTAAGGTGTATAAGATGGGAAAAACAGAGGTTGTTGCTTTAAAAGGAGTAAATTTGACTATTAAAGAGGAAGAATTTTTAGCAATTGTGGGTCCTTCAGGGGCAGGGAAAACCACACTTCTTCATATTATTGGAGGTTTACTTCCCCCAACAGAGGGGAAGGTTTTATTTAAAGGAGAAGATATATATGGAAAAAGTGATAGATGGAGATGCAGGTGGAGGATAAATTCAGTAGGATTTATTTTTCAGTTTTATCATTTAATAGAGGAATTAACTGTTTTGGAAAATATAGCTTTACCTTCTTTTCTTATTTCTTCCTCAAAAACTGCTTTCAAGAAAGCAGAAAACTTGCTAAAATATTTAAAGATAGAGAAGAAAGCAAAAAGCTTTCCTTCAGAATTAAGTGGAGGAGAAAAGCAAAAAGTAGCGATTGCCAGAGCTTTAATTAATGAACCAGAACTTCTTTTGTGTGATGAGCCTACAGGAAATTTAGATAAGGAGGCGAAAGAAGTAGTTTTTAAGTTGCTTGAATTTTTCAATAAAGAGAAGAAAAAGACAATTCTGCTTGTAACTCATAATGTAGAATTGGCTAAGAAAGCAGAAAGGGTTGTTTATATAAAGGAGGGAGGATTAGTTTAAAGGAGATTGGGAAAGAAGGGGGGTTATGAAAGTATATCTAAATGGAAAATTAGTAGATAAAAAAGATGCAAAAGTTTCTGTATTTGACCATGGGTTTTTATATGGAGATGGGGTATTTGAGGGAATAAGGGCTTATAATTGTTTAGTTTTTAAACTTAAAGAACATATTGATCGTCTTTATGAATCTGCACATACAATTATGCTTGATATCCCTCTTACAAAGAAAGAGATGATTGATGCGGTAATTAAAACTTTGAAGGCAAATCGGCTTAAAGATGCTTATATAAGAATTGTAGTCTCAAGGGGCGAGGGAGATTTGGGATTGGATCCCAGAAAATGTAAAGGCAATGAGACAGTAGTAATTATTACTGATAAAATTACACTTTATCCTAAGAAGCTTTATGAGGAAGGAATGGAGATAATTACTGTTCCTACAATTAGAAATTTACCGGAAGCATTAAATCCACAAATTAAATCTTTAAATTATCTAAATAATATTTTAGCCAAAATAGAAGCGATAAATTGTGGGTATGAGGAAGCTTTAATGATGGACCACTTAGGTTATATTGCCGAATGCACAGGAGATAATATTTTTGTTGTTAAAAAAGGAGAGCTTTATACTCCTCCCCAGTGTATGGGAACTTTACGTGGAATAACCAGAGACACAGTCTTAGAGATTGCTAAAAAATTAAAAATTCCTACCCATGAGCATGTTTTAACCCGTCATGAGCTTTATATAAGTCAGGAGTGTTTCTTAACCGGAACCGCAGCTGAGATTGTCCCTGTAGTAAAAATTGATGGGCGTAAAATTGGAGAAGGCAGACCCGGTAAAGTTACAAAATTAATTATGAAGGAATTCAGAAAACTTACAAAAAAGGATGGAATAAGATACACTCTTTAAGATGCTTTGTGATATTTGCCATAAAAATATAGCTACCATCCATCTTACCGAAATTGTTGGAGATAAAATTATAGAACTTCATTTATGTTCTAAGTGTGCAAAATTAAAAACAGAAGAGATAAAAAATCAATTGACTCTTTCCGAGTTTTTAGCGGGATTAGTAAAAGAAGGGAAGCCAGAAGGAAAAAAAGAAAGAAGAATTTTAAAATGCCCTAAGTGTAATTTGACTTTTAGTGAATTTCGCAAAAAAGGCAAATTGGGATGTTCTCAGTGTTATAAGACTTTTTATGAGAAATTAATTCCTTTGTTAAGAAAAATTCATGGTTCTACTGAATATGTAGGTAAATTTCCGCATTTTTTAAGTGAGGAGGAGATTTTGGAAAGAAAGATTGAAGAGTTAAGAAAAAAACTGACTAAAGCAATAAAATTAGAGGCTTATGAGGAAGCAGCACATATCCGAGATGAGATAAAAGAATTGGAGAAAAAGAGAAATGTTTGAAGAATTTTTAAAAAGACCAGTAAGTTGGATTAAGGATTCCGAGGAGAATATAATTTTTTCCTCTCGTATTCGTTTAGCACGAAATTTGGCTAATTTTCCTTTTCCAGAAAGAGCAAATTCCTCTGAGAGAGAGGAAATAAGAAAAAAGGTGAAATCAGCAATACTTAGATTAGAAGAATTTAAAAAAGCTTTTTTTATAAATATGGAAGATTTAAATATTTTAGATAAACAATTTCTTTTAGAAAGGCACCTTATCAGCCAGGAGCATATGATCAATTCCTCAGGGAAAGGATTAGTCATATCTTTTGATGAGAAGATTTCCATAATGATTAATGAGGAGGACCATATAAGATTTCAGATATTGGAAGGAGGGTTTAAGTTAGGTGAACTTTGGGAGAGGATTAATTATTTAGATGATTGTTTATCTGGTTATCTGTCCTTTGCTTTTCTTCCTAATTTAGGATTTTTGACAAGTTGTCCTACTAATGTGGGAACGGGTCTGCGTGCCTCTTGTATGTTACATTTACCAGGATTGGTGATGACAAAAAGAATTAACAAAATCTTGGAGCTTTTGGCTAAGCTTTCTTTTACCAGCAGAGGACTATTTGGCGAGGGAACACAGGCTTTGGGAGATTTTTTCCAGATTTCTAATCAGGTTAGTTTGGGTTTATCGGAGAAAGAATTGGTAGAAAATTTAACAGGGATTGTAAGACAGGTGAAAGAACAAGAGGAACAAGCACGTCAAGTTCTTTTAAAAAAACAGAGAATTAGTTTAGAAGATAATATTGCAAGAGCCTTAGGGATACTTAAACATGCACGTTTAATTACTACCAAAGAAGCATTGCATCATCTTTCCCTCTTGTATTTGGGGATAGATTTGGGTATAATTAAAAATGTCTCAAGACAACTGATAAAGGATTTATTTATTAAAATACAGCCAGCACATCTTCAGAAAAAGGAAGGAAGGGTTTTAAAAGAAGAAGAAAGAGACTACATACGTGCTTATATTTTAAGAAAGGAATTAAATGGCGATGTTTAATCGTTTTACAGAAAGGGCAAGAAAAGTTTTAGTTTTGGCTAAGGAAGAGGCACGTCGTTTCAATCATGATTATATTGGAACAGAGCATATTCTTTTAGGATTGATAAGAGAAGGAGAAGGTGTTGCCTGTGCAGTTTTGCAAAACTTAGGTATAGATTTAAATAGATTAAGAAGAGAATTAGAAAGATTAATTTCTCCCGGAGGCATTACCATGGTAAGAGGAGATCTCCCCTTTACTCCCCGAGCAAAGAAAGCACTTGAGTTAGCCGCTGAGGAGGCACGGAATCTGGGACATAACTATATTGGAACAGAACATATTCTTTTAGGGCTTTTAAGGGAGGAGGAAGGTTTAGCCGCACAGGTTTTATATGGTTTAGGGGTAGATTTAGAAAAAGTAAAAGAAGAGATTGCCTCTTTATTAGGAGGAAGTTCGCATCAGACATCACCAACTACCTCCAAGACACCTGCTTTAGATTCATTTGGGAGAGATTTAACACGCTTAGCTAAGGAGGGAAAGTTAGATCCTGTTATTGGAAGAAAAGTTGAGATAGAAAGAGTGATTCAAGTTTTATCACGCCGTACAAAGAACAATCCTGTACTTTTGGGTGAGGCAGGAGTAGGAAAAACTGCAATTGTAGAGGGGTTAGCGCAAAGTATTGTCAGTGGCAATGTTCCTGAGGTTTTAAGAAATAAAAGGATTGTTGCTTTGGATTTAGCATTGATGATTGCAGGAACCAAATACCGAGGTCAGTTTGAGGAAAGAATTAAGGCAGTGATGGAGGAGATTAAAAGGTCAAAGGATGTAATTATTTTTATTGATGAATTACATACTTTAGTGGGAGCAGGAGCTGCTGAAGGCGCAATTGATGCTTCCAATATTTTAAAACCGGCACTATCACGAGGAGAAGTTCAGTGTATTGGAGCAACAACCTTAGATGAATACAGGAAACACATTGAGAAAGATGCGGCATTAGAGAGACGTTTCCAGCCTATTTTTGTTGAACCAAATACAGTTGATGAGACTGTTGAAATTTTAAAAGGGTTAAGAGATAAATATGAGGCACATCATCGGGTAAAGTTTTCTGATGAAGCACTTGAGGCAGCAGCCAAACTTTCTGATAGATATATTTCAGGAAGGTTTTTGCCTGATAAAGCAATTGATTTAATCGATGAAGCAGGAGCAAGGGCGCGTTTAGCTGTACTTACTGTGCCTCCCCAGATTCAGGAGATAGAAAGAAAATTAAAAGAGATAATAAAAGAAAAAGAGGCTTTAATAAAACAGCAAGATTTTGAAGGTGCGGCACGTCTGCGCGATGAAGAAAAAACTTTACGTCTTAAATTGGAAGCTCAGCGCAGAGAATGGAGTAAAAAAAGAGATCAGATTATTCCCACAGTAGGAGCAGAAGATATTGCACGATTAGTTTCACAAATTACCGGTATACCTATTTATCGGTTAGAGGAGAAAGAGTCAGAGAAGTTGTTAAGGATGGAGGAGGAATTAAGAAAAAAAGTAGTCGGGCAAGATGAGGCGATTAAGGCAATTGCACGTGCTGTGCGACGGGCAAGAGCAGGGATAAAAGAACCCCGTCGTCCTATAGGCTCATTTATGTTTTTAGGTCCAACTGGGGTAGGCAAGACTCTATTAGCCAGGATTTTGGCAGAGTTTATGTTTGGGGATGAGGAGGCTTTAGTTCAATTAGATATGAGTGAATATATGGAAAAGTTTAATGTTTCTCGTCTAATTGGGGCTCCTCCTGGATATGTAGGGTATGAGGAAGGAGGGCAATTAACTGAAAAAATTAGAAGGCGCCCTTACGCGGTAGTTCTTTTGGATGAGATTGAGAAAGCACATTCGGATGTATTTAACCTGCTTCTTCAGATTCTTGAGGAAGGACGTCTGACTGATAGTTTTGGTAGAAAGGTTGATTTCCGCAATACTATTTTGATTATGACCTCTAACGTAGGAGCACAAATTATAAGAAAAAGAGGTTCTTTAGGGTTTAAAACAATCAAGGAAGAGATTGAGTATGAGGAGATGAAAAATCTTTTGTTGGAAGAAGTAAAAAAGACCTTTAAACCTGAATTTTTAAATCGTTTAGATGAAATTATTGTATTTAAGCCTTTAGATAAAGAAGCATTGGAAAAAATTGTTGAGATTGAAATTTCTTATGTTAATGAGCGTCTTCGTGAGCAAAATCTCTGTGTGGAATTATCAAAAGAAGCTAAGGAATTTTTTATTGAGAAAGGTTTTGACCCTATGTTTGGAGCACGTCCATTAAAAAGGATAATTCAAAGATTTTTAGAGGATCCTTTAGCAGAAGAGATGATTCGGGGGAGATTTAAAGATAAAGAAAAAAAAGACGGTGTAGTTAAAGTATTAGTGAAAAGAAAAGGAGAAGAGTTAATCTTTGAATGAAAATTGTTTTGCTTTCATCTCTTTATTTTCCTTCCAAAAATTATTTAAATAATGATCGCCAAAGTAGAAAGATTCTTTAGATATTTTGGCGAATTAGTTCTTTTTGTTCAAGATACTTTCTATTTTTTGTTTTCTAAAAAAAGACCTCTTAAATCTATAATTCGGGAGATTACCTCTGTAGGAATAGAAAGTCTATTTTTAGTTTCTTTAATCTCTTTCTTTGTGGGGATAATTATTGCTTTTCAAACTGCTTATCAACTTAAAAGATTATCTTCTGAGATTTATATTGCTCCTTTAGTAGTTCTTTCTTTAACTCGAGAATTAGGTCCCGTATTAAGTTGCTTGATTATTGCTGCAAGAAGTGGAGCTTCTATTACTGCAGGAATTGGCTCAATGAAGATAAGTGAGCAGATCGATGCTTTAGAGGCTTTCAGTGTTAATCCTGTAGATTATCTTGTTGTCCCCAGATTTATTGCTTTAGTTATTTCTTGTCCTGCTTTGGTAGTTTATGCTGATCTTTTAGGAGTTCTGGGAGGGTATCTTGTGGGAGCATTGAAATTTTCTTTGCCTTTCTCTTTTTATCTTAAATTAACTCTGGAGGCATTGACTTATAAAGATATAGTAAGTGGATTAATAAAAAGTCTTTTTTTTGCTAGTATCATTGCTTTTATTTCTTGTTTTGAAGGATTTAGGCCTCAATCATCAGTTGAGGTAGCGGAAGCAGTTACATCTTCGGTAGTAAGATCATTTATTCTAATTATTGTTTGTGATTGTATTTTAACAGCTATTTTCTACTTTATTTTTGTATGAGCACGATTATAAAGTTAGAAAAGGTAAGTAAAAGTTTTGGGGAAAAGAAAATTTTAAAGGATATAAATTTTTCTGTTGAGGAAGGTCAAGCTTTTTTAATTTTAGGCAAAAGTGGTGCAGGCAAAACTGTGCTTTTAAAACACATTATTGGACTTATCAAGCCTGATAAAGGAAAAATATATGTTGATGGTGCAGAGATTACTTCTTTATCCAGGGAAAGATTAGATAAGATTAGATTAAAATTTGGAATAGTTTTTCAAAGTAGTGCTTTATTTGATTTCCTAACGGTTAAGGAAAATGTAGGATTTGCTTTATATCATCACTCTGATTTAACTGAGGCTCAGATTGAAAAAGAAATTTCCCATGCCTTGAAGATGGTAGATTTAGAAGGAACTCAAAATTTATATCCTTATCAATTAAGCGGGGGAATGAAGAAAAGAGTAGCCATAGCAAGAGCAATAATTTATCGTCCCAAAATCATTATCTATGATGAGCCAACAACAGGGATTGATCCGGTTTCTGTGGATAAAATTGTTTCTATAATTCGTGATTTGCATGAAAGACTTTCTATAACTACTTTAATTGTTACTCATGATTTAGCAGTAGGGTTTAAAATAGCAGATAGATGTGTTTTTATCTCGGAAGGAAGAATTCTTTTTGAAGGGAAAAAGGAAAATTTTTATCGGTTAGATGATGAGAGAGTAAAAAAATTTATTCACGCCGGACTCTTTGAATTTAGAAATAAGGAGGAGAAATGAAAAAGTATGCTTCAGAAATAAAAGTAGGAATATTTTTAGTGGGAGCAATTTTTATTCTTTTTATTGCTGTTCTTTCCTTAAGAGAAGTAAATTTTTTAAAAGGAAGTTATACCTTGAAGATAAAATTTAAATTTGCTGAAGGCCTTAAACCAGCCTCTCCGGTAAGATTTTGTGGGGTGAATGTGGGGGAAGTAAAAAAAGTTGAAGTGAAATTTTTAAATAATCAGCCACAAGTATATGTTTATGCAAAAATAAGAAAAGATGTAAAAATTCCTCGTAACTCTCAATTTTTTATAAATAGTTTATCTGTTTTTGGAGAAAAATATTTAGAAATTATGCCTCCTCAAAAAATCAATTCTTTCCTAAAAGAAAATGAAGAGGTGGAAGGAATATCAAGCACTTCTCTTTTTAACATTATGAATACCTTCTATAGAACAGTAATTAAAATAGAGAAATTTATTGAAGAAGATGAGATAAGAAGTTCCTTGAAAGACATCGTTCTAAATGTAAAAGAGGCTTCTTGTGAGTTCAGAGAAATTTTAAAAGGAATAAGAAATGAAGAAGGAACAATAGGAAAGTTAATTTATGATGATACTCTTTATAAAGAGATTGAGGATTTAGTAAAGGATTTAAAAAAACATCCTTGGAAATTATTAAAAAGACCGAGAAGAAGATAAGATGTTTATTTGCAGTAAATGTGGGTATCAGTCTCCTAAGTGGTTGGGAAAGTGTCCGGCTTGTGATTCATGGCAATCATTTGAGGAGCTTGAGGATTTTTCGCGAAAGTCAGAAGTAGAGATAATAAAAGAAAAAAATACAAGACCTCTTCTTCTTGAGGAGATAAAAAGGACTGAATTTAAAAGGATTCCTATTCAAATAGAAAGCTTGGATGGGCTTTTGGGAGGAGGAATAGTTAAAGGAGAGGTGATTCTTATTGGAGGAGAACCAGGAGTGGGGAAATCTACATTGCTTCTTGAAGTAGCTCAGAATTTATCTTCTCAAGGTAAAGTGCTTTATGTATGTGCAGAAGAATCCCCTCAGCAGATAACTTTGCGAGCAGAAAGATTAAATATAAAAAATTGTAAAAATTTGTATTTTTATCCGGAAGATAATCTTTATAAGGTATACGAGGAAGCAAAAAAAGACAAATTTAATTTTCTAATTGTTGATTCAATTCAGGTAGTTTATCTTCCTAAAGTAGAAGCTTCTCGAGGCAGTATCTCACAGGTTAAAGAATGTGCAAATTTTTTAACCCAACTTGCCAAAAGTCTTAATATCGTTGTCTTTATTATCGGTCATGTCACTAAAGAAGGAGCAATTGCTGGCCCCAAGCTTTTAGAGCACATTGTTGATTGTGTTCTTTATTTTGAGACAGAAGTTTCCTCAAATTTTAGAATTTTAAGATCAATAAAGAACAGATTCGGACCTTCAGGAGAGATTGCTGCTTTTGAAATGACTTCAAGAGGTTTAAAAGAAGCAAAAAATTTAGGTAAAGTTTTCCTGCCTCATAAAAATAGAGGAGTTTCAGGAAGCACAGTAGTATGTATAATAGAAGGAACTAAACCTTTGCTTGTTGAACTTCAGGCTTTGGTAAGCAAAGCAGGGTTTGGTATAGTTAAAAGGCGTGCTTTAGGATTTGATTTTAACCGATTCCTTTTGCTTTTGGCAGTTATAGAGAAAAGATTAAAGATTTCTTTATCAAGTGATGATGTATTCTTAAATGTTAGTGGAGGGCTAAGAATAACTGATCCTAGTGCGGATTTAGGGGCATCTTTAGCAATAATCTCAAGTTTTAAAGATAAAGAAGTCTTGCCGGATACTGTATTTATTGGAGAGATAGGGTTAGCCGGGGAAGTAAGAGCGGTAAGTAATATAAGTATGAGGATAAAAGAGATTAAGCGATTAGGATTTAAAAAGATAGTTGTTCCTCAAGAGAATTTAAAAGAGATAAAGAAAAAAGAAGAGCTGGAGATAATCTCTCTTAATTCTTTAAAAGAAGCAATGAGATTTTTAAAATAAGGAGGTTTTATGGCTGCCCTTAATTTAATAAGAGTAGTTTTTATTATTATCTGTGCTATTTTAGGGTATATATTGGGAGAGAATCTTTTGTTTTTTTCTTTTCTAGGTGCAGTTATAGGAATAGTAATTGTTGTTTTTGAGATTTTGGCAAGAAGAGTTTCTCTTAAAGGACTTTCAGCAGCTGTATTTGGCATAGTATTAGGTTTAATTATGGCACGTCTTTTTGGGAATTTTTTAGCTCTTTTTAAATTGCCTTCTAATACTGATTATTTTTTGAGAGCATTTTTCACTCTTATCTTTGTTTATTTAGGTCTTACATTAGGACTTAAAGGGAAGGAGGAATTTCATCTTGTTATTCCTTATGTAAGATTTAAGCGAGAAGAATTAAGAGAAGAGCCTATCGTTGTAGATACAAGTAGTATTATTGATGGAAGGATTCTTGATATTGTAAGGTGTGGTTTTCTGGAGGCAAAATTGATTGTTCCCCGTTTTGTCTTAAAAGAATTGCAAGTATTGGCTGATTCTACCGAACACCTAAAACGGCAGAGAGGGAAAAGAGGAATAGAGATTTTAAATGCTTTGAAGAAAGAAAATAATGTAGAGGTAGTAATCAGCGAAGAAGATTTTAAAGATTTAGCTGGTGTAGATGCTAAAATAGTTCGTTTGGCAAAGGTTTTAGAAGCAAAAGTCTTTACTACCGATTATAATCTTAACCGATTGGCACAACTTGAGGGAGTTAAAGTTTTAAATGTGAATGATTTAGCCAATGCTTTAAAACCTATTTTTCTTCCTGGAGAGAAAATTTTTATTAAACTAATTAAGGAAGGGAAAGAGTCTAATCAAGCAGTAGGATATTTAGATGATGGAACTATGGTAGTGGTGGAAAATGCAAGATGGCTTATTGGCAAAACAGTAGAAGTTGAGGTAACCTCTATTTTACAATCTCCTTCAGGAAGAATAATATTTACGCGTCTTTTAGGATGAAGATAGGATTGATTCTGGCATGTGCTGGAGAAGGTCGACGTTTAGGATTTAAGAAAAATAAAGTCTTTCTTTATTTAAATAAAAAACCAATTTTTTATTATAGTTATAGAAATTTTTCTTCTTTTTCTCAAATTAAATGGATATGTGTTGTTACACAAAAGAGAAATTTTTCCTTAGTTAGAAAGACTATTCCCTTTGAGAGGAGACTTATACTTGTAGAGGGAGGAGAAAGACGACAAGACTCAGTAGAGGCAGCTCTTAAAGTTCTGAAAGATAAAGATATTGATTATATTATTATTCATGATGGTGCACGTCCTTTGATAAAAAAAGAGAAGATAAAAGAGTTGATATTATCTTTAAAGAAATATCCCGCAGTAATATTGGGCCTTCCTTTAAAAGAGGCGATAAAATATGTGGAAAGGGATTTTGTGGTGAAAAGCTTAAGAAGAGAAAACCTTTATATTATTCAGGCTCCTCAGGGATTCAGGAAAGATTTGATTTTAAAAGCTTATGATAAATTTAATAGAAAAAGAAATTTTTATGATGATGCCCAACTTGTAGAATTATTAAGAAGAAAGATAAAGGTTGTTGAAGGAGACCCTTTCAATATAAAAATTACTTATCCGGCTGATTTGAAATTAGTTTCCCTTCTTTTAGATAAATAATTTGACATATTTTTTTGAATATTTAAAATTAGTGTTAGAAATGATTAGAAAAGCAAAGTTAAAGGATGCAGAAGAAATTCTTAATTTGATAAATTTTTGGGCTAAGAAAGGTAGAGTATTGAGGCGTTCTCTTAATTATATTTATGAAAACTTGCGTGATTTTTGGATTTGGGAGGAGAGAAGAAAAATAGTAGGGGTTTGTAGTCTTCATATTGTAGGATGGAAAGATTTAGCAGAGATTAAATGTTTAGTGGTAAAAAAGAATTTTCAAAAAAGAGGAATAGGAAGGAGTCTTGTGGAAATGTGTTTGAAAGAAGCAGAAGAATTAGGGATAAAGAAAGTGTTTGCTTTATCTTTTGAGAAAAAATTTTTTGAAAAATTAGGATTTAAAAAAATAGATAAAAAGAAATTACCTTCCAAAATATGGGGTGAATGTATAAACTGTGTATATTTTCCTGCAGATTGTAGAGAAGAAGCATTTATTAAAAAGATATCTTAAGAAAGGAGGATTAATGCTTGTTGATTACGAATTTAGTGAGGATCAATTGATGCTTAAAGATTTAGCTCGTCAAATTGCCGAAACAAAAATTAAACCTATCAGTAGAGAGTTTGATGAAAAAGAAGAATTCCCTTCTCAAATAATGGAGGAGTTAGCTAAAGCAGACCTTTTTCGTATCTGTATTCCCCAAGAATATGATGGGATTGGCGGAGGTCTTACTGAGTTATGTATTGCCACTGAGGAAATTTCGCGTATAGATGGAGGTGTTGCTGCTTCCTACGCTGCTTCTTTTTTAGCTATGTTTCCTATACTTTTATTTGGAACCGAGACTCAAAAAAAGAAATACCTTCCCCAAATTGCTTCAGGAAAACTGGCTGCATTCTGTCTTACAGAACCTGAGGCAGGTTCAGATGTAGCAGCAGTAAGGACACAAGCTGAAAAAAAAGGAAATTATTATTATCTTAGAGGAAGAAAACACTTTATTACTAATGGAGGAGAGGCAGATATTTATGTAGTGATTGCTGTGACAGATAAAAGTAAGGGGCCACGGGGAATGTCTGCTTTTATTGTAGAAAAAGGAATGGATGGTTTCAGTTTCGGAAAAAAGGAAGAAAAAATGGGAATTAAAGCTTCCTCAACCAGAGAGCTTATATTTGAAGATACCAAAGTTCCTTGTGAAAATCTTTTGGGAGGTAGAGAAGGTATAGGATTTATTGCAACGATGAGGACTTTTGATCAATCCCGTCCTGGTGTAGCAGCACAGGCAGTGGGAATAGCACAGGGAGTATTAGAGGAGGTAATAAAATATGCACACCAGAGAGTGCAATTCGGACAGAAAATTACTTCTTTTCAGGGAATTCAGTGGATGCTTGCCGATATGGCTACAAAGATTGAGGCAGCAAGAAGTTTAGTTTATTCTGTGGCAAGAATGATTGATAAAGGGAAAAAAGATGTAGGAGGAGCATCAGCCGCGGCAAAGTTATTTGCTTCTGATGTAGCGATGGAGGTAACTACCGATGCCGTGCAGATAATGGGTGGATATGGATATATGCGTGAGTATGGAGTAGAAAAGTTTATGCGTGATGCTAAAATTACCCAAATTTATGAGGGAACAAATCAAATTCAGAAAAATATAATTGCTCTTAATCTGATAAAAAAATATGCTAAATAATAGATGCCTCTATTCATCGCCTACTCAACCTACGAGGTTGAACTGAAAAATGCAGAAATAATTTGCAAAAACAAATCTTATTTTAAAAAATAACTTACACAAAATTTCACTTTTGCGAAAAAGTGAAATTCTGAGATGAAAAAGTCAGATAATATAAAAATATTTCATAAACCTTCCCCTGACAGAATAACAAAAAGTAGCCCTTTGTATTTAGGAATGTTTAAAGTATTAAT
>Ga0190363_1000996_pt1 | contig 17026 bp, 19 predicted proteins | sample 48721867_MG_FD_161272 | JGI IMG/M metagenome (GOLD analysis project Ga0190363, IMG submission 161272) | Hydrothermal vent microbial mat bacterial communities from Southern Trench, Guaymas Basin, Mexico - 4872-18-6-7_MG | ecosystem: Environmental > Aquatic > Marine > Hydrothermal vents >... | reverse complement strand
TCCGGATTTAGGGATAACGCCCTTATTCTTCCGGGAGTTTTTCCATTGTGTAAGATGTGGTGGAATAGTTAATGAAAAAATTTGTCCTCATAATGAGAAGTTTAGGGTTAGGTTTAGTGGAACTAAGATAAGGAATGAGATTCTTAGGGGGAGAAAGCCATCATCAGAAATTATGAGACCTGAAATTTCAGATTTAATTCTTAGCTGGGAAAAACCTTTTGTGGAGTGAAAAAGTTTTGGGTGGAAATACTAAGGTTTTGGTGGTTGGTCTTGATTGTGCTGGACCTGAATTGGTTTTTGATAAGCTTAAAAATAGACTTCCAAACCTAGCTTTAATGGTTGAGAATGGAATTTATGGTAGACTTGAAAGTTGTCATCCACCCATAACGATTCCAGCATGGGCTGTAATGTTTACAGGTAAAAATCCGGGAAGGTTGGGGTTGTATGGTTTTAGGCATAGGAAAAAAAACTCGTATACTGATTTTTATATTGCAACCTCAAATTTTGTTAAAGAACCAACAATATGGGATTTAGCTTCAAAATATGGGAAAAAATCTTGTGTTGTGAGTGTTCCTCCTTCTTACCCACCCAAACCTTTAAATGGTTGTCTAATTTCATGTTTTATAACACCAGAATCTGCTAAAGAATATACTTATCCATCCAACTTAAAACATGAAATTAAACAACTTGTTGGAAAGTATGTTTTTGATGTTGAATTTAGAACTGAGGAAAGAAAAAAGCTTTTAGAAAAACTTTACAGTATGACTGAAAAAAGGTTTAAGATTTTGAAATATCTTATAACAAGGAAACCTTGGGACCTATTTATTTTTGTTGAAATTGGTGTTGACCGTGTTCATCATGCATTTTGGAAGTTTTTTGATGAAAAGCACCATAAATATGTGGCTGGAAATGAGTTTGAGAATGTAATTCCAGAATATTATAGGTTTATAGATGAACAAATAGGTAAACTTGCAAAATTAGCTGGAGAAGATACTGTAATCATGGTTGTTTCAGACCATGGAGTTAAACGTATGAAAGGTGCCTTTTGTATAAATGAATGGCTTGTAGAAGAAGGTCTATTAAAACTTAAACATAAACCAACCAGTATTGTAGACCTTGAAAAAGCCTCCATTGATTGGAGTGAAACTAAGGTTTGGGGTTGGGGAGGCTACTATGCAAGAATCTTTTTAAATGTTAAAGGTAGGGAAATCCAAGGAAAAATTCCCCCGGAAAATTATGAAAGTTTTAGGGATGAAATTGTAGATAAGCTTAAAAATATAACAGATTTTGAAGGTCGAAAGATGGAAACAAAAATTTTTAAACCTGAAAAAATTTATCCTGTGCTTAATGGTGACCCGCCGGATTTAATGGTTTATTTTGATGATTTATATTGGAGGTCTGCGGGAACATTAGGACATCAAACAGTTTATTTATCAGAAAACGATAAGGGGCCGGATGATGCTGTACATTCGATGGACGGGATTTTTATCCTTTATGATAAGTTGGGAAGATTTAAAAAAAAGAAAATTGATGGTTTAAAGATTGTCGATGTTGCTTCAACAATTTTAAAATTGATGGGTCTTTCCGTGCCCAAAGATTTTGAGGGAAAAAGTATCATGGATTAGGGGTTGAAAGTTTATGGTTTTGAGTAAGGGTTTTGTTTGTTGGTTTACAGGTCTTCCAGGAAGTGGTAAGACATGTATTGCTGAAGCATTAGCTAAAAAACTAAGAAAATATTGTTTGAAAGTTGAAATTTTGGATGGTGATTGGGTTAGAAAAACAATCAACGTGGATGCGGGTTTTACTTTTGAGGAAAGACGTCAACATCTTTTAAGGGTTGCTTGGATTGCACGTTTGCTTGCAAGAAATGGTATAATAGTGTTGTGTAGTTTTGTGTCACCTTACAAATCTGTTCGAGCTGAAATAAGAAAAATTGTTGAAGAAGAAGTGCCATTTATCGAGGTTTTTGTAAAATGTAGTCTTAAGGAGGCAATAAGACGAGACCCTAAAGGTTTGTATAGGAAAGCATTAAAAGGAGAAATTAAAAACATGACAGGAATCAATGACCCTTATGAAGAACCTGAAAATCCGGAAATAATAATTGATACGGAAAAAAATAGTGTTAATTACAACACAAGACTAATTCTTGAAAAACTTATGGTTAAAAGATTAATGGGAAAAGTGGTTTAATGGTGGAATCAAGAAAAAAATCTTTGATAAAAACAATTTCTTGGAGATTAATTGCAACATTTATAACAATAGGGTTGTTTTACATGTTTACAGGAGATATAATCTTTTCCGGAGAAGTTGGAATAATAGTAAACATAGTAAAAACAGTGGCATATTACCTGCATGAAAGACTATGGGCAAAAACCAAAATATAGCTAAACAAAAGATTTTTAGTGTTATTGCTGTTAAAAGTAATTAAATGTTAATAGCAAGTAAGATTGTAGGAAGCTGTAAACAATGTCTGAAGATAAGATTCCAATCTACATTTCTAAAACATTGTATGAAAAGATTAGGGAAAGAGTTAAACAAAGTCAAGGGGAGTTTAATAGTGTAGAAGACTATATTGAATTTGTTTTAAATGAAGTTGTTAGAGAGGAAGAGGAAGAAAAAGAAGTTTATACACCGGAAGAAGAGGAGGAAATTAAAAGAAGATTAAGAAATCTTGGATATCTATAAGTTAACTAGAAAGTTTCTTTAATTTTTTAACCACATCCCTTCTAATTTGTCCTCCACCAATAAAAGCCATGATTGTTCTTAGGTCTTCAGTGTTTACTAGGGCTTGAGCATGAGGTTTAACAATTTTTTTAGCTTTAAACCCTATCCCTAAACCTGAGCTTTTTAAAATAAAGATATCGTTTGCACCATCTCCTACAGCTACACATTCTTTTAGGTCGATTTTTTCTTTTTTAGCTATGTCAGCTAAAATTTTTAGTTTAGCCTTAGAATCTAAAATTTTTCCACTAAATTTTCCAGTTAAAACACCTTTTTTTACTAAAAGTTTGTTAGCGTAAACATAATCTATTCCAAGTTTTTCAGCAACATATTTTGCAAAAAAATCAAATCCACCTGTAATAATAGCTGTAATAAATCCTGCTTTTTTAAGCTCCTTAATAAGGTCTGAAGCTCCAGGAGTAAACTTTATTTTTTCCCTTAATATTTCCATTTCTTTAACTGGTAAACCTTTTAAAAGTTTAACTCTTCTTGTTAAAGCTTCCTTAAAATCTATTTTTCCCTCCATAGCCATCTTTGTGATTTTTTTGACTTCCTTTTCCACACCAACAATTTTAGCTAATTCATCTAAGGTTTCCATTTGGATTAAAGTTCCATCTAAATCAAATGCTATAAGTTTCTTTCTTTTTCTGTAGGTTTTTTCATCTTCAACGGAAATTCCTGAACCTAACTCTACACCTTTTTCTTTTAATTTTAATATTAGTTTTGGAACTGGAATGTTTAGGTTTGAAACATCAACGATCATCACCATCACAAAAACTTCACCTAAAGCTGATGCTCTTGTTTTTAAGATATTTGCGTTATGTTGGTAGAGAATGTTGGATATTCCAGCAACTATTCCAGGTCTATCCTTACCAACAGAAGTAACAATTAAAGTTTTCAATCTGCTTTTTTCCTCAAAGATTTTTTAATGAGTAAACATGAATTTTTAAACCAATTTTCTTTCCCTTTTTAATAAGTAAACGGTTTAATTCTTCTAGTTTCTCAAAATTTTTTGGGTTAAAAAATTTTATGATTAAAGACATAACAAAAACATTTTGAAGTACAACTTGGTCCATATCTTCAATATTACCTCCTAACTTAGATATAATGGAGGTTACTTCAGCAATTAATCCAGGCTTATCCTTTCCAACAGCAACTACAACAATTTTATCCATTACCTATCCTCCCAAAATCTTTTTAAGAGTATCAACTAAAACATTGTTTTCTTCCGGTTTTCTTACAGTAATCCTTAAACAGTTTTCAAGTAATGGTTGACTACTAACATTTCTTGTAATAATACCATTTTCTAAAAGCTTTTGATGGATTTCATCAACATTTTTTCTTAAAAATTTTGTAAGGATAAAGTTTGTATAGGATGGGTAAACCTTAACTCCATCTATCTTGTTTATAATTTTAATCAATTTTTCCCTTTCTTCAACTATTTTTTTAATGTTTTCCCTCATCCAATCTAGGTTTTCTAAAGCTTTTTTTGCTAAAAATAGTGAAATAACCGTTAAACTGTTGGGTGGACGCATTAAATTTAAAAGATTAATGGTTTTTTTGTTGGAAATAATATAACCTACCCTTGCTCCAGCCATAGAAAAAGCTTTACTAAATGTTCTTAAGATTATTAGGTTTTCATATTTGTCTATTAGGTTTATGAAGGTTTGACTGCAAAATTCAGCATAAGATTCATCAACAATAACAGCACAATCTGTTTCTTCAAGTAATCTAACAACCGTTTCTTCAGAGGTTAAATTTCCAGTTGGATTGTTTGGACTACATAAAAAAATTAGTCTAGTATTTTCATTTACAGCTTCAATAAGTTTTTCAGTATTATCTGAAAAATCTGGTTTTCTAAGTATTTGAACAATTTTTCCACCCATAGCTTCAACAGTAACCCTGTACATTGCATAGGTTGGAGTTGAAACTAAAACATTTGTTTCCGAGTCAACAAAAACTTTAGCTATGATATCTAAAGCTTCATCACATCCAGCAGTTACAGTAATTTCATCTATGTTTCTTCCAAGATAGTTTGCTAAAGCTTCCCTTAACTCTTTATAGGTTGTTTCAGGGTACTCATTAATTTGAAGGTTGGGTAAGGCTTGTTTAAGTTCTTCAAGCAACTTGATTGGGGGGTAAGGCATGGTATTTGTGTCGAACCTTAAAATTTTGTCTGGTGGAAAACCATATTTCTTGGCTAACTCGATGATTGAAAGTTCCCATTCATAAGGTTGGAAAGTTTTGATTAGGTTTCTTATCCGCATATCCACATACCTTTAGATGGAGGTAAAGTTTAACTCTATAAAAATTGTGGAAAGAAAGTTAAAACTGTTTTCATTTTTGTAAACTTAAAAAGATTTATATTTATAGTTTAGCATAGTTTGAAATACCCAAAAAATTTTGGGTGATTAAAATCATGAAAAAAGAATTACGAGATGTAGCAGTTTTAGGTGTTGGACATACAAAATTTGGTAGACATCCAGATAAATCTTTGATGGACCTTTTTGGAATGGCTGCTATCCAAGCAATCAAAGAATCTAATATTGACAAAAAAAGTATTCAAGCTATTTTTGTTGGTCAACATGTTGGAGAAATTACTGATGGAGTTTCAAATATATCACCTTTTGCAGCTGCAGAAATAGGGCTTCCAGGTGTTCCAACAGTAAGATATGAGGGAGCTTGTGCTTCTTCTTCTGTAGCTTTTAGGGAAGCTTATTTTTTGGTTGCTGCTGGTATTTATGATGTAGTTTTGGTTGGTGGTGTTGAAAGATTGTATTCTGCCGGAACTCCAATTGGCACAAAAGGTCTTGCAACATCTGTTGACCATGTTTACGAGGGAAATGTAGGATTAACTTTTCCTGGAGTATTTGGAATGGCCGCAATTCTTTACTCAAAAAAGTATGAAATCCCACTAGATGAGCTAAGAATAAAAATGGCTTACGTTTCTGTGAAAAATCATAAGTATGGTGCAATCAATCCTTTAGCTCAATGGTATGGGAAATATGGAGACTTAAAACCGGAAGATGTTGTTAATTCTAGGATGATTGCTTATCCTCTTACACTTTTGGATTGTTGTCCTATGACCGACGGGGCTACTGCATGTGTTTTAGCTTCTGCTGATATAGCTGAAAGAGTTATCGATAAACCTATCTATGTTTTGGGGGCTGGTCAAGGTTCTGCTGGTGGAATTTATAGACAAAAAGATGTAACTGTGCCAAAAGCTAGGGTAAAAGCTTCAAAAGAAGCATTTGAGCAGGCAGGAATAGGACCTGAAGATGTGGATGTTGTAGAAATTCATGATTGTTTTACAATTGCCGAAATAATTGCTAGTGAAGCTATGGGATTCTTTGAGTTTGGTGAAGGTGCTGAGGCTGTTGAAAAGGGAAAAACAAGTATTGGAGGTAAAATACCTATTAATCCTTCAGGAGGTTTAATTGGAAAGGGTCATCCGGTTGGAGCAACAGGTATTTCTCAAGTATATTCGATAGTTAAGCAGTTAAGAAATAAGGTTGAACCTAGAGAACTTCAAGTTCATGGTGCAAAAGTAGGTATGACTGATACTCTGGGTGGAGATTTTGGAACCATATGCAACATAATATTAAGTGTAAAAAGAAGAGGTGAATTGTAGGATGGCTAGATTGACGTTTAAAGAATTTTTTGATAAGTTGGAGGAAGGAAAACTTTTAGGTTTAAAATGTAAAGATTGTGGAAAAATTACATGTCCACCTCAAACAGTATGTCAAGAATGTGGAGGAGAAAACTTGGAAGTTGTTGAGATGAAAAAAACTGGAACAATAAAAACTTTTACGGTTATCCATGTAGCACCAACAGGATTGGAGGATGAAGCTCCCTACATTGTATGTGAAATTGAAACAGATGATGGCCCCTGGTTTGTGGGAAGACTTGATTTTCCTCCTGAAAAAGCAAGTATAGATTTGGTGGGTAAAAGAGTTACCATAGAAGCTCAAAGATTACCATGTAAGGGACATTATTTGGTGGATAAGGAAAAAAGAATTGTTCCAGTTTTTAAATTAATTTAACATTAAAAATAAAACTTAGTACAGGCTAAAATATTCATATGCTTTTTTCTCTTTTTGGAAACAATATTTTAATGTTGAAAACTTCCTCATGAAATTTTTAACTTTTTTAGCTATTACTTCAGGTTTTTCCCTATCAATAATTGTTTGTTTAATGAAGGTGGCTATTTGTTCCATTTCTCCCTCCTTCATACCTAATCTTGTTATTTCAGGTGTTCCCAATCTTATTCCGCTTGGATTTTCAGCTGATTTAGGTTTATCCCTTGGTAGAAGATTTTTATTACATATTATGTTAGCTTTTTCTAAGAGATTTGCTACAGGTTTTCCACCACCAAACTTTGAAACATTAATTAAAACTTGATGGGATTCAGTAAATCCTTTATTTGCACAAACAACATCAAACCCATAATTGTAAAGATTTTCAGCTAATGCTTTAGCATTTTTTATTGTTTGTTTAGCATACTCAACCCCAAATTTTTCCATTTCTAGTAAGGCTATGGTTAAACCAGCAATATGATGAAGATGGTGGTTACTTACAAGTCCTGGAAAAATTGCTTTATCCATTTTTTCAGCCAAATCTTTTCTACAACAAATTATTCCACCTTGAGGGCCTGGAAAAGTTTTATGAGTACTACTGGAAAGAATATCAGCCCCCTCACCTAAGGGGTCTTGAAATTGACCTCCAGCAATTAAACCTAAAACATGGGAACCATCGTAAGCCACATAGCCTTTAACCTCTTTAACAGCCATTTTTATTTCTTTAATTGGTTGAGGAAAAAGAATTACACTTCCACCAAGAAAAACAATTTTAGGTTTTATTTCAAAAATTTTTTTTACTGCAGCATCAACATCAATATTCATTTCTTCCGGGTTAAAAGGTAAACCTAAAACTTTTAAATTCCTTATTCCAGCTCCACCAAAATCCATATAGCTAATATGTCCACCATCAGATATGGATAAAGCCATAACCGCATCATTAGGTTTTGTTAAAGCATAAAAAACTGCAAGATTTGCTTGACATCCGGATACTGGTTTTAGGTTTACATGTTCAGCTTTAAAAATTTTTTTAGCTAAATTTAAGGCTAAAGCTTCAACCTCATCGATAAATTTTGCACCATTATAAAATCTATAGTAAGGTTCACCTTCAGCATACCTATGTCCAAAATCTGAAGCTAAAACTTCTCTAACAGCCCAACTTGTCAAATTTTCACTTGCAATAAGATTTATACAGCTACTTCTCCATTGATGATGTTTTTTGATAACTCTTCTAATATGAAAAAGATTTTTTGAAATCATTATTCACCTTTCTCGTAAATTTACTTTAATTTTTCATTACAAGGATAGTTTAAAATAAAACTTTCATTCTAATTTAAAACTTTTTATATTTTAAGTTTGCTATGGAAAATGACCATCAACCTAGAAACTAAAATTTGGAGGCTTAGGTTTGCTTAGGGAAGATGAGGCTAAAACAATTAGTGAAGCTGTAAGATTTGTAAGAAGAGAAAGAAAAGCTGTAAAAACTTTACTTAAAAAGGTTAAACCTCAGGATTTTCCGTTGATAATTGAAAGATTACCGAAAGATGAAGGCTTACAGCTTATTTTACTTCTTCCTGATGATGTAATAAAAGAGTTTATAGTTAATCTTCCAAGTGAAATATTAAGAGATGTTGTAGCTAGTATGGATAGAAACAGGCTTACAAAAATCCTTACAACTCTCCCTGCAGATGAACTTTCAGACCTAATAAATAAGCTTCCCCATATACAAAGAAAAACATTGTTAAAGGAAATGCCTTTATGGAAACTTGAAGAAATTAGACCTCTTTTAGCTTATCCACCGGATACTGCTGGAGGATTGATGACTAATAGAATACCCATCTTTTTTATGGATGTTGAGGTTGGGAAAGCCATTGAAGAATATAACATTCAAACAAAATTTGAGAGTTATGATACAAACCATAATATCTATGTTGTTGACGGAGAAGGAAAACTTTTGGGTTATATTGGTGTAAAAGACCTTTTAACAACACCTAGAAATAAAAAGCTTAAAGAAGTTATGGAAAAACCTATGATAACTGTTGAACCCTACGCCGACCAAGAGGATGTCGCAAAAATGATAGCCAAATACGACTTGTTAGAGTTTCCGGTGGTTGATAAAAATGGGAGGCTTTTAGGGGTTATAACAATTGATGATGTTGTTGATGTTATAATAAAAGAGAGTAGTGAAGATATTGAAAAGTTTGGAGGTTTAGCTAAAAAAGTTACTGCACCCTACCTTACAGCCAAAATATCTGAGCTTGTTAAAAAAAGGGTTGTATGGTTAATATTTCTCTGTTTGCTTGAATCCATAACAGCTACAATTATAGCTTCATTTGAAAAGGTAATTTTAGCTACGGTTGCTTTAACCTTTTTTATACCTCTTCTTATAAGTATAGGTGGAAATTCCGGTTCACAATCCTCAGCTTTTGTTGTTCGAGCATTAGCCACAGGTGATGTTACAGTTTATGATGCACTAAAAGTTTTACTAAAAGAAGCTATAACCTCATTAACATTAGGTTTAACCCTTACACCAGTGATTTTTCTGTTAGGATTCTTTTTAACAGGAAAACTAGTAATTTCTGTATTGTTATCATCAGCCTTACTAATCATAGTTTTTCTTGCATGTATTATGGGAGGAATGCTTCCTATTGTTGCAGCAAAACTAAAAATAGACCCTGCAACAATTTCATCACCATTTATCACAACTACAACAGATGTTGTAGGATTGTTTATATACTTCAGTTTAGCAATGTTAATCCTCCAATACATGTTTCCTTAGCCTAACTCTTAATCTATTTTTATACTGGAAAAGTTTTAAGAAGATTTGTAGAGTATTTTTTGGAAAGGAGCTTCTAAAAATGTTTCAGCTTGAATGTATAGATTGTCATGAAAAATACAGCCCAAAAGAAATAATCTACTGTTGTGAAAAATGTGGTGGATTGTTAACAGTAACATATGATTTTGAAAAAATTAGGCTAAAAGTGGAAAAAACAAAATGGGAAAAACGTCCTCTTTCCGTCTGGAAATATAAAGAAATTTTACCAATTTTAGATGAATCTAAAATAGTTTCTTTAAGGGAAGGTGGAACAAAACTTTATAAATGTGATAAACTTGGTGAAAAATTTGGTTTAAAAAACTTATACGTAAAAAATGAGGGTGAAAATCCAACAGGTTCTTTTAAAGATAGAGGTATGACTGTTGGAGTTACAAAAGCATTAGAATACGGGGTGAAAACTGTTGTTTGTGCTTCAACAGGTAACACTTCAGCTTCTTTAGCTGCTTACGCCGCAAAAGCAGGTGTTGAATGTTTAGTTTTAATTCCATCGGGCAAGATTGCCTATGGAAAACTTGCTCAAGCTATTGTTTATGGAGCTAAGGTTATTCAAATTAAGGGAAATTTTGATGATGCTTTAAACATTATAGTTAAACTTTCTCTTAACCATAAGGGTGTGTATTTGCTTAATTCTATTAATCCTTATAGGCTTGAAGGGCAAAAAACTTTGGCTTTTGAGGTTTTTAACCAACTTGAAGGGAAGGTTCCAGATAGAGTTGTTGTTCCTGTTGGTAATGCTGGAAATATTAGTGCAATTTGGAAAGGCTTTTTAGAGTTTAAGGAATTAGGTTTTACTGATAATCTACCTAAAATGATTGGAGTTCAAGCTGAAGGTGCAGCACCCATAGCTAAAGCTGTTAAAGCTGGAGAGGAAGCTATTAAACCCGTTCCTCAACCTGAAACTGTTGCTACAGCAATAAGAATAGGTTCACCTGTAAACTGGAAAAAAGCTTTAAAAGCCATTAAACAATCAAATGGAAAAGCTGAAATTGTTTCTGACGAGGAAATTGTTGAAGCTCAAAAAGTTTTGGCTAGAAGTGAAGGAATATTCGTTGAGCCTGCAAGTGCCTCAACCATTGCAGGTTTAAAAAAGCTTTGGGAAATGGGTGAAATTGATAAAGATGAGGTTATTGTTTGTGTTGCAACTGGTCATGGTTTAAAGGACCCAAATACACCAGTAAACTTTTCACCTAAACCCTTAGAGGTTGAAGCAGATTTAAAAGTTGTTAAAAGGTTGGTGGGTTTAAATTGAGAATAATTTTGGTTGGGTTTGGCGTTGTAGGTCAAAGTTTTGTTAAACTTTTAATGGCTAGAGAAAAAGATTTGGTTGAAAATTTTAAGATTTACCCAAGAATTGTTGCTATAATTGATAGTAAAGGAGCAGCTTTAAATCTTAACGGATTAAACCTTAAAAAAATTTTAGAAGTTAAAAAAGAAAAGGGTTCTGTTTCCATGGATAAGGAAAATGGTATTGGAAAGGTTGAACCTGTAAAGTTTATTGAAGAAGTTGAAGCAGAGGTTTTAGTTGAAGTTACACCAACAAATATTGTTGATGGAGAACCTGGTTTAACCCATATAAAAACTGCGTTAAGAACCGGAAAACATGTTATTACAACCAATAAGGGTCCTTTAGCTTTGGCTATGCCTGCCTTAATGGAGTTAGCTCAATACAACAATGTTTATCTTAAGTTTAGTGGTTGTGTAGGCGGAGGAACCCCTATTCTAGAATTTGCTAAAAGATGTCTTCAAGGAGATAAAATTTTATCGTTTAAAGGAATCTTAAATGGAACAACAAACTATATTCTAACAAAAATGACTTATGAAAACATGTCTTTTAATGAAGCCTTAGTTGAAGCTCAAAAAGCTGGTTATGCGGAGGCAGACCCGTCTATGGATGTTGATGGGTATGATTCTGCATGTAAACTTATAATTTTAGCAAATTGGATTTTAGGTTTAAAAAAAGTTTTAAAAGATGTAAAAATTAAGGGGATAAGAGAAATAAGTTTAGAGGATATAAAAAAAGCTTTAGAAAGAAATTGTGAAATTAAGCTTATAGCTTCAGTAAATGAAGAACTAACAGTTTCACCCCAGCTAATTCCCAGAACTCATCCTTTATGTGTTGGTGGAGTTTTAAATGCTGTAATGTTTGTTTCTAAATATGCTGGTGAAGAAACTATTATTGGAAGAGGAGCTGGCGGAATTGAAACTGCAAGTGCAATCTTAAGAGATTTATTATCGATAAAAAAAGATTTATCAAAAATTTATGGTTAGGGAGTAGTTGAGAAAAATGAAGCTTATAATGAAGTTTGGAGGAACATCTGTTGCTGATGGAAACCGTATTCTTCATGTAGCTGAAATTATAACTAACCATTTAAAACAAAACCATAAAATTGTGGTTGTTGTTTCAGCTTTAGCTGGAGTTACAGATATGCTTGTTGAAGCTTCAAAAAAAACTGGAAAAGGTGAAAAAGATTTTATTTCAGGTTTCATAGAAAACTTAAGAAAAAAACATTTTAATGCATGTGAAACAGCAATAAAAGACCAATCTACTCTTAAAAATGTTAAAAAAATTGTTGATGAAACACTTTCAGAGCTTGAAAATATTTTGTTTGGTGTTGCATGTTTAAAAGAACTTACACCTAGAATTAAAGATTATATTTTATCTTTTGGAGAAAGAATTTCTACACCTATTCTTTGGGGGACTCTTTTTTCAAAAGGAATAAAAACCCAATGGTTTACTGGGCAAGATGCCGGAATAGTGACAGATTCTAATTTTGGGAATGCTAAACCTTTAATGGAAATTACAACTTATCAGGTTAAGGGTAAACTTCAAAAATTGTTGGATGAAAACATTACACCAATTGTAACTGGATATATAGCTGCAGACCAAAATGGTGTGGTTACAACTTTAGGTAGAGGTGGTTCAGACTGTACAGCAACAATTTTAGGTTATGCCTTGGATGTTGATGAAATTTGGATATGGACTGATGTAGATGGAATAATGACAACAGACCCAAAAATAGAGCCTAAAGCAAAAACAATTAAACAGATTTCCTATCTTGAAGCAATGGAAATGTCATATTTTGGAGCAAAAATGATGCATCCAGGAGCAATTGAAATCGTTATGGAAAAAGGTATACCTATAAGAGTTAAAAACACTTTTAACCCTACAAATCCTGGAACCTTAATTACAAAAGAACAACAAGTTGAGCCCAGTGCTGTTGTTAAAGCTATTTCTTTAATTCGTAAAGCAGCATTAATAACGGTGGAAGGGGCATCTATGTTTGGTACACCTGGAACAGCAGCAAAACTTTTCAGTATACTTGGAGAAAAAAATATTAACGTATTGATGATTTCTCAAAGCTCCTCAGAAGCAAACATTTCATTTGTTATTCCAAGAGAAAGGTTGAGTGATGCTTTAAGTGCTCTTGAAATTTCCTTACTTGGAAGAAATATTGTTCGTGAAATTAAGGCTGAAGATGATATTTGTGTAATTGCATTGGTTGGTGCTGGGATGGTTGGAACACCTGGAGTTGCTGGAAAAACTTTTAGTGCTGTTGGAAAAGAAAAAATAAATGTAAGAATGATTGCTCAAGGTTCTTCTGAACTTAACATTTCATTTGTTGTAAAAGAGTCTGATGGAGAAAAAGCTGTAAGAATTTTGCATGAAGAATTTGGTTTAGGAAAATAATTTTTACTTTTTAATTTTTCTCAAAAACATTTTTGGATTTTCATTAACCACCTGGTTAGCTTCATCTTCATTTAAACCTGCACCTAAAGCAACCTTAAAAGCCATTTCTTGACTGATAAAATCTTCTGGTTGGTGAAGGTCTGTGTTAAGAAGAAGCTTTACACCAGTTTTTTTAGCTTGTTTAACCACGTAACCGTTAGTTAAACAATGTCCACTTTTTACAGTTAATTCTAAATACACATTATTGGTTTTTGCAAGTTCGCAATCTTCAAAACTGATTAAACCTGGATGAGCTAAAATATCAACCTCTCCACATTCAACAGCCAAATGGTTTGTGTTTGGTTTAACAGGTTCAATTAAGGTTTCTCCATGTACAACTACAATTAAAATTCCAAGTTTTTTTGCTTTAGCAGCCAATTTACAGATACTTTCAGGTGGAATATGGGTTAATTCAACACCAGGATAAAGTTTAGTTTTAAGTTTATACTTTTCCATCTCATCAGCAATCTTAACAATTTTTTTGGCTACAGATTCTAAATTGGAAGCGTCAACATGGTCTGTTATTGCTATAGCTTCATAATTTAAGGCTTCAGCTCTTCTTAAAATTTCAGCAGGTAAAAGAACCCCGTCACTCAGTAAAGAATGGATATGTAGGTCTATTCTTCTTCCATAGTTTTTACTTTTCAAATTTACCCCAAAAATAATGTTTTAGATTAGGTTTTAGAAAGATTTTCCGGTTTTCTAAAAAAACAACTTTTGTATCCAAGATGGCATGCAACACCTATTTGTTCAACCTTAACCAAAATAGCATCCAAATCACAATCAAAATAAATTTCTTTAAGTATTTGATAATTTTTTGAGGTTTCACCTTTAAGCCAAATTTTTCCTCTGGAAATACTCCAATAATGAACCATTCCTGTTGTTAAAGTTTTTTCAACAGCCTCCTTATTTGCATGAGCAACCATCAAAACTTCATTAGTTTTATAGTCTTGAGCAACAACCAAAACTAAACCATTATGCCGATAGTTTAACTTTTCAGCAATAGATTTAGCCTTTTCCCGGCTTAAAACAAGCTTATCCTTACTTTTTAAACTAACCAATCTATTTTCTTCTCCTTTTAAATTCCTTAAGAATTTCTTCAAACTTAACATTTTTAAAAACAAGCAAAATAAACATATGAAACATTAGGTCAACAGCTTCATGAATAATTTCCGATGAATTTTTATTTTTTGCTGCATCAATAAGTTCTTTTGATTCTTCCTCAATTTTAGCCAAAACAGATTCAAATCCTTTAGCCATCAAGGCTGAAACGTAGGAGGATGGTTTAGGATTATTTTTTCGGTCTTCAATTACTTTATAAACTTCCTTTAAAACTTCTAAGTTCATCTCTCACCCAGCCTTTTTTTTACAGATTTTGCATGCCAATCTAAACCCTCAACCTTGGAAAAAGCCTCAACAATCTTCCATAATTTTTGAAGTCCACGTTTAGTTAATTTTTGAATATAGACTGGTTTAAGAAAATCATAAACTGTTAATCCTGAATGAAAAATTGCTGCTTGACTTGTAGGTAAAACATGGCTAACTCCAACAGCATAATCTCCAACAGCAACAGGTGTATATTTTCCAACAGAAACCAAACCCACATTATAGACCATGGAAAGAATTTTTTCAGGATTTTTAGCTAAAATTTCAAGATGTTCAGGTGCAAACTGGTTAATAAAACATGCCGCTTCCTCCTCATTTTCAACCACAATAATTGCACAATTTTTTCTCAAAGCATCTTTAGCAACCTTTTTTTCAGATTTTTTTGATACAAAATCTAAAATTTTTTCTTTAACCTTGTAAGCCAAATTTTCAGATGTTGTAACCAAAATTGAAACTGAAGAACTATCATGTTCAGCTTGAGAAACCATATCTACAAATACAAGATTTGGGTTAGCATTTTTATCTGCAAAAACCATTATTTCTGAGGGCCCTGCAGGAAAATCTATTCCTACTTCACCATAAACCATCATTTTTGCAGTTGTAACATAGATGTTTCCAGGTCCAACAATTTTAGCAACTTTGGGTATTGTTTGAGTCCCGTAGGCTAATGCACCTATAGCTTGAACACCTCCTACCCTATATATTTCATCAACACCAACCATATCCAATGCAACAAGGATAGATGCATTTACTTTTCCCGTTTTTGTTGGCGGTGTACATGCAACAAGTTTTTTAACACCAGCAACTTTTGCAGGAATACCTAACATTAAAGCTGTTGAAGGATAAGAAGCTTTACCGCAAGGGATATATAAACCAACAGATTCTACTGGTTTAAAAACCTGTTTTACATAGATGCCATCAGAATTTCTTAAAACTTTTTCTTTAGGAAGTTGATTTTCATGAATTTTTCTTAAGTTTTTTGAAGCTTTCTCAATAGCCTTAATCAAACTTTTAGGAATTTCATGGTAGGCTTCCAAAATTTCTTGTTCTGAAACTTTTAACTTTTCCCTTGAAATTTTAACTCCATCAAATAATCTTGTATATTTTAGGATGGCTTTATCGCCGTTTCTTTTTACATCCTCCAAAATTTTTGAAACATTTTCTTTGTAAATTTTAAGGTTGGGTTTGTTTCTGCTAAAAATTTTTTTAAGTTCTTTTTCTTCAAGTTCGACAAGCCTTACTGGTTCAAGCATTATTCTTTCAACCTACCCTTAACACTAGGAATTTTATTTTTATGTTTTAGCTCAATTTTTACAGCTTGACTTAAAGCTTTACCTAAAGCTTTAAAGGTTGCTTCAGCTTTATGATGGTCATTTAATCCTCTAAAATCTACAATATGAAGGTTAAATTTTCCACCTTCAGCCATAGACCTTAAAAAATGGTTTACCATTTGAGAAGGTAATCCTTCAACCCTCTCATACTCAAATTTTAGATTTGATTCAAAATATACTCTACCTGAAAGGTCTAAAGAAACAAGAACTAAAGAATCATCCATGGGTATTATTGCATTTCCAAATCTGTTTATTCCCTTTTTTTCACCTAAAGCCTTATTTAAAGCCATACCTATAGTTAATCCAACATCTTCAATTAAATGATGGTCTTCGGGTTTAGTTTTAGATTTAGCGTAAACTTTTAAATCAAATCCTCCATGAAAAGCAAAAGAATCCAATAAATGGTTAAAAAAATCATTTCCAGTTTGAATTTTTGTTTTTCCTGAACCATCAAGATTTAAAACTACTTTTACATCTGTTTCTTTGGTTGAACGTTCAATTTTTCCTCGACGCATAATTTAAAGCCTCCAAAACTTCTTCTAAACTAAAAATACCTTCATATAGGGCTCTTCCAACAACCACACCTCTTAAACCAATTTTTGAGAGATTTAAAACATCTTGAATAGAAGATATACCTCCAGAATAGGTTATAGGTATTTTTGTAGATTTAGCAAGTTTAGCCACATATGAAATATTAACTCCTTCCATCTTTCCTTCAACTCTAACATCTGTAAATAGGTAAGATGCAATGTTTAAAGACTCAAAAATTTTGACAATTTTAAAAGGTGAATAGGAAGTTTCCTTTGTCCAACCCTTTTTTAAAACAACATTTTCTTTAGAATCTAAAGCAACAATAATTTTATCTGAACCTATTTTTTTGGAAACTTCAACCACAAACTCCGGATTTTCTAAGGCGGCTGTACCTAAAATAACCCATCTTGCACCAGCT
>Ga0190363_1000995_pt1 | contig 17056 bp, 18 predicted proteins | sample 48721867_MG_FD_161272 | JGI IMG/M metagenome (GOLD analysis project Ga0190363, IMG submission 161272) | Hydrothermal vent microbial mat bacterial communities from Southern Trench, Guaymas Basin, Mexico - 4872-18-6-7_MG | ecosystem: Environmental > Aquatic > Marine > Hydrothermal vents >... | reverse complement strand
GAATATGATCGCCCCTGGCTCCTGGGTCTTGGGCTGGGAGGGTGTCGAGTGGTTCTACGAGGAGAACAAGGATTGGCTTAGAGACCTGACGGTCAAGATAGGGGTTCCGGCCTTCTTCAAGCTCAGCCGCGAGATGAGCCACTACTTCGCCATAAAGAACGAGTATCAGGTGATAGGTGCCGACGAGGCGAACGTCCAGATATCCACGGTCCAGTACGACATCAAAAACGGTGAGAGGTTCAAGATAATGTACGTTGGCGAGGACGGTAAGAAGCATCCATGTATAATACTCCACGCTTCGTCGTTCGGGAGTATAGAGCGTACGCTGTACGCGCTGTTGGAGGTCGCGGCTAGGATGGAGGAGGAGGGTAGACCTCCCATGCTACCTGTCTGGCTCTCACCCGAACAGGTCAGGCTGATCCCTGTGGCGGAGAGACACGTCGCTAAGTGTATGGAGATAGCCGATTTCCTGGAAAAGTCTAAGGTCAGGGTCGGTGTGGACGATCGCGAGCTATCGGTCGCGAGAAAGGTCAGAGATGCTAAGACGAGGTGGATTCCGTTCATAGTGGTCGTAGGCGACAGGGAGGTCCAGACGAACAGGTTGCCGGTGGTCATCAGGGATAAGTCGACCCTGAAGGAGGATTACATGAAGAAGATGACCGTAGAGGAGCTTGCCGAGGAGGTAAGGTCTAGGTGTAGGGGGATGCCCTTCCGGCCGCTTTACGTGCCTAGGGAGCTGAGTAGGAGGGTGACCTTCGTAGCCTGGGGGCGGTAGCATGCGTCGGACGAGCTCCATCAGCTCCATCCGGTAAGTTAAAATATAAGGCTCTTTCTCTTTTTTAGAGCCGGGGGTATGGATATAGAGGTTTTAGAGGAGTTCTACAATCCCCTTTTGGAGAGGAGGGAGGTTAGGTTTCAGGTTAAGCATCCAGGGTCTGCTACGCCTGAGAGGTTTAAGGTTAGGCAGGCTCTGAGGGAGATGTTCAACGTCGACCTTGACCGTTTATTCATACTCCGGCTTGTGACGAAGACGGGGATGAACGTTTCAGAGGGTATATGCCACATATACGAGAACCCTGAAAACGTTAAATACCTGGTTCCGAGGCATATCTACGTCAAGAACCTCCCGCCTGAGGAGAGGGCTAAGCTTAAGGAGGCGCGTTGAGGATGGGTAAAGAACCTAAGAAGCTCTGGAAGCTCTACGAGATAGACTATAAAACAGGCTCCATCAAGTTCAAGGGTAGGAAGTGTCCCAGATGTGGGAAGTTCATGGCGCATCATCTAGCACCTATCCCTAGATGGGCGTGCGGAGGATGCGGATACACAGAATACGAGAGAAAAAGTTCGAATCGGAACCCGTAACACTCCTTAAGGCGGGTTAACGTGTTTCCAGATTAACGTTTAGAGTTTATAGATCTCGACGGGGTTTCTGTATAGTAGGTCTTCCGCCAGCTCGTATGCGAGCTCCCTACTATAGTAGCCTTGCTCGACCATCTCGGCTAAGACATGGGCGATCTGCTCCTTGACTAGGCATAGCTTACCGTAGATCCACTCCACGACATACGCGTCGCTGAAGAACCCGCAGACCTTGTTCCGTGGGAGGATCTGAAGCCTCTCGGTTAGGCTCCTCCTTATTATCGACGGGTAGAAGCTGTACCACCAGAACCCTGAGAAGTAGACGTTCGGGTAGTTCTTAGCCACCACCGCGACCTCATGGGTCTGCAGCTCGCAGGCCACTATGAGGTCGAACCTAACCTCCCTGAACCGGCTGAAGAGGTTTCTACAGTAGTTAGTCAAAGCCTCTGTTTCATGCACGACTATCGCGTAATCCGGTGGGGAAGCCCCTGGAACAGGCCTCCTCACACCGAGCATCAGCTGGAAGACCAGGTCGTTCTCCTTACAGAGCCTCAGCATCTCGTGGACGACGTAGGACGATATGGCTCTGACGTCTTCCTCCCTGAGAGGTAGGTCTGAGTACATACGTCTTAGAGCTTCTCCGGCCTCGAACCGGTCGGGTGGCTTGAACACGTCTTCGGGCTGAAGGCTTACGGTCACGGTTCTTATGTGTCCACGGAAAACGTCGAATAGCTTGGCTAGGGCATCGCTTAGCCCCTCAGACGTGCTCACTTCTATACCAGTCCTCTCGCCCAGCCGGTCGAGGCTCGCCTTGGATATCCGGCTTATCAGAGGGTCGACCCTGAGACCGCCTACGAATAGGTCTCGGTCGTAGCTGGGTATCGGAGACGCATAGTCCATGGTTATGAAGACCTTCTTAACCCCGGCCTTCTTTAGGACCTGCCGAACCCATTCCGGCTTTCTAGAGGCGGCTTTCATAGTTTCCCTCGTCTCGTTCCACCGCTCAAGGCTCAGGTCTTCCTCGTCGAGTCCGTAGAGGTCCCTCAGTATCCTGAGCAGGCACCAGTAGGTCGAGGTGTTTCTTATAAGCCTCATGTTTCTGAGGACTTCAGGCATATCCCTTCGCTCTAAAAAGTCTCTAGAAACCCCTGCCGTAGCCAGTTCTGTGACTATGTAATGGTACAGCAGGATGGTTTCAGGCTCCTCAGCCCAAGGCTTCTCAGGATTTATATGGGTATGTATGTCTACGACCGGAATGTTCTTCATCCGGCTCCTAAGCCCGTCCAGCAGCCCAGACATAAGCATCCTCCTAAACGTTAGGACCATGATAAATATAGATTTTAGCCGCATGAAGGTTGTTGAGATCACCAAGGGCCGCGATATTACCTCGGGTAATTTGTCATGGAAAACCTAGAGGGGAGGAGGGCGGAGACGACCCTACACAAGCATAGAAATATCAACCCAGGTAATTTCTGGTGAAGAATAGTGGATGAAGTTTAAACGTTAGGGGGTCTTTCTACGATCGAGAACCCATGGGGTCTCTACCTCTTCGACCCTCCACTTCGGCTTTACGAAGCTCTCCTCGACCTTAAGGGTTAGGCCGCTTTCGTATGCTAAGATCCCGGTCCAGGCTATCATGACACCGTTATCCGTCGCATACCTCGGTGGAACGACGTGTAGGGTGGCGCCGTGAAGCCTAACCATGCTCTCAAGCATCTCCCTTATACGCTTGTTACGGGCAAACCCGCCGGTTAGGAGAAGCTCACGTTTACCCGTCTGAGCCAACCCCCTCTCAGCCACCTCGACGACCATGGCTAAACCCGTCTCCTGAAGACTATAACACAGGTCTTCCAAAGAAACACCTCCTTCCCTAAATTTCCTCAACGCAGCCGTGAGTAGGCCTGAAAACTGGAGGTCCATACCCTTGACCGTATAGGGGAGGGGTATGTAGCTCCTACCCTTCTCGGCAACCCTGTCGAAAGCCGGACCAGGCCAGGGGCTTTCAGGGTCGACTATCCCGACCTCCCTGGCGAACACGTCTATACAGTTCGCCAACGTTATGTCGAGCGTCTCGCCGAAGACGCGGTAGCGCCCATCCTCGTAGCCTAGAAGCTGCGTAGTACCGCCGCTCAGGATCAGTATAAGCGGGTCTTCGGCCCCGGTTATAAGCTTCCCGACCTCTATATGAGCGACCAGATGGTTGACACCCACCAGGGGCTTATCGAGGTATACCGCTAAAGCCCTAGCCACCGTAGCGGCTGTCCTGAGACAAGGCCCTAGACCCGGCCCCTGCGAGAACGCTATGACATCTATATCCTTAGGCTCTACACGCGCCTTGTCTAATGCCTCCCTGAGGACCTTAGCGGCGACCCTACTGTGGTGCTGCGACGCCTCCCTAGGGTGTATACCCCTCCCATACGGGGGGATATACGACGATTTAGCCTCGCCGAGTATCTCGCCGTCGGATGAGACGACCCCGACCCCGAAGGTGTGGGCCGTACCTTCTATACCGAGGCATAGAAGCTTCTTCATGACGTTTCCGAGAGGGAAAGCTAGGCTTCATCCGATTTAAACGTTAAAGTTTAAAAGATGAGTTCGCGGCATTACCGGGTGTATACTTCATCGATTCGTCAAGCCATGGAGGTGCCGACTTGACTCTGATAAACCCGTCTCTCAAGCTCGACATGCGTGAACGGTTTCTGAGGGTCTACAGGTACATGGAGGTCGACCATATACCGGACGTGGAGTTCGGATACTGGGACGCCACCTTGCTCAGATGGCACCGTGAAGGACTACCCAGCTGGGTCACCGACAACCGTAAGGCCGATGAATATTTCGGCTTCGAAGCCTGGTACTGGTTTAAGGTCCCGGTGATAATACCTTTCAAGCCGTTCGAGGAGAGGATCCTAGAAGACCGCGGTGAAACGGTGTTGAAGATCGACAGCCGCGGGGTCGTGTGTCTCGATTTTAAGAACCCTAGGTATGGTACTTCGATCCCGAAGTTTGTGAGCTTCCCGGTTAAAGACTGGGATAGCTGGGAGTCCTACAAGGAGCGGTTCGACCTAGACGGGATAAGGCTTCCGGACAACTGGGAGTCTCTGAAAGCCGAGTTCGAGAACCGCGACTACCCGCTAGGCGTCGACGCGGGTGGATACTTCGGGTGGGCTAGAGACCTTATGGGTCTAGAGGCGTTGTGCAAGGCCTTCTACACGCAGCCCGAGCTTGTTAGGGACATGTTCGAGTTCCGGACCGAGATGATCCTCAGAGCGCTTAGGCTCGTCCTGAAAGAGGTTAAGGTCGACTACGCTAGCTGGTGGGAGGACATGTGCTACAACCGTGGGCCGCTGATATCTCCACGGTTATTCAGGGAGTTCATGGTTCCGCAATACAAGCGTGTGACCGGGCTTCTCAGGGAGCATGGGTGCTGGCTGAACATAGTCGACTGCGACGGAGATATAAGACAGCTCATACCGCTGTGGCTTGAAGCCGGTATAAACTGCTTCTTCCCCCTAGAGGTCAGGGCGGGCTCAGACCCGGTGGCGATCAGAGAGCAGTACGGGCGTAAAGCCCTCCTCATGGGTGGGGTAGATAAAACGGCTTTGATAAGGGGCGGTAAAGCCATAGACGAGGAGCTTAGACGGGTTAAACCCGTCGTCGAAGACGGAGGGTATATACCGCATGTAGACCATAGGGTTCCGGCAGACGTATCCTACGAAAACTACCTATATTATCTTAAAACAAAGAGGCAGCTTATAGGAGTCTACAGGAGCTAACCGGATGAAGCTGTCTCGCCTGTTAAGAGACCCGCCGAACTTCTTCGACACCGTCAGAGGTGAGGATTGGAAACCGGCTTTCAAATTCTTCCTAAAAATCACGGCGGCCCTCGGCCGCTACACCGGTGGTAAACTACCTCGGGGTTGAAAGCACCGACTTCTCCTGACGGCTTTAGGAAGACCAACATTTAAGCCGCTAAAGCGATAGATGCCTCTATGTGAAGCTTAAGGTCGGTGTCGTAGGTTTAAGACGTGGTAGAGTCTACGTGGATGTTTTCAAACGTCTCCCCGAAACCGAGGTCGTCGCCGTTTGCGACCTCGACCGGTCCCTAGCCGAGGGGACGGCTCAGGAGTTTAAGGTCTCCGCCTACTTCACGGATTACAGGGATATGCTCGACCATGGGGTCGACGTCGCCGTTGTATGCACACCCGCACCCTTACATGTGGCTCAGTCGATAGAGGCCATGAAGAGAGGGATCCACGTCTTATCTGAGGTTCCGGCCGCCTACACGCTAGAGGAGTGCTCTCAGCTAGCCGAGACGGTCGAGAAGACCGGTGTGAAGTATATGATGGCTGAAAACTACATATTCCTCCCCTATGTGGAGACCATAAGCCGGGTCGTTAACGGCGGTCTGATAGGTAGCCCCATCTACGTGGAGGGTGAATACGTCCACGACTGCCGTTACCTCATGAGGGACGATAAGGGTGGGCTTACGTGGAGGGCTAGGCTTCCGCCGATCCAATACTGTACGCATAACCTCGGACCCATACTACGTATCCTAGGCGATAGGTGTAAGATAGCCGTGGGTATGCACACAGGCTGCAACGTGGCGCCTGAGCTAAATGCCATAGACCTCGAAGTCGGTCTTTTCAAGACCGTTAAGGGCGTGGTCGTTAAGGTTCTAAACGGGTTCTCGGTAGCCAGAGAACCTATGCTAGTCTGGTTCGTCGTCTACGGTACCAAAGGCGTGGTCGAGGGGCCGAGGTGTGGATGGGACGGCTTCAAGCTCTACGTCGAAGCTCTCGGCATGGGCGACATGGCTAGGATAAGCCCCTCAACCCGTTATAGGGCGCCTGAGATCCCTGGGGGACACGGCTCGAGCGAGTATATCCTCGCCAGAGGGTTCGTCAGAAGCATCCTAGAAGACTCCAAGCCTCCGATAGATGTCTACGAGGCTCTAGACTACACGGCGCCGGGTATATGCGCCCACCTATCCGCCGAGATGGGTGGAAGACCGGTCGAGGTCCCAGACTTCAGGAAAACCTAGCCCCCTCGCCTCCGGGGCAAAACCCTTTTAGAACCCATAGCCCCCTACTCAGGTCGGTGAAACGTTGTCTCTAATCCTCAAAAACGGTCTGGTAGCTACCCCCAAAGGCGTCTTCAAGAGGGATATCGCGGTCAGGGACGGCTACATAGCCGAGGTAAGCCCCTCGATAGAGGCTAGGGGGGAGGTTCTAGACTGCGACGGATGCTACGTCGTCCCAGGGTTTAAGGAGCAACACATGCACGACATAAACGGGCTAACCAAATACACGGACGACCCCGGGAGGGTGGGAAGGGTCGCTAAGGCCCTGATAGCCCACGGCGTCACGGCCTTCAACCTGGCCACGAGCGCCATGCCGATGGAGAAGCTGCTGACCTATCTTAAGACTTGTAAGGCGTATATGGGATCCGAGGAGAACGGTGTGGAAGGCGCGAGGCTTGAAGGCGCATACGTGGAGGGTACGTTCATAAACAGGACTTGCGCAGGAGCTCAGCCTCCAGACTTCATAGTTCACCCAGACGAGCCTGAAGCCAAAGATATGCTGGACTCTATGCTCGAGACAGGGGCTGTTAAGCTTGTGAACATCGTCCCAGACTTCGGGACTGAGCTCATAGCTTACGCGGTCTCTAAGGGGGTTATAGTCGGCTGCGGCCACACGAGAGCCCCGGCTAGGCTCGTCGAGGATGCCTTCGGCAGGGGGTTGAGGTTCATAGTTCACATGACCAACGGAGCTATGGGTCAGTCCTTCAAACCCTTCGACGGGGGTGGAGCCTATGAGGCTGCTTTAACGCTCCCTCTCTACGTCGAGCTTATAACAGACGGCTACCACGTCGACTTCAGGTACGTCTCCGATATAATCGAGAGGAGGATTCGGAAGGGTCGGATGCACGAGGTCGTAGCGGTGACGGATCAGGCTTTCCCGATAAGGAGCGAAATCCCCAGAGGCGAGTTCAGGTTCTTCTCGACCGTATGCTTCAAGCATCCGACCGAAGAAGTGCTCGTGACCAGGGGCTACCTCGACGAGTCTGGAGCCGTTAGACCTGTTCCGCCGAACACGCTGTGTTCAAGCCTGCTGACCATGGACCGGGCGTTCCAGAACTTGGTCAACATGTTCACGGTGAGGCATTCGGGTTTCATGATCGACGTCGAGGCCCGGAGCCTAGAAGAGGCTGTGTGGATTGCTTCGCAGTTCACCTCGACCAACTCGGCTAGGCTGGAGGGTTTAGCCGACAGGGGAGTCGTAGAGGAGGGTAAGGTTGCAGACCTAACCGTGCTGAGGGTCGAGGGTGAGCCTGGCTGCTATAAGGTTAAGGTGGAGGCGACGGTGGTCGGAGGGAACCTGTTCAGGCTCTAGCCTTATGCGTTACCTTTAAGAGTGGTCTCTACGTTAGTGAAAGAGCGTAGTCTCTGTGAGGGAGGTCGTAAAGGTTTGCGTCTTAAACCTGTCGAAGAGGTCGACGTCACGAGGGCCATAGTCGAGGCGGCCGCTGAGAGGCTCAGAGACATAGCTGAGGTGGACGTGGTGGTCGTGGGGGCGGGGCCGTCAGGTCTCACGGCGGCTAGGTATCTGGTCTCGAAGGGCTTCAAGACAGTCGTCTTGGAGCGTAGGCTCACGTTCGGCGGCGGTATAGGGGGTGGGGGTATGCAGCTTCCCGCGGTGGTCGTTCAGGAGCCGGCTGACGCTTTGCTCAGAGAGGTGGGTTGCCGGCTTACCCCATACCACTTCCGGAGACATCTATACCTCGTAGACCCTGCTGAGATGATGGCTAAGCTGGCTACCGCGGCCATAGACGCTGGCGCGGGGATAATCCTGGGTATGACGGTCGAGGACCTAGTCTTCAGAACGGTTGACGGTAAGCCTAGGGTCAAAGGGGTCGTCGTCCAGTGGAGCTCCATAGTTCTATCGGGTCTACACGTAGACCCCATGGCCCTGAAAGCCGACGCCGTGGTCGACTGTACGGGGCATGAAGCCGAGGTTTTAACGTTGGCCGCTAGGAAGATGCCTTCTCTAGGCATCGAGATCCGGGGTGAATCATCCATGTGGGCTTCGAGGGGCGAGGAGCTTGTGGTCGAGAAAACAGGCATGGTGTGTCCGGGGCTCTACGCCGCGGGAATGGCGGTCGCCGCCCTGTATGGGCTACCGAGGATGGGCCCCGTGTTCGGCGGGATGCTCATGTCGGGTAAGAAGATAGCCGACGTGGTAGAGTCTACGCTTAAAAAGGGTCTTTAAACCCTTTGTATAAAGACTTCGCCCCCCTCGGATATCACTACCGTTGATATTTCTATGCCTGTGTAGGGTCGTCTCCGCCCTCCTCCCCTCTAGGTTTTCCATGACAAATTACCCGAGGTAATTTTTGTGAGTTGAGGGTTAATATAGTTGCCTGGCTTAGGTGATCATGAGGGGGATGAGGAAGCCGTCCCAGTGGTTCAGATGGATGACGACGGCTGCAGTAGCCGACCCCTCAAGGCGTCCGGAAAACCTATTATACCGGGTGGAGCTAACTAATCTATGTATGAGTTTCTGCAACGTGGGAAGCGTCATGCGTAGACAGGTGGTCACCGGCGGTGTTAACATGAGGATCAGGGATGCGGTTAAGGTTATGCAGCGTAGGAGGGTCGGCTCGATAGTCGTGATAGACGACGAGGGGAGGTGCATAGGTATATTCACGGAGAGAGATGTAATACGGAGTATAGCGGACGGTTTCCCGCTAGACACCCCCATAGGGGAGGTTATGACCAAACGCCCCATAACCATACGGGCAGACACGAGCATATCCGAGGCTAAAGCCATAATGGTTACGCATGGGATAAGACATCTACCTGTCGTAGACGACGAGGGTAGGGTCTTAGGTATGGTATCTGTAAGAGATTTGTTAGAAGGCTTACTGGGAATACCTACTTTACGCTGAGAATCGTTATAAAACGTTAATAAGGTTTATTTGCTACACCCTAGCAAGGGGTAGTGGGTCCATCTATGAAACGTTTCCCAGGAAACCCGATTCTGAAACCCAACCCTCTATCCCCATGGGAAGCCAGACAGGTCTTCAACGCAGGGGCTGTGTACGAAGGCGGTAAAGTGCATATACTTTACAGGGCGATAGGTCACGACCAAGTCTCTAGGCTGGGCTACGCATCCTCGTACGACGGGCTGTACATAGCCGAGAGGCTTGAGAAGCCTGTGTTCGAGCCTCTAACCCCTGAGGAATGCGATGGGTGTGAAGACCCGAGGCTTACCAAGTGCGAGGACGGCTTGGTATACATGGCCTACACGGCGGTGGCGGATATCGTGTACGGACGTTTCCAGGTGGGTCTAACCCATATAGGCCCGAAGGATTTGGTCGAGAAGCGGTGGAGATGGGGTCCTAGAAGCTATCCTTTCCCAGGTGTCAAGGATAAGGACGCAGCTATACTGCCTAAGAAGATAAACGGCCTCTACGCTCTCATACATAGGATAGACCCGGACATATGCATATCCTACTCCAGCGACCTCAGAAACTGGTGTGGTTTAAAGGCGATAATGTCTCCGAGACCCGGGATGTGGGATAACCTCAAGATAGGCATAGGCCCCCCTCCGATCGAGGTGAGCGAGGGCTGGCTGATGGTTTACCATGGGGTCGACATGAATAAGGTCTACAGGCTTGGGATAGCGATCCTCGATAAAGAGTATCCTGAGAACGTGATATACAGGTGCGAGAAGCCGATCCTCGAGCCTGAGGAGGAATACGAGAGGTTCGGGTACGTCCCCAACGTAGTGTTCTCCTGCGGAGCCGTTTTGATCGACGGTCAGCTTCTCATATACTACGGAGGAGCCGATACGACGGTTAACCTAGCGATATACGACATCGCAGAACTCATACCTTCGAGGCTTGAAGAACCCATAGTCGTGAAAGAGCCGTAAAAGAGCCGTCAACCCTCTCTCTTTAAAACCTCGTAAAGCTCTTTCAGGCTTCTCAACGTCAAGGCTTTCGACCCTAAACCCAGCTTCTTCAAGTTCTCTAGCTCGTTCTTCTTCCTCACGACCAAAGCGGCTCTACAGCCGTTCTCTAAAGCCGATACCACGTCGTCTACCCTATCGCCTACCATCATGGTCTCAGAAGCCTCATAGCCCCCAGCGGTGAGGACAAGCCTTATCTGCTCCCTCCTGGTCGGCCTATCCTCCCTCGAAACCAGGATGTCGAACAGCTCCCTGACACCCATAACTGTCAAGACGCGCTCTATAACCTTCCTCGACTGGAGGCTTGTTATGCTTAGCCTGTAACGGTCACCCAGCTTCCTGACTATGGATGGAGAGCCGTCTAGCACCACCAGCTTACTTAGCGATTTGAGCTCGTATTCTTCGACGAGCCGGGAAACCTTCCAGTACATGTCTGAACCCCATAGCATAGGCAACGTAGCCGCGAAAGATGCGACCTCTCTACCTAAAAGCCTCCCTATATCCCTGTAGACCATGCTCCAATCCACCGGGAGGAGGACGAGGGTTTCGTCTAGGTCGAATATCAGGTTTCTCAAACCGGAGATCGTCTCCCGCATAGTCAGCCCTCCCTTCAGACATGGCTGCGGTTGGATAGCTGTAAAGTTTACACAGTTTCTTAATAGTTTTCTTTCACCATGCTTATCAGCGTCATGAAGACCACACCTGTTACGGCCATAAAGTAGAACGTATACCCTATCCCACACAGCTCGGCGAGCAAGCCTGCTACGGTAGCTCCTATAATCCTACCTAAGTCTCCGGCTAACCCCATGAGTGCGAAGGCCCTCCCCCTGAGCTCTGAGGGAACTATTCTAACTATCATCGTGTTCCTGGCGGGGGCGAATATCAGAAGCCTGTTGACCAGGTAGGTCAGGAGTAGGAGGGGATAGCTGTACGCACATGCGGCTAGGAGGTAAGACGCTACTCTCAAGCCGCCTGCAAGTATAAGCTCTATTCTGGGTGTGAGCTTGTCTGAAAGCCATCCAGAGGCTATACGGGTCATCAATGCCGTAGCGGCTCCTAGGGAGGTTATCAGGCCTAGTTGGGAAAAGCTTAGCCCTACGTAATCTACGGCTAGGATGTTGAAGAACGGCGTGAACGCCGTCTGACCTGAGAAGACGAGTAGGAAGGCGGTGAATATGAGTAAAAGCCTCTTATCTCGAAGAAGCTCTCTGAAGCCGTAGCCTTTGAGCGTCTGTACCTTAGACTCCTTCACGAACAGGAGAATCAGGGATAGCGAAATAACATACGCGGTGACGCTGACGAGGAATAGCATCCTGAACCCGGCTGAGTCCGCTATGAAGCCTGTGACCACTGGGGATATTATCGATGGAATATTGCGTAAGGATAAAGCCACTCCGAAAGCGATACCTATGCTCCCGTCCTCGACGAGTTCACCGACCGTAGCTAGGTAAGCGGGGTTTTCAGAGACGTTAGCTATGCTCCTAGCAGCTACGGCGTAGAGGGTGTCGTATACCCTAGACGCTAGGGCGAGTATCAGGGAGCCTAAAGCCCTCAGACCCGAGCATAACAAGAGCATGAGTTTACGTCCTAGACGGTCTGAGAGGAAGCCTGCCGGAAGCCTAAACAGGAGACCGATGAACCCCCTAAGGGAGTATAGAACCCCTACGGTTAGGAGGCTTCCGCCGAGAGCCGTCAAATAGGGTGCCATAACCATCTCTACGTTTATCAAACCCCCGACCGAAAGCGACAGCGCAGTCAGGATCAAACGCTTGTTAAACCCCAACCTAGCTTTCATCTACCACACCACCCTCAACATAATAAACGCGGGCTTCTCGGAAAGAACGGTCTAAGCTAACCTATAAATTGCACACTCACTCCAAGCTCCTCTTCTATCTCTTTCGCCATCTTCTTAAACTCCTTGTCAGCCGTCATCAGTATGTCTATACGCTCCCCCATCTCCTTAAGAAGCTTTACGTATGCTAGGTGAAGTAGGTATAAGTTCCTAAGCCTAAATCTCTCAGAGAGGTTTAGAGCTTCGGCCATGGGTTGGCTCATATTTCCCAGCATCGGTATTCTGATAAGCCCGTCGACAGCTCTAACCCTAAGCCCAAACCTTCTAAGTAAGTATAGGATTAAGGTCGACGCGATCAGTCTCCTGTTCACACCGAGTTTCTCTGCAAACAACTTGGTCAAGCTTTTCCTGGCTAAGACCGTCGAAAGCTCCACGAGTACGAGCTCTGAAACCACTTTATCTCCAGCCCTCTTCAAAGCAGCCTTTGCTAAGCTACATCTAGGGTCAAGCCTATCCAACGCCAAAACTATTACGCTTGTATCCACGTAGCTCATGTAAATCTATCCCTGCCAGCCAGAAGCTCCCTTAACGCCCCATCAAGCCTTATAGGTATGTCTCCCTCCTCAGCCTCAAGCCTAGACAGCTTCTCCAAACCCTCGGCGACATCTTTCAGACTTCTAACCCCGAGCCTTATGAAGGCTCTTAAAGCTTCGCTTCTAGAGCTGAACAAGCCGAACCTGACTAGAAGATTCACTTGTCTAAGGTCTCCGTCGTCCAGTCTAACGGGGACGATGCGACTACCCATCTAAAATGTATACGTATATAACGTTTGCCATAATCAAATGTCTAAGCCTGAGGATAAAAGCCTAGCTAACCGCTACTTCTTACACCGAGCTCTCTTGAGGCTGAGCACCTGATCGGTTTTAAATAACGACTTGATCAACTCTTTCTGAGAAGCTGGATGACGTATATCTTGAGCGTAGACGTAGGGACGACGAACGTTAAAGCCGTGGTCTTCGACCTCGAGGGGAGGCAGGTGTTCAAGAGTAGCCTCAGATGCCCTGTGTACACGCCCGCCGAGGGCTGGGCTGAGCAGGACCCAGACGAGGTTTTAAACAGGTCTCTGAAAGTCGTCAGAGACTGCGTCAAAGCCGTCGACGGTCGTGTAGAGGCCTTGACCTTCTCGGCTCAGCTGTATAGCGTGATGCTCGTCGATAGAGACGGCTCGCCTCTAACGCGTATCCTAAACTGGATGGATGGTAGAAGCGTGCAGGAGGCGTCGGAGGTCTCAGAAGAAATGGACGGGTATAGGCTGTACCGGAAAACGGGATGCCACATAAGCTCCATGATGCCCGTGGCTAAGCTGCTGTGGCTCAAGAGGCATAGGCCTGAAAGGTTCGATAAGGCTTTCAAGGTCTTGGCTATGAAGGACTATCTACTCCATAGGCTTCTAGGGTTGTACGTAACCGATAGGATAATAGCCTCCGCCTCGTCTCTGTTCAACATACACGAGAACCGCTGGGACCCTGAGATAGCAGAATTCCTGGGTTTATCTCTGGACGTCTTCCCCACGGTGGTCGAGCCGGATAGGGTCGTGGGAGAGGTCGATGGACCGCTGTCAGAGAGGACGGGCTTGCCGAAAGGGGTGCCCGTGGTCTGCGGAGGGGGAGACGGTATGCTCCAGAACATAGGGTTCGGGATTCTAGAGCCAGGCCTAGCGGCCTCGAACATAGGGACGAGCGGAGCCATAAGGGTCACGTCCAACCGCATAATCCTCGACAAGTCTAGGCGGGCTAGGTTCTTCTGCCACGCCCTTATAGGAGACCTGTGGTGTATAGGGGGTGCCATAAACTCCGCAGGTCTCTCGCTTGAGTGGTTTGTCGACAGGTTTCTGGACGGGGACTTCGGTAGGTTTGAAGCCGAGGCCTCTAAGGCCGAACCCGGCTCCCGGGGGTTGATATTCCTCCCTTACCTCCTCGGCGAGAGGGCTCCGCTGTGGTGTCCGGAGGCTAAGGCGGTCTTCTACGGGCTGACGTTGAACCACGGCATACCCGAGCTTTCGAGAGCCGTCCTCGAAGGCGTAATACTAGCGTTAAACCACATAAAGAGGGTTCTCGAAGCCCACGTCCCACCCGTTAGGGAGGTTCGGACCGGTGGAGGAGGCGCTAGAATAGCCCTATTAAACCAGGTACAGGCAGACGTGTTTCAGGTCCCCGTCTATCTGACGGCTACTGAAGAGGGTTCTGCACTCGGAGCAGCCATACTGGCCGCCGAAGCGTTGGGTTATTACAGAGGGTTAAAAGACGCGTGTAAAACGATGGTCAAACCCGTAAAAGTATTTCGACCAAACCCTGAGAACGTTAGGAAATACCGCAGGGTTTTCGAGAGGTATCTCCGGCTTTCAGACGCTTTGCTTAGGTTATTCTTTAGGCCTCGGCCTCCTTAGCCGGGGTGGTCTGGGGCTCGGGCTTCGGCTTCAAGGCTTCACCCGGCGATAAGACCTTCGATTTTCTGAACCCGACGTGTCTGAGGGGCGCGATCTTCTTAGCCTCGTTGTAGATGTCTGAGGCGATCTTACCTAGGATCATCTCCTGGACAAACTGGTCGAAGTTCAGGTTTTTAGCCTTCTCCTCGACTATGTCGAGCATGACCTTCCTTATAGCCCTCTGCTGAGACGTCTTGACCCTGTGGGCTGTACAAGCCATCGGGTAGACCCTTAGGAGAACCCCATCCCTCGTCTTGACGTTTATGATCGCGTCTATCTTCGAGCTTCCCCTCCGCGTCAGGCTCCTCAAGTAGTCTCTAGCATACTCGTGACCTTTGAAGAACGTGTCGGCTCTAAGCTCTTTAACACCGTTTATCTGAAACTTCATTATTATCGTCTGGTGCGCCGGGTCGCCTGTTAGGTCATATAGGGTTGCCTCTACGGTCCTACCGACAGGGCTCTGCCCCTCGGTGACGGGTATGGAGAAAAGCTCCACCTCCCCGAAGTATTTAGGAGAGAACACCCTATACCAGACCTTAGCCCTCCACTTATCCCTAGCCCTACGTCGCCTCCTCCTCGACATAAGCTACCCATCTCTCCATGAGAAACTCCTTTTAAACATTTCCCCCTGTTTAGAACGCGTCAGAACGGCTCTGCACGGCGTCGCTTATGCATCTATCCGCCGTAGATAGACATATGACCAAGTCGTCTAACGTATTCAGAAGCGTCCCGACGCCGAGGCTAGTCCTCACCCTGACCACCAAAGTCGAACCCGAGACGTATCCCTCGACCGTCAACCCCTCCGGAGCCGTCTTGTTATCAGGCTCCAAAGCCCTTAGTATAGCCTCAGCCTTCAAACGGTCTTCAAACCGGATTCTCAGCTCAGCCTCGTGCAACCGTCTCACCGACGTACTCCATCACACGTTTAAGGAAATCTCCTCTCCCGGTAGATGGTATCAGCGCCCCCGCCGCCACGTCATGCCCCCCTCCTACACCCCCGACAGACCCGGCGGCCTCAGCCATTATACGCCCCATGTTAACCCCAGCCTCTACAAGCCTCTTAGGGGCTCTGGCCGAGACCTTAACCATACCGTCCTCCGTCTCGGTGAAAGCTATCAACGGCTTAGGATAGTTCGCTGATAGTATGCTCGCCACCGTGCTCAGGAGGTTCTCGGGTATAAGGCCAACCCCGTTGACTATGACGATCTCTTCGGCATCTATGAGCCTAGAGGGGTTCTGGATAACTCCCTCTATGAGCCTGGCTAAGGCTCCTCGATACTCGTTTAATACGCTAGCCGTTTCCTCGAGCGTACGCCTCCTCCTGTCACCCATGGCGACCGCTATACCCAATCCGGGTTTACCGAGCCTACCGCACGCGTTCAGGAGAGCCGCATACTCCCTACAGTCCCTCAACGGAGTAAACCTCTGTTCTCTGGTTAAAACGTAAATCTCCCCCACGAGCCTCTGGGTCTCCGCCTGAGCGACGCCCCTAGAGGCCATGTAAGCCACCAGGTTGTCCAAAAGCCTCCTCTTCTCATCTTCGCTCAGGTCGGCTAAGGTCTTCCATAGGTCCCCGTCTTTGACCGGGATACCTATGCTCGATAGGAAGGCTAAGGCCTTATCCTCCTCACCTGAGATGCCGGGTATGAAAGGCGTCATCGTCGAGGCGAGGGCTCTATGGATCGGCTTGGTCTCCCTACCCGGTATCAGCAGGTCTTTCTCGACCTTCAATAGCCCAGACTCCACGGCCTCCCTGACTATGACCTCGTTTACCCCCCTCAGCCTCATCTCATCGTTCCTATTCTGCATATCCCCTATGGCCCCGACGACCGCCAGGGGGGATAAATCCACGTTAGACGGGTCTAGACTTTTAGCCACCAGATAGGCGACCCCTGAACCGCTGACTTCGGTGGCACCGTTTAAGCCGTATAGATGGGGGTTTAAGTGGGCTCCCTTAAACTCCTCGAGATGAGTCTCCAGAGGCTGGTGGTGGTCTAATACCGCTATGTTTTCAGCACCTTCGAGGCTTGAGAGGATATTCAGGCTCCCGGAACCCATGTCTACAAAGACTGTCGCACGGTCTTCTGTATAAACCTCCTTCAACGACCTCTCGTCGAGCTGCTTCAAGATCCTTATCTGAAAGGGTGCTTGAAGCCTCATCAAGGCCTTACCGACGATCGCTCCAGAGGATAAGCCGTCGGCATCTAGGTGGCATAGAACCGTGAAGCTCCAGCCCTCCAACACCCTCTCCTTTATAAACTCGGCTACCTCCCTAGAGGATTCTAGAAACTCCTCGAGCCCCTCGCTTCTCGCCGTCTGTCTCATATACCCTACCAGACCTACCTGGCCGAGAGGACCGCGGTCTTGTATCTCCAATCCCGGGGTAGAAGCCCCTTCTCCTTATAATACTTGGAGAGCCTATAGATCTTAGCCTCTATCAACTGGAGGGCA
>Ga0190363_1000994_pt1 | contig 17057 bp, 18 predicted proteins | sample 48721867_MG_FD_161272 | JGI IMG/M metagenome (GOLD analysis project Ga0190363, IMG submission 161272) | Hydrothermal vent microbial mat bacterial communities from Southern Trench, Guaymas Basin, Mexico - 4872-18-6-7_MG | ecosystem: Environmental > Aquatic > Marine > Hydrothermal vents >... | reverse complement strand
TGTAATTTCGGCCCCTGATGTAGATAATATTTATGAAATACCTTTGAATTTCGAAAAAGAAAATTTATCTGAAAAAATTTGCAAAAAAGTGAGGAAAAAACCAAAAGAAACAGATCTTTTAAATGACTGGCGTGCTTTGGTTGAGAAAACAAAATTGCTTCAAACTCCTGTAGAAATTGGCATTGTAGGAAAATATTTTGGAATAGGAGATTTTACTCTTTCTGATTCTTATATTTCAGTGATAGAGGCAATAAAACACGCAGCTTGGTATTTTGATTATAAACCAAAAATTTCTTGGATTGATGCTGAAGAATTCGAAACAGAACCTGCTTCTATCCAAGTTCTTCAGAAATTGGATGGAATAGTAGTCCCAGGAGGGTTTGGAGAAAGGGGTTCCGAAGGTAAAATAAAAGCAATCCAATTTGCTCGAGAAAATAAAATACCATTTTTAGGACTTTGTTATGGAATGCAATTGGCGGTTTGCGAATTTGCAAGAAATGTAGCTGGGCTTAAAGGAGCAACTAGTTCAGAAATTAATCCTCGTGCAAAATATAAAGTGATAGATTTATTACCTCAGCAAAAAGAAAAAATAAAAAAGGGGGAATATGGAGGTACAATGAGACTTGGTGAATGGCCATGTAAGATTATAAAGTCATCTTTGGCATTTAAAGCATATAAAACCGAGCGAGTTTTTGAACGACATAGACATCGATATGAATTTAATAACAGATTTAAAAACAAACTTGAAAAAGCAGGTCTTAAAATTTCTGGCATTTGTCCGGAAAATAATTTAGTAGAAATTATCGAACTCCCTGATCATCCTTGGTTTGTTGGTGTTCAATTTCATCCAGAATTTAAATCAAGACCTTTGCGTCCCCATCCTTTATTTCGAGATTTTATAAAAGCTTCTATTGAAAGTTCAAGATTAAAACTTAAATAAAGACAGGAGGTCTTTGATGTTTGAAAAAGCAAAAGATTTATTAAAATTAAGAAAACAGGCTCTTCAATTAAAAAAGCAACTTTCCGCTATTGAAGTAGAGGCAGAGGTAGCAAAAGGACTGGTAAGAGTAAAAATTTCTGGTGATTTAAAATTAAAAGAAATTAATATCGATTCATCTTTTTTAATCCCTGAGAAAAAAGCAGAAATAGAACGACTTATTAAAGAAGTTATAAATCAAGGTCTTACTCGCGCTCAACAAGCTGCTGCTACTAAAATGCGAGAATTAGGATCAAATCTTGGTTTTCCTACTCTATAAAATATGTATTTAATTGTAGGACTCGGAAATCCTGGAAAAAAATTTAAAGAAAGTAGGCATAACATTGGATTTATGGCTTTAGATTTTTTTGTTGGGGATAAAGAAAAATGGCATTATTGTAAGGTGGGGAAGTATCTCTGGGTTAAAAAACAAATTAATGGAAAGGAGGTAGAATTAATAAAACCTCAAACTTTTATGAATAATTCAGGATTTGCAGTAGCCTCGGCTCAAAAGAAAATTAAAGTAGCGATAGAAAATATACTCGTTGTTTTAGACGATATGGATTTGCCATTAGGAACAATTAGAATAAGGAAAAAAGGATCATCAGGGGGGCATAAAGGTCTTCAATCAATTATAGATTATTTAAAAACCGAAGAAATTCCTCGATGTAGAATAGGGATAGGAAGATCTGAAAAAATTGATCCCCAAAAATGGGTTCTACAGAAATTTACAAAAGAGGAAAAAATAAAAGTGAAAGAAGTTCTTTCTCAAACAAAAAAAATCCTTCTTCAAATAATTAAAGAAGGAATAGAGAAACATCTTGGGACCTACAAGATCTAGTTGAGAGGATCCTGCCTCCGAGGGGTTAAAGCCTTAAAGGAGGGCCAAAAAAGGCTTTTGATTTTTTACCCTCGAAGGCAGGATCTTCTCTGCTAGATTATTTTAATATAGCATGAATTTTTGGCTTTGTCAACAATTTTTTTTTAAAAAAACGTCGCCTCAGGCGACGTTTAAAATAAGCTCAAATTTTTATAATTTAATCTCTCTGAAAATAAAAGATCTTTTCGATTAATTATTTTTTTTAGCCACATTTCTAATTCTCTATCATTTCCCGGTAATTCACAAACTTTTACAATTCGATGGAAAAATGGAAAATGAAATACTGTCTCTTTTAAAGAAGTATTTACAAAATAAATAGGTTCTTGATTTTCTAAAAATTCTATTTTAAAAATAAAAAGGATTTTAAAATCACAATCATTAGGATCAATAAAGGTGTTTTTCTTTATAATTTTGAATTTTATAAGTTTCTCTTTAAAAGCCATTGTAAATCTTTTTCTCATTTCTGGGGTAAGAAAAAGGGTTTCCGAAGGAAATTTTAAAGAGAAAATATCGGTTATAATTTTTTGATTTTTGATTTTAAAATCTTCTGGAAATAATTTAATCAAACTTAAATCTACTTTTTCTGGATCCATCCACCAAGTAACTCTTATTATCCGCCAATTCTTAGAGCGCCTTTCCATTTTTTACCTCCTTAATTAAAGAATTTTTTAAGGTGCTTAATAAATTTTATCATTAATTTTTTAAAAATGAAAGATCTAAAATATTGGGTTGCATTTTCTAAAATACTTCAATTAGGACCTAAAAGATTTAGGCTCCTTTTATCACATTTTCCTAATTTAGAAGAAGCTTGGAGAGCTCCTATTTTAGAATTAAAAAAAGCGGGTTTAGAAGAGAAAATTGTTAATCTTATAGAAAAAAGAAGAAAGGAAATTGATCCTGAAAAGGAAATGGAGATTTTAGCTAAAGAAAATATAAAAGTAATTCCAATAAAGGCAAAAGATTATCCAAAACTACTTTCAGAAATTTCTTCCCCTCCCCCTTTACTTTATTTGAAAGGAGAAATTTTATCTCGGGATGAATTTGCTATTGCAATAGTAGGGTCTAGAAAACCAACCCAATATGGAATTCAGGTCACTTTAGAAATTGCAAAAGATTTAGCTCTTGCAGGATTAACCATTATCTCAGGGCTTGCTTTAGGAATAGATACAATTGCTCATAAAATGGCTTTGGAAGCTAATGGAAGAACTATAGGGGTTTTAGGTGGGGGAATTGACTGGAACTCTATTTATCCAAAAGAAAATAAATATTTAATTGAACAAATTTTAGAAAAAGGTGGAGCTATTCTTTCAGAGTTTCCAATTGGTACGCCTCCTTTAAAGCAAAATTTTCCTTTTAGAAATAGAATAATCGCGGGGCTTTCTTTAGGTACTTTAGTTATTGAAGCAACTGAAACTTCTGGTGCTCTTTTGACAGCGCGGCATGCAATTGAAAATTCAAGAGAAGTTTTTGCTATTCCGGGTTCTATTTATAGTAAAAGTTCTGTAGGACCAAATAACTTGATTAAAATGGGTGGGAAATTAGTAACCTCAGCCCAAGATATTCTTGAGGAATTTAATCTTGGTTCAGTTAAAAAAATTATAAAAGCAAGAGAAATTCATCCAGATACCAAAGAAGAAAAGAAATTATTAGAATTTATTTCTGAAAATCCGATTAATATTGATGAATTAATAAAAAAATCAGGATTAGCTCCTTCTGTTGTAAATTCTACTTTGATCTTGATGGAAATGAAAGGTAAAGTAAGGAATTTAGGAGGAGGAAATTATGTAATTGGAAAATAAGTGCTATAAATAAGGTGTTTTTGACAAATTAAAGAAAGTGGTTTAATATATATCCGTTAATCGAAATGGATCCAAAAAATAAAAATTTGGTTATAGTCGAGTCTCCTGCTAAAGCAAGAACAATTGAAAAATTTTTAGGAAAAGATTTTAAAGTGGTTGCCTCCTATGGTCATGTAAGAGATCTTCCAAAAAATAGTTTAGGAGTAGATGTTGTTCATGGATTTAAACCAACCTATATCATTCCAAAAGAAGCAAAACCTTATGTGGAAGCATTAAAAAAGGAAGCAAAAGATATAAAAGATCTTTATTTAGCCACAGACTTTGATAGAGAAGGAGAGGCAATCGCTTTCCATGTGGTTGAAATTTTAAAACCACAATTATTGAATATTACTCCTAAAAGAATAACTTTCCATGAAATCACTAGAAAAGCAATAGAGGAAGCTTTAAAACATCCTAGAAATATTGATATGAATCTTGTCTCTGCCCAACAAGCACGAAGAATTTTGGATAGATTAGTTGGATATACCCTTTCTCCTCTTTTATGGAAAAAGGTAAAAAGAGGTCTTTCTGCAGGAAGAGTTCAATCAGTTGCTTTACGTCTTATTGTGGAGCGAGAAAAAGAAATAGAAAAATTTGTTCCTAAAGAATTTTGGAAAATTATAGCTATTTTAAAAAAGCAAAACGAAAATAAAGAATTTAAAGCAGAATTAATCCAGAAAAATGAGAAAAAACTAGAAATAAAAAACAAAAAAGAAGCAGAAGAGATTTTGGAAGCAATCAAGGAATCAGAATATCAGGTGAAAGGAATTAATAAAAAAGAATTAGTTAAAAATCCGCCACCCCCTTTTATTACTTCAACCCTCCAACAGACTGCCTTTAGAGAGTTAGGTTTTACAGCTAAAAAAACAATGTTTATAGCCCAAACTCTTTATGAGGGAGTAGATTTACCTGAAGGTCGGGTAGGGATTATCACTTATATGAGAACTGATTCTTTAAATGTAGCTGAAGAAGCAATTAAAGAAGTAAGAGAATTAATAAAAGAAAAATTAGGGGAGAAATACTTACCAGAGACTCCTTTTAAGTATAAGACAAAAGTAAAAGGTGCTCAGGAGGCCCATGAAGCTATAAGACCGACTTCCTTTAAAAGAATTCCAGAAGAGATAAAATCTTATTTAACTTCCGATCAATTTAAATTATATCGCCTTATTTGGAAAAGGGCTGTTGCTAGTCAAATGAAAGCTGCTGTTTATGAAAAAACTCAGGTAAATATTGAAACAAAAGGGAAAGAAAATAACTTATATCTTTTTAGAGCTGAAGGTGAAGTCCTTAAGTTTGAAGGATGGGAAAAAATCTATCCTCAAGAGAAGAAAGAATTTGTTTTACCATCTCTTGAAGAAGGAGAAATTCTGAATTTAGTAAAACTCAATCCAGAACAACATTTCACAAAGCCACCACCTCGATACTCTGAAGCAAGTTTAATAAAAACACTTGAAGCAAATGGAATAGGACGTCCTTCAACTTATGCTCCTATAATTTCAACCCTTCAAGATCGAGGATATGTGAAATTGATTAACAAAAAATTTCATCCCACCGAATTAGGAAAGATCGTTAATAATCTTTTGGTTAATAATTTTCCAAAAATTGTGGATGTAAATTTTACAGCGGAAATGGAAGAAAATCTAGATAAAATAGCTGCAGGAAAAGTTGCCTGGGTTCCTGTGGTGGAAGAATTTTGGGATCCTTTTGAAAAATTGTTAAAAGAGAAAGAAAAAGAACTCAAAAAAGAAGAAATTGTGCCTATTGAAAAAACTACCCAAACTTGTCCTTTATGTGGAGGAAAATTGGTGATAAGATTAGGAAGGTTTGGAAAATTTTTGGCTTGTTCTAAATTCCCGAAATGCAGATTCAGTAAACCTTTAGAAACTGATGTAAAAAAACTTGGAATAAAATGTCCGAAATGTCAAATAGGAGAAGTGGTAGCAAAAAAAAGTAGAAAAGGAAAGTTATTCTATGGTTGTTCTCGATACCCAAATTGTCAGTGGGCAAGTTGGAAAAAACCGGAAGACTGACTGATTGAAATTTAATCTTTTAAATGATATACTTTAGTCATGGGAAAATTTAAATTAATCGAACATCCAGCAGATATTGGAATAGAAATAGAAGCAGAGGATCTTAAAGATCTTTTTGAGAATGCTGCAAGAGGAATGCTTTCGATTATGATTCATCATCCAGAGAAGGTTGAATTAAAAGAAAAAAGAGATATCAAAATTAAAGGGATGGATTTAAAAGAACTATTGATTAATTTTCTTTCAGAATTTTTATATTACATTGATGCAGAAGGTTTGATTTTTAAAGAATATAAGATAAAAACTATTAAAGAAGAAAAGGAAGGAGAATGGCATTTAGAAGCAACTCTTTTTGGAGAAACTTTCAATAGAGAAAAACATGGGTCGAATATAGAAATAAAAGCTGTTACTTACCATAGATTAGAGATTAAAAAAGAAAATGAGAAATGGAAAGCTAGAGTAATATTTGATATATAAAAATGAAAATCTCAATCAATCAACTTAAACAATTAGACAAGTTCCGGTGGGAAATTCCTAAATCAACTATTCCGAATATGAAAACCAACGCCATTGTTTATGCTACTTATAAGATGCTTCAGGCAATTTCAGGTGATCTTTCTTTAACCCAGACTGCAAATGTAGCTACTTTAGATGGAATAGTCGGTCCTTCTCTAGCTTTACCAGATATTCATCAAGGATATGGCTTTCCAATTGGAGGAGTTGCTGCTTTTGATCTAGAAAAAGGAATTGTTTCTCCAGGAGGTGTTGGTTTTGATATTAACTGTGGAGTTAGACTTTTAACTACTGGTTTGGAGACAGAAGAAGTTAAACCAAAATTAAAAGAAATAATTGACAAGTTATTTTTTGCTATCCCCTCAGGAGTTGGATCGAAAGGACAAATTAGAATTTCTATGGAAGAATTAGACGAGGTTTTAAAAAAGGGTGTCCTTTGGGCTTTAGAAAAGGGATATGCCAAAGAAGAAGATTTAGAACATATTGAGTCAAAAGGATGTTTAAAAGAAGCAGATGCTTCGAAAGTTTCCTTTCATGCAAAGAAAAGAGGAATGCCTCAATTAGGATCATTAGGTTCTGGAAATCATTTTCTAGAAATTCAAAATGTAGAACAAATTTTTGATAAAGAGATAGCAAATCGGTTAGGAATAAAAGAGAATCAAATAGTGATTATGATTCATACTGGTTCAAGAGGATTAGGTCATCAAGTTGCTACTGATTATATTTCTGTAATGAGAGCGGCTATGAGAAAATATAATATAAGAGTTCCTGACATTCAGCTTGCCTGCGCTCCAATTAATTCAAAAGAAGGTCAAGATTATATAAAGGCAATGTCTGCTGCAGCAAATTATGCTTGGTGCAATAGACAATTAATCACTCATTGGGCTAGAGAAGTTTTTAAAGAAATATTTCCAGAAGCTCAGCTTAAATTGGTCTATGATGTTGCTCATAATATAGCTAAATTCGAAACCCATCATTTCAAAGGTAAAGAGATCAAAGTTCTAGTTCATCGAAAGGGTGCAACTCGTGCTTTTCCTCCAGGGCATCCAGAAATTCCTTCTGATTATAAAGAAATAGGTCAACCAGTTTTAATTCCAGGAGATATGGGTAGAGCTTCTTATATTTTGGTGGGAACTTCAAAAGCAATGGAAGAGGTTTGGGGATCTACTTGTCATGGGTCCGGTCGGGCTATGTCAAGAGCAGCAGCAAAAAGACAAACTACTTTTGAAAAAGCATCAGCTTGGCTTAAAGAACATGGAATAATTGTAAAATGTGCTTCTGAAACAGGAATTACCGAAGAAATGCCGGAAGCTTATAAAAATGTTGATGAAGTAGTTGAAGTTGTTGCTGGTGCCCAGATTGCAAAAAAAATAGCAAGGATGAGACCATTGGGAGTAGTAAAAGGATAAAAAGGAGTTATAAAAATGGAAGAAATAAGAATACATGGACGAGGAGGTCAAGGATCGGTAACAGCAGCTTTTTTACTAGCCGAAGCTGCTTTCTATGATGGAAAATACGCTCAGGCATTTCCTTCATTTGGAGTAGAGAGAAGGGGAGCTCCAGTTGCTTCTTTTGTGAGAATTTCCGATACCCCCATAAGATTAAGAGAACAAATTTATCATCCAGATTATGTAATTATTCAAGACGCATCTTTAATTCCAAAAGTTGATGTTTTTTCTGGAATAAAAAAGAATACATTAATAATAATTAATACAGAAAAATCCAAAAAGGAGTTACTTTCTAAAATAGATAATAAAAAAATTTCCAAAAATATTTTTTTACTGCCTGCAACAGAAATAGCTCTAAAGATAATTAAAAAACCAATTGTTAACACCATTATGATAGGAGCATTTGTCGCTGTAACAAATTTAATAAATTTTGATTCTTTAAAAAGAGCTATTAAAGAAAGATTCCCAAAAGAAATAGCCAAACAAAATATTAAAGCAGTGGAATTTGCTTTCAAATATATGAAAAAAGAAATAGAGTTTAAACCTAAAATTCATGAACAAATGATAGAAAATAAAGAAAGATTTGCTGTAAGTAGTTAAAAGGAGGAGAATTGGCTAAAAAGAAGATAAAAAATTATTGCGATCCCGGAAGTTCAATAGAGTATAAAACCTCAGGTTGGAGAACATTTAAACCAGTTTTTGACAGAAAAAAATGTATTAAATGTGGTCAATGTGAACAGGTTTGTCCAGAAGGAGTTTGTTTTTATAATAAAGCTAAAGATGCCTATGATGTTGATCTTACTTATTGTAAAGGATGTGGACTATGTGCTAAAATTTGTCCCGCTAAAGCAATTCGTATGGAAATTGAAGAAAAATAATTATATTATTAAATTTACCCTATGAGAGAGTTACTTGAAGGATCAAAAGCAGTTGCAAAAACAATTGCCTTTTGTAGGCCAAAAGTAATTTCTGCTTATCCTATAACTCCTCAAACTCATATTGTGGAGGAATTAGCTCAGTTTGTTGCAGAAGGGAAGTTAAAAGCGGAATTTGTAAGAGCAGAGTCAGAATTTGGAGCAGCTTCAATTGTTTTAGGAGCCTCTCAAAGAGGAGTTAGAACTTACACAGCTACTTCATCTCAAGGTCTTCTTTTAATGACAGAGGTTCTTTTTAACATTGCTGGATTGCGACTTCCTGTTGTTTTAACTTGTGCTAATCGTGCTCTTTCAGCACCTATTAATATTTGGAATGATTGGCAAGACGCTTTAACCTTAAGAGATAGTGGATGGGTAATGTTTTTTGGGGAAAATCTTCAAGAAGTAGTAGATTTCCATATTTTGGCTTATAAAATTGCAGAAAAATTAAATCTTCCCGTAATGGTCAATATGGATGGATTTCTTCTCACTCACACCGCTGAAGTAGTTGAGATTCCAGAAGAAAAATTGATAGAGAAATTTTTAGGTCCTTTTAAACCTTCTTTATTTTTAGATCCTAAAAATCCTAAAACTTTCGGTTTTTTAGCTGATCCAGATTATTATCAAGAATTCAGATTAGCCTTACACCAAGATCTTTTAGAAGGGCTTAAGAAAATTGTAGAATTAACTCAAAAATTTAATAAATTTTTTGGAAGAAATTTGAAATTAATAGAAGGTTATAATCTTAAAAAAGCAGAAACAGTTTTTGTCACTATGGGTTCGCTTGAGGGGACTGTAAAAACATTAATAGATGATCTTAAAAGTAAAAAAATTGGTCTTATAGGAATAAAATTGTTTCGGCCATTTCCAACTAAAATTTTTGCAAAATTAATCAATCCATCAATTAAAAGACTCATTGTATTAAATAAAGCTGTTTCTTTAGGAGTTGAAGGAATTTTAACCTCTGAAATAAAAAGAGCTATTTTTGGAAAGAGGATAGAAATTAAAGACGAAATTTTAGGTCTTGGAGGAAGAGATATTAAAAGAGAAGATTTAATTAAATTAATATGAATGGGAAGATAAAATCTTATATGAAAAAAGATCTTTTAGCTCCAGGACATCGAGCATGTGCTGGTTGTGGGCAAGTAATTGCTGCTCGAGCTGTTATTAATGCTTTAGGAAAAAATACTATTGTTGTTGGAGCAACAGGATGTCTTGAAGTAGTAACCACTCCTTATCCTTTCTCTGCTTGGAAAGTTCCTTATATTCATTCTCTTTTCGAAAATGCTGCTGCTGTTGCATCAGGAATTGAGGCAGCACTAAGAGCTCAAAAATTAGACAAAAGGATAAATGTAGCTGTTTTTGCTGGAGATGGAGGAACTGTAGATATTGGTTTTAGAGCTTTATCAGGAATGTTTGAAAGAGGAGATAATGTTTTATATGTTTGTTTTGATAACGAGGCATATATGAATACAGGAATCCAAGCTTCTGGATCAACTCCATGGGGAGCTTGGACTACTACAACTCCTGTTGGGAAATTCTCTTTTGGGGCTCGTCAAGCGAAAAAGAATATGATAGCTTTTGCTGTTTCTCAAGGTCTTTTATATGTAGCATCAACTACAGCAGGATATCCTTTAGATATTAAAATGAAGGTTCAAAAGGCTCTTGAATTTTATGGTCCAAAATATCTTCATATTTTAGTTCCTTGTCCTGTTGGTTGGGGATATGATTCTAATCTTACAATAGAAGTAGGGCGTTTAGCTGCTCAAACTGGTCATTTTCCTGTAATTGAAGTAATTGAAGGAAAAATTACTAAAGTTCTTAAAACACCCGCAAAACGCCCTAAAATCAGCTCTTATTTAAAACTTCAAAAAAGGTTTGCTCATTTATTTAAAACAAAAGAAGGAAAAAAACAAATTGATCATCTTCAAAAAATGGCAGATGAAAATATAGAGGTAATAGGACTCTGTCCTACATGTGAAGAGCATGAGATTTTAACTCACTATGAATCTGTTGATAATCTAAATATCCAATAATGAAAAAAGCAAAAATCAAATCAATAATTGCAAGAGAAATTTTAGATTCTCGAGGAAATCCTACCTTGGAGGTAAAAGTAATTCTTTCTGATGGAACTTATGGAAAGGCTTCAGTTCCTTCAGGAGCCTCGACCGGTAAATTTGAGGCCCTAGAATTAAGAGATAAAAATAGAAAAAGATACAATGGAAAAGGCGTTTTAAAAGCAATCAATAATGTGAATAAGAAAATCGCAAAATTATTAAAAGGGAAAGAAGTAGAAAAACAGCAGACTATAGATAAAGCAATGATAGAACTTGACGGAACTTCAAATAAGTCAAATCTTGGAGCAAATGCGATTTTAGGAGTTTCTTTAGCAATAGCACGAGCGGGAGCAAATTTTTATAAATTACCCTTATATATTTATTTAAGAAAAATTTTTGACCTTAATTTTTCGAACTTTATTTTACCAGTACCTTTAATGAATATAATAAATGGTGGAAAGCATGCAGATAATAATTTGGATTTTCAAGAATTTATGATTGTGCCAAAAGGATTTTCGAGTTTTTCAAGGGCCCTTCAGGCAGGGGTAGAGATTTTCCATCAATTAAAAGAAATTTTAAGATCAAAAAAACTTTTCACTGGTGTAGGAGATGAAGGAGGATTTGCTCCGAATTTAAGTTCAAATCAAGCAGCAATAGAATTAATAATAGAGGCTATTTTGAAAGCTGGTTATAAACCAGACAAAGAAGTTTTTATAGCTCTTGATGTTGCTGCATCAAGTTTTTGGAAAAAGAAAGATACTTATCAGTTTAAAAATAAAAAAAATCTTTCAACTGATGAGTTAATAAAATTGATAGAAAAACTAATAAAGACCTATCCAATAATTTCCATTGAAGATCCTATTTATGAAGATGATTGGGACACCTGGAAAGCATTTACTGAAAAAGTGCTTAAAATAAAAAACATACAGATCGTTGGAGATGATTTATTTGTAACTAATCCTCAAAGAATTAAAAAGGGAATTGATCTAAAAGTTGCAAATGCTGTGTTAATTAAACTAAATCAAATAGGAACTCTAACAGAAACAATAGAAGCTGTTAAATTGGCCCAAGGAGCAAATTATAGAACAATTATTTCTCATAGATCAGGGGAAACAACAGACGATTTTATTGCTGATCTTGCAGTAGCTTTAAATACGGGCCAGATAAAAACAGGTTCTCTTTCAAGAGGTGAGCGAATTTGTAAATACAATAGATTATTAGAAATAGAAATAGAGGAAAAAACCAAATTTAAAGGAGGAGTTTTATGAAAAAGTTAGTTTTAATTTTAGGAGGAATTTTAATCATTCTTTTGATCTGTTTTATCTTTGCATTTATAGGAATAAAAAATCTTATAAAAGAAAAAACAGCCTTCCATGAAATTTCAAAGCCAGAGATAGTGAGAAAATTAAAATTCGACGGCGAAAAAGAGGAAATTGAATCAAAATTAATAGTTAAAGAAGGAAATTTGGTTATCAAAGTAAAAGACCTTGATCAAGGAATAAAAACTTTAGAAAAATTAGCAAATACCTTTAAAGGATCGATAGTTCTTTCTCAACAAAGGAAATTCCCCAAAAGCAAAATAAAAGCAAAAATTGTATTAAGAATTCCAGAAGAACATTTCGATAAAGCTCTTCAAGAAATAAAATCTATAGCCATAGAAATAATTTCTTCAGAAATAAAAGGAGAAGATATTACAACAGAATATATAGATCTTAAAGCAAGACTTAAAAATCTAGAGGCAGTTGAAAATCAATTATTAGAGATTCTTAAAAAAGCTAAAACAACTCAAGAAACTTTGGCAGTCTTTAGAGAACTTAAAGATATAAGGAATCAAATCGAAATTTTAAAAGGAAGAATTCAATTTCTTGAAAGAAGTTCAAAATTTGCAAAAATTATTGTGAATTTAATTCCAGAATTCCCCCTGAAAGAGAAAAAATGGTTTCCTTTAATTACTGCTAAAATTGCTTTAAATTCTATGATTGTATTCTGGAAATGGGTTCTTGATGCGTTGATATGGCTTCTAATTTTCTTCTCACCGTTTATTTTGATTGGTCTGATAATTTGGTTTATTAAAAGAAGGAGGTAAAATGAAAGGAATCTTAGCGGCAATTCTTTCAACAATTATTGGGATTGTAATTTTGGGAGGACTTGAATGGGCGGTGGAAAACCAAATTGAAATGAGAATACTTCTTCCTTGGGGAGTAATTTATCTAGTAGTAATTTTGCTTTTATTTGGATTTATTTTTAAACAAGAAAAAGTTTCTAAAAAAGAAGAAAAAAAGGAGAAAGAAGAAGAGAAAGAAAAAGAAAATCAAGGTCAAAATTCTTTGTAAGGACAAATGAACGCGCTTCCTTTATCAATCCAAAATTTAGTGAAACTAATCTCTCAATTTCCTGGAATTGGACAAAAATCTGCTGTAAGAATTGCTATTTGGCTTGCTTTAAGGCCTAAAAAGGAAATAAAAAAACTTGTAGATGCAATAATTGATCTTAAGAAAAAATTAAAAATTTGTCCAATTTGTTTTAATTTAGATGAAAAAGCTCCTTGTCGAATTTGTAGCGATCTTTCAAGAAAAAAAAACCTAATATGTGTAGTAGAAGATTTTTTTGATCTAATTTCTGTAGAAAAAACAGGATTTAAGGGAACCTATCATATCCTTTGGGGTTTAATCAATCCTACCCAAGGAATTGGACCTAAAGAACTTAAAATAAAAGAATTGATAGATAGGATTAAGACTTTAAAGAAAAAATATAAAAATATTGAAGTGATACTTGCTACTAATCCAACTGTAGAAGGAGAGGCAACCGCTATCTATTTGCAAAAAACTCTTACTCCATTTAAAATTAGAATAACAAAATTAGCAAAAGGAATTCCTGAAGGAGCTGATCTAGAATATACAGATGAAATTACTCTTAAAAAAGCGATCGAAGGAAGGAGGGAATTAAAATGAAATCCATCTTTATCTTGATTGTCTTTATATTAATTTTAGTTATTCTTTATTTGTCCTTTTATCAAAAGAGAAAAAAGAAAACCCCTTTAAGAAAAACTCCAAAAGAGATTTTTAAAGAAAAAGAAAGAAGAAAAAAATTAATTCTCGAGAAAATGAAAGGAATGGAAGAGTTTAGTTTTTCTCAAGTTCAATATATACTGGGATTTTCTGAATTTGATTTAAAAAGATATTTAGAAGAATTAAAAGACGAAGGAAAAATAGAGGAGATAAGAAAGGGAAATTATAGAATAATTTAAACTAAAATGTCTTTATATCTTTTCAATAGCTTAACCCAAAAAAAAGAGATTTTTAAACCCTTAAAAAAGGGGGAGGTTAAAATCTATGTTTGTGGTCCTACTGTTTATGGAAGAATTCACATTGGGAATGCTAGAACTTTTTTATTCTTCGATATTTTAAAAAGATATTTAAAATGGTGCGGTTTTAAAGTGATCTATGTTTCAAATATCACTGATGTAGGACATTTAACAGACGAAAAAGAGGATAAAATAATGAAAGGAGCAGCTGAAGCTGGTTTACCTGTTAAGGTTTTTATTGAGGAGCATATCAAAAATTATTTAGCTGATCTAGATTATCTAAATATAGAAAGACCTGATATAATGCCCCGAGCTTCAGAGCATATAAAAGAAATAATCGAGACAGTTAAAACTTTGCTTAAAAAGGGTTATGCCTATGAGATTGAAGAATTACCTGGATCTAAATCTGTTTATTTTGATATATCTAAATTCAAAAGTTACGGAAAACTTTCTCGGCAAAGATTATCTCAACTAATTAATAAAACAAGAGAACCTCCTAATGAGAAGAAAAGAAATCCTGGTGATTTTGCTCTTTGGATCGCAGCCGAGAAAACATATCCTTTAGTATGGAAAAGTCCTTGGGGATTCGGATTTCCGGGATGGCATATAGAATGTTCCACCATGAGTGGGAAATATCTAGGAATTCCCTTTGATATTCATGGAGGCGGGATAGATCTAATATTCCCTCATCATGAGAACGAAATAGCTCAGGCAGAAGCAGCAACAGGAAAAAAATTTGTTAATTATTGGATTCATTGCGAGCATTTGCTAGTAAATATGAAAAAAATGTCAAAATCTTTAGGAAATATTTACACTTTGGAAGACATTATTTCTCGAGGTTATAATCCCCTTGCTTTAAGATTTTTAGTACTTTCTTCTCATTATCAATCAAAACTTAATTTCACCTGGAAATCTTTAGAAGCTGCTTCAAACTCATTAGAAAATATTTACGAATTTTTAGAAAAATTACTTCAATTAGCTCCAACCAAATTAACAGAAAAACTACCTCCAAAATCAGCTGAGTTAGAAACTAAAGTTAAAGAAACAAAAAAGAGAATCAAAGAAGCAATGAATGATAATCTATCTACGCCTGAAGTTCTTTCTGCTCTTTTTGAATTAATGGATTTTACTACTAGTCTTTTAAGCAAAAAATTGGTTGATATCAGTTCTGTTTATCAATTATTTTTAGATGTAGATCAATTTTTAGGACTTAGATTTAAAGAAACAATAGAGGAAGAATTAGCAGAAGAAATATTAGAACTTATTAAAAAAAGAGAAGAATTTAGATTGGCAAAAAACTTTAGAGACGCTGATCGGATAAGAAATAGATTAAAAGAAATGGGAATAGAGATTGAGGATACTCCTTACGGACCTATATGGAAACGAACTAAAAGAATTCCTATCTGGGAAAGGTAAAATGAAATTTAAAATAGAAGGTGGGTATTCATTAAATGGAGAAATTAAAGTAGGAGGTTCAAAAAATGAGGCGTTAGCAATTATAGCGGCTACAATTTTAATTAATGGGAAAACAAAATTAACTAATGTTCCTGAAATTACCGATGTTGAGAAAATGCTTAAATTACTTGAATCGATGGGAGCGAAAGTGAAAAGAAATAAAAATAAAATAGAAATAGATAGTTCAACAATCTCCTCTACAGAACCAGATTTTGATTTGGTAAGATGTATTAGAGCTTCAATTTTATTAATAGGTCCTTTACTCGCTAGATTTGGAAAAATAAAAATCCCACAACCAGGAGGATGTTTTATCGGGTCAAGGCCTGTTGATACTCATTTTAAAGCTTTTGAAAATCTCGGAGTAAGAATTAGAGAACATCCTCCTTTTTATATTCTTGAAGCACCAAATGGAATTTCTCCAGGAAAAATAATTTTGGAAGAAATGAGTGTTACCGCAACCGAAAATGTAATTATGGCCGCAAGTATAACTCCAGGAACTACAGAAGTCCGGTTAGCTGCTACAGAACCTCATGTAGAGAATTTGATTTTATTTTTAAATAAAGCTGGAGCAAAAATAAAAGGAGGTGGCACTCATAATTTAATTATCGAGGGGGTAAAAAATTTATCAGAAATAGAGTTTGAAATTTCTCCTGATCCAATTGAAGCTGCCACCTTTGCTATAGCAGGAGCTATTACCAAAGGAGATATACTCATAAAAGATATTAACCCAAATTATCTAGATATGTTTTTTTTGAAATTTAAATCTGCGGGAGGAAATTTCAAAATAATTCAAAAAAATAAATTAGCAGATCTTCATATTATGCCAGCAACAATGTTTAAAGCAATAAATATAAGAACAGATATCTATCCTGGTTTTCCAACAGACCTTCAAGCCCCTATGGCAGTTCTTATGACTCAAGCTCATGGTACTTCAAGAATTTTTGAAACAATGTATGAAGGAAGACTTAACTATTTAAAAGAACTTATAAAAATGGGAGCAAATGTTAGTATCCAAACTCCTCACCAAGCACTAATAACTGGCCCAACCCCTCTTTATGGAAAAGAAATTACTTCTTTAGATTTAAGAGCTGGCGCCACCTTAATTTTAGCTGCTTTAATCGCTCATGGAACTTCGGTAATTAATCAAGCAGAGATAATAGATAGAGGGTATGAGAAAATTGATGAAAAATTAAAATCTTTAGGAGCTAAAATTGAAAGAGAAAAATGAAAGCAGTAGTTCAAAGAGTTAAAAAAGCCTCAGTTAAGATCGGCAATAAAGAAATAAGTTCTATAGGAAATGGTCTTTTAATTTTTCTAGCTATTAGAAGGGGAGATAAAGAAGAACAGGCAAGGTGGATGGCTCATAAAATTGCTAATTTACGTATTTTCTCTGATAAAGCAGGGAAATTTAATTATTCTTTAATTGATATCAAAGGAGAAGTACTGGTAGTTTCTCAATTTACGCTTTATGGCTCTATTTCTACTGGATTCAGGCCAAATTTTACCGAAGCAGCTTCTTTTGAAGAAGCAAAACTATTATATGATAAATTTATTGCTTTTCTTAAAGAAGAAGGCATAGAAGTAAAGACTGGTAAGTTTGGAAAATTAATGTTAATAGAGATTTTAAACGATGGACCTGTAACTA
>Ga0190363_1000990_pt1 | contig 17070 bp, 19 predicted proteins | sample 48721867_MG_FD_161272 | JGI IMG/M metagenome (GOLD analysis project Ga0190363, IMG submission 161272) | Hydrothermal vent microbial mat bacterial communities from Southern Trench, Guaymas Basin, Mexico - 4872-18-6-7_MG | ecosystem: Environmental > Aquatic > Marine > Hydrothermal vents >... | reverse complement strand
ACTCTATATTCCTCGCAAGTATAAGTATGTTCCCGCCGGCAACACCCTTTATAACTCCAAATGAATCCTCTATCGTAAACTCTCCCTCCATGACTGGTATCTTCCATATCTTCCTTCCATTCACTTCTTCCATATACTCAAAACCATCTCCAAATTTAGATACGGCTCTTCCGACATGTATACGGCGTTTAGTATTTAAAAGAGCATTATATACGGATGTAGTGGGGCAAGTTAATACACATTGCCCGATTCTTGCTATAGCTTGAAACTTTAGACTTGCAAGATCTCTATGGTAAATTTGAATTAATACCCCGATTCTATTATCTGGAGTAGCTTTCCGAGATACTATACCCTCTATACCAGCCTCCGCTGGTGACATTATAATAGATGTAGCAAAACCACATGCTTCCCTAGCAGCTGTTAAAGCCCATTTCTTATTTAACGCGGTTATAAGTACTCTAGTAGCATACATCGGAAAAGCTTCTGCAAATGTATCTTCTACAATCACTTTCTGCATAATATTAAATAATTTATAACTTTAAAAAATATTTAACACAATTCTTCTAATATGAATCTACGCCAGCTGCTGATCAAAGTTTCTAAAGGAGAGATTAGCGTGGATGAGGCTGAGAAGCTTATTAAGCTATATGGTATCGAGATCATAGGCGAATTCGCTAAATATGATATAGGTAGAGAGGTAAGAATAGGTTACCCTGAGATAATATTTGCAGAAGGTAAGGATCCAAATCATTTAAAAGAGATAATTAAAAGGGTTTTAGATAAAAGTGAAAGAGTAATAGTTTCAAGGGTTACTGAAAAGGATTATCCTATAATTGAAGAATTTAAAAAAGAATATAAGGTGTACTCCGATAAAATGAGAAGAATATTTGTAATCAAAGATAAGAATTATAAAATTCAGAAGACTGGAGGAAAAATAGGTATAATAGCTGCAGGTACTTCAGATATACCATATGCGGAGGAAGTTAAAATAATAGATCAAGAACTTGGCTGTGATGTATACACATCATATGATGCAGGTATAGCCTCCTTAAAGAGATTCCTAGACTCACTCACAAAATTAATTAGCAAAGACGTCGATGTTATAGTTGCAGTAGCTGGAATGGAGGGTGCATTACCATCTGTAGTTAGATCCCTAGTAGACATCCCAGTAATCGGATTACCTCTCTCAATAGGATATGGATATGGTGGGAGGGGAGAAGCTGCGTTAATGTCAATGTTACAATCATGTTCAGCGGGTCTTCTCGTCGTAAATATAGATAATACAGTTGGAGCTGCTTTAGCTGCTGCATCAATAGCAAACAGAGTAGCTAAATTTAGAGAAACGAAGACTTGCTAAAGTATAATCTCTTACTTATTAAATGTATTATCTTTAATTAATTATACATTAAAATCTCTAAATGTGATCAAATATATATGATTTTTCTTCTTTAAGAAGTAACAACTATGAGTGAAAAATTATTTAAAAATGATTGATGAAGGTGTAGGTACCTAGAGAGCTGATATAAAAGTCATTAAGGAGAAAAAGAGGAGGAGAATTTGTAATTGAAGATGTTCTTCCACATGTTGAAACTGTTAAGAGTATGAAGGTAGGACTTGGTCAAACTGCTGAGGTAATTAAGCTATATGTAGATTCTGTAGTTGAATATTATCAGACACCACTTATATTTGAGATATTATTTGAAGAGGATTCAAAGTTCAAATACGTTAGCTTCGCTACAGAGCCTGGGAGTACTACTAGTGTTGTTAATAAAGTTCTCAAGAAGGTATATAGACGGGGTTTATAAGCAGACGATACTTGCCGCAAAATCATGGGGTATGTTGGCATCATACGGACTTGGTGTAGCTTTTATAGATGCGGTTAAGGCCAGAAAGATGCTTGAAGAAGCTACTGATGCTGAGTTAAAGACACTCGAATACATTTTTTAAATCTGGTAGAAGCACAAGCTAATCTTATGGATACCGTGGAATGATTTCATTCGATTGCAGAGAGTACATGAAGAGATATAAGGAAAGAATCAAAGATGACATTAAAAAAGCTCCTGATGCCGGAGTAAACCCTGCGAATACAGTAGCCGTACCTGCTTATTGTGTAGGAGATGTGCATATCCGGGATGTGGTATAACGGTTAGGTTCTCCGCAGTTATGAGGTTAACTGACTTCCCATGCCTGCTCATAAGCGAACATGTAACAGCTACATCAAGTACGAACATATTAGCATTAGATCTAAAGACTCCGAACGCATCAGTTAAGACGTTCAAGTTGGTAGTCCATAAGAAAATATTTCCTAACTGTATTACTTGGATTAAGGAAGAAATAGTGGAAGCCTTAAATTAATCCCTTTTATATCTTTATAATTTTTGAAAAAATAATATAAAAAAATTAAGATGGAACCTGATATTTAGGGAAGGACTTCATGCTTTTCTGTTGATAGTTCCTCATATATCCTCTTAGCTATTAACGATACCTCTCTAGCAGCGTACTTACCTCCTGGTATTGCTGATGTTAAATAAGCACCCTTCTCGGCTAGTTTGCTGGCCTCTTTAGGATCTACGCCTAGAAGAGTACCTACTGCAGCTGGTATTGTTATATTTATGACCGTATGCCCTATATATGCAAGCTCCTGTATCAGTACAGCTCCAGCAAAGAGTGCTAAACCATATTCTTCTGGTGTGACCCCTTCTGGTACACCTTTGCCTTCTAGCACGAAGTCTGGAATAGCCTTCGCAAATATATTCTCAATATGGAACTGTTTACCATCTATAGAGATATCATAACTTACATACGAATCAAAGCCCCAGTATTTCTCAGTAAATGGATCATGCCTCCTAGCTTGAGGCCTTATCTCTGTGAATTTAACTTCAATCTTCTTTCCTGTAAACGCACTTAATAACGCTGAACCTCTCTTCTCAACATACTCTTTCCTCTCATCATCTAATGCTTTAGCAACCTCGCTAACAGTCTTGCCAGCCTTAATCATCTCATATGCTTTTACAGCTCTCCTATATATCGCCCTGTCTCTAACCCCCTCACTAGCAAGTATTAAAGTTTTAGTCACAGGCCCTCTCCATACTTCCTCAGCTTTCCTAGCTACTGTATTAGTAGCGCATAGTGCCATTTCAGGATCGATAAATGAATTAAACTTATATTTCTTAACGTCTTCTGCAGCCGCGTATACATCTCCTTTATATTTCAATAATAACCTGATTACTGGAACAGAATCCCCGCATAGATGGCCTGTAGGAGCGTTCACAGGCCCTCCGCTGAACCCTCCAACTATTATTGGAGACTCTTCAAATCCGGCGAATATCTCATTTAAAGCCATAGAGCCTAGTGTACTCACTCCCCCGACATCTCTTAAGATCAGTCCCATGTCTCCTATAACCTTTGCTGTATCAAGCTCCTCCCTAGTGCCTCTGATATGGAGCTTTTCTGGAAGTTTTGCAGCCTCAACAGCACCCTTACCAGCTAAATAAGCAGAATCGACTGTACCAAAGGGTCCGTACTCCTCTCCAACAAAAGCGTCTGGATGTACGATCTCCATAGTCACAGCAGTCGCTATCAAAGCAGGCCATAATGGATATGGCGTTATGGCCGCACCTGCCATAGCATCCATCATCGCTTTAGTGCCTACCTTAGCAGCGTTCATACATAGCTCTGGAAATGCTATATCTTCACCTAACGCGCTATGGCCCATCGGGCTTCCTCCAGCTATGAATGGAGGTATCTTAGTACCATCAACTTTAGTAAGCTTTTTATCTAATAATGCCTCATAAATTGCTTTATAGGCTGCGAATGCGGATACCTTATTACTAAACTTATTAGTAACTAATGATATCGGCCCTGTTCTACACGCTCCAGTAGCCATTCTCGCCATCGCACCCAATTTTCTATTAGCCATAGGGACTCCAGCTCTCGCTGCTGCACCACTAAAGTAGGTTAATGCAGCTACAATAAGTGCCGCGTTAGCAGGCTCCGCTCCAGCTCTCATACACACCTCAGCGGCATTTCTAACAATCATATCCAATTGTATATATGGTGCTGCTGCATCTGTTAGCTCAGGACTTAAACCTGACAATATATCTGTAGCTATTGAGTTGGCAGTTGATAATACGGCGAATACAAGACTACCATGTCCCTTAGTAGCAGCCTCTAACTTATCATTTGTCATGAGATCAGGTTTAAATGTAACTGCATGATGCGTCGCAAGAAGAACTCTTTCTCTATCTATATCAGCGCTCATCAAAACACCTCACGATATATTATTTTTTCATTATCCTTTAAATAAATTTTTAAAGGTAACACTTTTTTACCAAAAAGTGTTACTATTTATTAATAATATTGTTAAATATTAGATTAATAAGTTAATAAATAATGTACTGTTTTAAATAATTATATTTAAAGATTAGAAAACTATCGGTTATCACCTCGATTAGTCAATAAGAATCTCGATCAATAATCGATATTTCTATGATTAGAATCTAAATCCCTTTATTAATGCTATGTATATACTTGTAGCTAAGATATCGGCGGTTGATCCTGGGTTAAGGTTCCTAACCGCTAATTCATCATCTAGTTTATAAAGTTCCTTCTTTCCTTTCTGACTTAATAATCCACCTAATTTTAATATATAACCAGCTTTATTTGAGAGGGATAAAGATTCCTTCATACCAATTTTCAGCGCCTCTCTCGGATCTGAAGAATATTTTAAACCTACTTTCTTAGCTACAAGTGTGTCTGGATGTCTTGATAATAGGTATAGAAATGTATGAACAAGTGCTATATTAACATCTTTGGTCTCTTTATATATTTTTATAATATATGGATATCCATCATCAATTGAAATTTTGAGCTTATTTACAAACTCATGAGCAATCATGTCCCATTCCGAGGATATTTTCATCAAGTTATATAAGGTCATATTTTCTCTTCTGATAATGCCCAGAGATCTCCTATCATATATATCTGGATACCCGGTTACACGCCCCAATCCGCCAGGCCTCACTAAAAATATTGCTTTATAAAATTCTAATGCATCATTTACCGTAGTTGCTTTAACGACGTTATCAAACTCGGTCTTTAAGGTCTCTAAGTCGAGACTCAAGTCATTAGATAACGAAACTCCTAGCGCAACTGATAAAGGTATAAATAGAGTTAACGCCCCAAAGTGAGTATTACCTCCTTTATGCCATCTTAAAATGTTTTTAACCGCTAATTTAATTAGCTTTCCTATCTCAGCATCATGATATCCTATAGAACCTTCCCTGATTTTCATACCTCTTATAGCAGCCATCTGAGTATAATATCCTATTGCGATTGAACTAGCTAGAAAATGTTCGTATCTTGTGTCTAAAAAATCCTTTAATCTATGTACGTTTCCAGGCTTAGGATAAGCAGATACCTCTAAAAGTAGTGCTAACTCTGATGCCTCTCTAATGTATTTAACTATCCTAACCTTATACATTATCCCTTGATCTTGAACTAAATGTTTTCCTTAACTCTATAAAATTAGTTTTTAGAGTACCTGATAAATCATGCTGATGAATACTTTCGACGCTTTTCACCCTAATATATAATTGTGTATTATCTGGAAAATCATTATAACGCTCTATGATGCTTCTTGCTATATCTCTAATTACGTCTTCAACAAATTTAGGATTATTTAATGCATTTAATATTACAAGAGTTTCATCATCTTTCTTAAGATATTCATATGTAGGTGAACTTGCCGCTGTTTTCACGATTTTAAGTAGATCAAGTGCATTCACATCATAGTTCTCAGGAATCTCCATAAATATCTTTATATATGCTCTTTGCATATGAGTCGCTACAGGAAGAATCTGATCAATCTCCTCCTTATATTTTACAATGTTTTTATATATTTGAGAATCTAAACGAGAAAGTCTCTCCAAAAATTCGATATATATACTTCTTTTTGCACTTGGACACGCCGTAATTCCTACAGCCTTTATACCTAAGAACTTTCTCGTTTTAATTCTATCAGAAACTCTTTTTGCATATGCTTTTCCAAGTAAATAAGCCCTTTCATAACTCTCTCTATCTAATGGGGTTTTATCAATATATATTAGAGGAGCTTCAGCATAGACCACCGAATTCGATGAATAATCATGCCTAACTAATAACCTTTTAGATATATCGTTACAAAAGTCTTCTATCTTTATCTTCATGCCTATATAATTTGAAAAGACATCTGTAATCGATTCATAGCTTCTCGATGCATGAATCCCTTTATAAGTTTTTGGGAGATCCACATATGCACTGACTTTTACGATTGTGGATGTACTCCAATCCCCTATTTTGATGTGCAATGAAGGGAGATAAATATTTGAAACACCTATTCTATCTATAGGTATCGTAAATTCAGGTGGATTTAAATTTATATCTCTACTTATGTTAAAATTTTCATCACACATATACATAATTTACATAATGAAACTGCCTTAAAAGGTTATAATACTGTTATATCTAAAATAGTGGCGAGTCCTGGATATAGCTCCTATTGATTTTCAAAGCTATTTCAGCTTTTTCAAGCTCTTTACCTATATAAGCAGCATGTGTATGCTCAGATATCAACCCTCTCTCTATAATCTCAAGATATATATCTGTAGCACTATATCCACATATGACAACATCAGGATTTCTAAAATCTTTCCAATTGAAATGCATTGCACAGATCCTCTTTTTATCCCAGTCGATCCATATTTTAAAGAAGCCGGCTTTATCATAGTCTGGTATAGTCTTATTCTGTACTGTAATAACCTTATTTTTAGGATACTCTGTATATTCAAATCTCTTCATTCTCTTTTCCTTTATGACGAATAGATCTATTCCTAGATTCTTGGGATATACTTTTTTCTTCTTAGCCATATACATCATCTTTACAGCAGTGGAAACTTCTTTAACAGATCCTTGAGTCTTATCACTCGCTTCCGTTGTTAACAATATACTTACACCTAATTCAGATGCTAGGCCGACTAATAATGCATTAACTCCATGGCTATCGGAGTCGATCAACTCTGTTACATTTCCGATTCCAGCGAATAACTGGATATTAGGGTTTCTGATAGAAAACTTATAGAATGATACGATAGACTTAAGTAGACTTGGAGTATGGATCGGGTTCACTATTAAATCAGCTAAAAACTTTTTAATTCCATATTTCCTCGCTAGTCTAATATTTTCCTCCATCTCCCTAACCCTATCATCAGGCTCTTCTGGGAAATAATTTTCAGAATAGTCATAAGGAATTATTACACAAACATTATTCTTAACAACATCATGAATACTCTTAATTAGGCTTCTATCTAGACTCACTATAATATCTATACCAGCCTCCACAGCCGATATGATCTCATTCTCAGATAATGTGTCTATACTTAATGGTACATCACCTATTCTTCTAATTTCATTAATTATTGATGGAATATCTTTTGAATGGTCTTCACCAGCTACCATCCCGATATCTATAATATCTGCGCCATTCTTGATATATTGGGAAGCTATTTTTAGAAGCTCATTTTTAGTCCTTTTAGGAGCATCTACTATCTCAGCCATAATACGTATAGGAAGCTTTTTAGAAATAAACAGGTTCCTCACTTTTATATATTCTCCTTTCTTTAATTCAGCCATATCTTTTTTAACATATTTATTATATTCTTTTATAAAGTCCTTAGTAGATTCTATTCCCACTAATTCACATGCAGGTTTGGTATATGATAATTTCCCTCCTTTCTTTAAATATTCTGCTATAACTGGTAGGTCAGCAGCGTCTTTAGGTCCTTTATATGTAGGAATACCTACCGCATCTTCAACAATCTTTGCATTCCACCTTATCAATCCTGGTATCAAAATCATATCATATCTTTTAACATCAATTTTTCTCAAATGGTTAATTATATTCTTAGGCGATAAAAGAGCAGCTACTGGAAATGGTACTGATGTAACGTCGAAATTTTCACCAGATAGTTTAGCATATCTAAGTACATATCCCCTCGCTAATTCACCAGTTACCAGTAAATATCTCATAATGACCTATTTAATACAATATTACCGACTATTTTAAGGATTGATGACGGTTTCTCAATTACCGTAATTCCATCTAATGTTTTAAGTTTGTTAATATTCTCTCTATCTACATCCCTAATTTTGATTTTAGCTTTTTCAAAACAGGATATCGCATTCACCGGGCATATCTCTTCACATACTCTACACCCATAGCACTTCAATAAATTTATTCGCGGTAGGGACTCAACGAGAGAGATCGCTTTATAAGGACAGACATCTATACATTCCATACATCCTATACACGATCTTCTATCTATATAACAAGGGATTGTAGTTTCTTCGGAAACGTCTGACGGTAATATATATACGGGGACTGCCCCCTTTATCGCCTGAGAAACTATTGTTGTAACGACTGTATCAGAAATCCCACATATAATTTTCGCTACTGTATTTGAAGTAGCGGGAGCTATAAAAAGCGCTTTATACCTTCCTAAGGTAAATCTTCCTGAATATACGCAGCTAACACCAGCATTAACTTCTGTAATTACTTCCTGATAATATCCACCAGGAGATACTACATCAAGAGCGTCTTTAAGCCCATATATTCTAACAACTTCTTCCGCGGCTTTACTAAGAAAAGTTGTAATTCTTACATTAAAATCTCTTTTAATTCTTTTAAATACTTCGAAGGTTTCACGGAGAAACGTGCCAGATCCCGTTATTCCCCACGCAATATTTATATTTTCACGATTCATTTCCTCAATATACAGAATTTCAATAATATTACATAACATTAAAAGGATATATATGCTAGAAGAAATTAGTTATTCAAATGTGTAAGGTTATAGGGATAGATCCTGGAACAAGAAGTTTTGATATATGTGGGATAGAGGATGATCACGTATATTATGAAAAAATTATAGATACGATAGATATAGCTAAAAATCCAGGCATACTTCTCAAAAGTATAGAAGATCTATTTCCTCTCGATTTAATTGTAGGACCATCTGGATACGGAGTACCTGTCACATACCTTACTAATATTCCCTTCGATAAGGTCGAGGATTGGTACCTAACAAATATATTGTTATTAAAGAAGAAGGATCTGGAAAACGCATTAAAAAGAGGAGATATTGGGATTATGGTATACTATGGAATGGTTAAATCAGCTATCGAAATGAAAAAAAGAAAATGGCCTGTATGCTATATACCTGGCGTAATTCACATGCCTACAGTCCCAAAATATAGGAAGTTTAATAAGATAGATATGGGTACGGCAGATAAGCTTTCAACAGCAGTTTTAGGCGTATATGATCAATCGAGAGAATATCAAATAGATTATTCAGAGGTATCATTCATACTCTTAGAAGCAGGCTTTGGATATAATGCGGCTATAGCTGTTTATAATGGAAGAATAGTCGATGGAGTAGGGGGGACATCAGGAGGTTTAGGTTTCCTTACTATAGGTAGTATGGATGCAGAGCTTGTGCAACTAGTAGGGATATGGGAAAAGAGCGATATATTTATAGGTGGTGCATCTACAATCTCTAGCAAGACTGATCCTAGAGAGTTAGAGAAATGCATTGATACTGATAACAGATGTTATGAAGCTTGGCAGGCACTAATTGAAAGTAATATCAAAAATGTATATTCATTATTACCTTCTGTCAATAATAAACCAAGAGAAATTATATTATCGGGAAGATTATCAAGAATTAAGAGATTTGAAGAAGAATTAAGTACAAAACTTTCAAAAATAGCTTACGTTAGGAAAATTGGTTATTTAAACGGGGCTAAAATCACTAAGGAAGCAGCGCAGGGATATGCTATAGTAGCATGTGGATTAGCGGGAGGATATTTTGAAGATCTAATTGATTGGATGAAAATAAAGGAAGCCTATGGAACTGCTATAGACTATGTAGTTCATCCAAAGAAAGAGCTAATAAGAGAACTCTTCAGATAATTATTCAAGAATAAGTGCCTTAGCACCCTCATTATTTGGAGAGGAAACTATTATATCTCCGCCACCATATGATTTTAAGAAACTCTTGAGCTTATCAGCTATCTTCTGATAGTTATCCTTATCTGTAATTCCGTAAAAGGCTGGCCCCCAAGAGCTTTGTCCACTACCATATGCTCCATTGCTGAGAAGAAACTCTATACCCTTTTGAATAATAGGACTTCTATATATGCCTCCCTGTACATATGAAAACATTTTACCTACCTCTACCTCGAATCTCGTTATAGCCTCTCCGAAACTCACTATATCTTTTTTTATTAAGGCAGGTATCATACTCATAAGAAGTATCCTTGACGCTTCACAAGGCACAAGACTTTCTCTCTTTAATCTAGCTATAAGCTTATTAAATAAAATCACCTCATATTCACCATGGATATTCCTCTCAATATTCGGGATCCCTATTACAATAACCCAGTCTTCTGGAAATTTATAGTTAAATATTAGGGGAGGAAGTTCCCCCTCTTTAGAAATACCTCCGTCTACAATGAAACCTCCATATTTAAATGAATATATACCTATCCCTGACCTCTTCCCCCTACCTAAGATCTTAGCCGCTTCCTCAATAGAGTATTGGGCCCCTGTATATATAGATATGCCATATGCGACTGCTAATGATAATTGAGTCCCTGATCCCAAACCTACATGAGCGGGAATATACTTCAGTACATCAACTCTAAAATTAGGAGTTATTTTAAAATAATTAATTATATTCTTAACATAAGTAAACACTCTTTTATCATCTGAATGAATCTCAAGCTTGTCACTATCTTGAATACTAATTAGGGTATATGGATATTTTATTGCAAACCCTACACTACCATATATTCTTCCTAAATCACCCCTTAAATCTAGAAAACCTAAATGTATTCTCGATGGTGTCTTAATAAGAACCTTCATTACAAATTAACTATAATTCGGAGTTCTTTAAAATATTCTTTCAACTGTTATAGAGAGTTTACATAAATTCTACATATAATTATGGAGATCTTATAGAAAGTAAAAAAATAATATTAGTTATTAATTTTTCATCTAAATTTGTTAAATAAACTATTATAATAATTCATAATTTTCCATAAACATAGTATAATTTAACTTAATAATTACTATTTAGTTTCTCGATAATTGCACGCATAATTCTTTTATACGGATCCTCCGGACATATCCTATTTACTAATTGGCTATAATGATTTATGAGCATCATAAGTTTCTCGAACTCTATGCGATTTACTTCTTTGAAAATAGGAATTCTAGTTGAATGAATTAGAGACTCTAGTACAGCATGTTTACATCTTGTATAGTAGCATGGTCTTAATCTTCTAATTATAAGCCCGATGATTTTAAATCTCGCCTCGATATACTCTTTGAAATCACTGTATTCTTCTAAATAAAGCTCTATAATGAGATCTGCATTCCTTAAAGGTTTGATGCCTGTCTTATATATTACCTCGTCATATTCATCCATAGGCAGCTCATCGAATGTAGTAATGTAGAATAATTCTATATCATCAAGTAGATTTGCAACTGCATATGGTTTCTTCATTAAATTCACATATGTATCTGTATCTTTAAAGATCTTTGAAAAGAGTGTGTTAGATAACCTTTTTATACCTATAGGAGCTGAATGGAAACCATCACTTTTAAATGTCGTTAATATACTTTCTACGAGTAAACCGTCTGAGTAACCTATTTTACTAAGTATATTCTCAATATTTTTTGTAATATATTTGCCAATTAAACCAATATACATGGCGCTGTCATCACTATGGACCATGTCTATAAAGAAAATTTAGTATAGTAATTTAATAATGGCCATAAATATATTTCACCGACTTTTTATGATCATTTAGGAGGAGATGATCCATGCCCACTTCCTGTGAAAACGCCGCTTTTGAAGCGGGTATAAAATTGGGTGCGCTTTATCATCAGTTCATAGGAATGCCGATAAATATCAATATGATAGATAGAGTCAAGAGGATAATTGAAGATAGTATAAAGAATCAGCCTTATGTAAAGGATGTTAAAGTGCATATTAAAAGGGATGAGGTTGAAAAAAATATAAATATATTTGGATATACAACGCTTAAATCCAGGATGCTTACAGTAACCGTTACAGTAATATATAATGATTGCCTAGCAAAAGCTATTATGGATTATAATGAAGAATTACAGTTTAGTTTAATGAAACTAGTTGAAATTAGGCGTATTAATCCCAGATAAATTTACAATTTTTTCGCTATCTATCAACTTATACAGGATCCATCCAATAAGAAGCTTCAATCTTTTTATATCTTTAGAAACGGTTTTAATCTTCCTATATCCCCCTATATTCGCTTTAAACTGCATACCAAACAAATATATTTTTCTGGCACCTAGTCTATAAGCCATGTATATTGCTCTATCTCCGTCTGTAAACCCATATAAATTATATACGTTATAGACTGGTATTGTCTGGGTAGTTCCAAAAACCTTATTAAAAAGCTTCACATAATGAACTAAACTGGGAATATTATCTCCATGTGCATGAACTACAACTATCGAGGCCTTAACTAAATGACATAATAGGATTTTAGTTATATCTCCATCCAAATCTGTTACTATAATATCCGGATATAACTTATATTTACAAAGCTCAGATGTTGCGGCGTCTGCGGAAATTATTATAAAATTCTCCCTCCATTTCAGCACCCCTCTTGATAATAAAGCCTCTATATCACTCGTCAACGAGGGAGATGCGCCGAATATCATTACAATTTTATTAAAAATTAAGCTTCTGATTATTGATATATGTATCCATTTTCTAATTATTAATACAGATAATACAATTGTTGCTATAAAATCATTTAAAGAACTATAACGCAGCCTCGATACAATCCATTTGTATATTTTTAACCATCCACCTAACCCGTAATTTACTTTACTCATTTATGACTCTAGATTAACCTCTATACAAATATATTTTTAAAGATTATCAACCTTTATTTAAAAAGAGAGATGATAACTACTTTTGATGATACACTCACTTGGATTAGATATTGGAGGAGCTAATCTTAAAATATCATATGTATCTTCTGACGAGAAAAAGATTAAATATAAGAAAATCATAACAAGATATTTTCCCATATGGAGAAGAGGTAAAAATAGACTTTTACCGACCTTGAGAGAGACATTATCATTTTTACCATTTAAGAAGTATGATATCATCGCAGTGACTATGACAGCTGAATTATCAGACATATATTTTGATAAAAAAGAGGGAGTAAACCATATTTTAGATACTTTAGTTAAGATATTTCCTGAAGATGCGATTAAGGTGCTGAATGTACGTGGAGAGTTATTGCCTGTAGATGATGCAAGAAGAAAATATATTGAAGTGGCGTCAGCAAATTGGTATGCCACTGGATGGTTTACATCAAAACTCGCTAAGAACGCGATTATCATAGATATAGGAAGCACTACAACTTCAATTATCGTTGTGCATAACGGAATTGTGTATGCAAAAGGCTTAAATGATCTTGAAAAACTTCGATATGGCGAACTAGTTTATACAGGGGCGTTAAGGACAAATCTCGCGGCAATAGTACATGAGGTACCATATAAAGATGAGATGATCCCTATATCGTCAGAATATTTCGCCCAATCCGCTGATATTAATCTTATTCTAGGAAATATTAGTGAGGAGCAGTATATTGTTGACACGCCTGATGGTAGGGGAACATCGTATGAAGAGTGTTTAGCTAGGATAGCTAGGGTGATATGCGGTGATTTGAATATTTTAACCGAGGAAGATATAATTGAGATCGCTAAATATATATATAATCAACAGGTGAAGCAGGTTATAAAAGGGTTAGAAAGATTAATAAGAAATATCACATTCAATATAAAGGAATACAAAGCGTATCTAGCAGGTATCGGAGGTAGTTTTCTAGGTAGAGAAGCTCTTGAAAAAGTTGGTTTTAAGAATATTTATGAATTAGAGAGGTATATAGGATATGATGCGTCAGCTGCATTACCTTCATATGCATTAGCAGTTATGGGGATTGAATACTATAAGAAGGGGGTATAATGAGAATCGTATTGAAGATAGGTGGCAGCCTCATTAAATATCCACGTAAATTAAAAGAATTATGTAAGGTTATAGGAGACTTACATGAGAAATTTAATATAATAGTTGTTCCAGGTGGAGATGGGTTTGCAGATCTAGTTCGAAAGTACTACAAAATTTTTAATCTCTCAGATGAAAACGCTCACTGGATGGCTATATTGGGTATGGATCAGTATGGATACTTGCTTAATAACTTAATACCATACTCAAAGATTGTAGATGATATTGATTATATTGATGGAATACTGAAGAATATGTATATTCCAATAATACTTTCTTATAATATTTTGAAAACGAATGAAATACTTCCCTATTCATGGGATGTAACTTCCGACTCTATAGCGTTACATTTAGCAACTATAATTAAAGCATCTAAACTGATACTCATAAAGGATGTTGATGGAATATACGATAGAGGGAAGATTTTAAGTGAGGTTGATTTAAATTGGTTAGCAAATAATGAATCATGTATAGATCGATATTATCCTATATTAGCAAGAAGATATAATATATCCACATACGTTGTAAATGGTTTATATCCTCTTAGGCTAATGAAGATATTACATGGTGAAAAAACTATATGCACAGTTATAAAGACTTACTAGTAGTCTGCATGAACTTTTTCATATAACTCTCTAACTTTCTTACCCGATATACTGCCATATAGCCAGTTATTTAAATGAAGAACCCCCCTCCTAACTCCCATAACATCTACATTAAGATTCTTAAGAAGATTTACATGAGTTATATTTAAACCTCCTGCTAATGCAAATATCATATTATATTCATGCACTTCTTTGACGATCTTTCTTATAGTAGAGGGGTCTAGATATCTGAAGATATTTGTATTCTTGGATTTAGTCTTAAGATCAATTAATACCCCATCCGCCTCTACCTTATAGGCTATTTTAGGTAGAAATAATAGATTGACCGACTTGATAGAAAGATAGTCTCCATATCCACATATTATAACTTTAGTTTTAGGATAATATTCTTTTACTGCTGATACAATCCATTTAGCAAGTGTATATGCATCTTCATAATTTATCACACCATATAGTCCCGCCTTTACGTAATCTACTCCTAGCGTAGCAGCGCCTAATCCTGCTAATGAAGATGTTCCAGGGAGATATGGTAAGTCTCCTATTGTGGCGCTAGTCTCAATTCTTCCATCTACATACTTAATAATTTCTTTAATAACCTTTGGATGATTAGCTCCTAAAGAACCTTCTTTAGGATTCTTTATATCTATAATATCGCATCCATTTTTTAATACAATTGATGCTTCCTCTAGATTAGCCACACTTATTAGAAGCTTCATATATCAATAAATGTTAAAAAATACAAGGTCTTAAATATTATACCTTTTTATCCTTTAAAGATTCATTACCTTTTCTGGATTATCGAGATCATTTGAATATGGTTTTATATCGATTACAGGAGACCCGTCATATGCATCTATACCTTTCACTATCAATATGTTATCTATTCTTTTAATAAGCTTCACTAAGGATAACATTATATTATTTGGGCGTGAGGGGCTTCTTGTTGAAAATATTCCCTTCTTCCCTCTTCTTTTGTCTCCTCTCGGGTAAATTATAAAATTTTTAGGGTGTTCTGCCAAGTGGGAGTACCATAAAATCCAGAGTAGCTTATTATCTTCTATTCTATACATAGCATCTCTATAATCTTTAAAAATTTCTATATAAGCCTCTTTCATTCTTAAAATATCAAGAGAGTATGTTGCAACCTCTTTTCTCCTAACAACACCTATAGGCTTGATCCTAATCTCATAAACGCCACTCATCTCAGTACTTCATTATCCTTTGCAACTAAAAATAATTTTTAACTTTTAAAGAAATACGTAATTACATTAAATTTGATATTTAAGAGACGAAATTAAAGTATTGATTCTGCTTAAAAGAAAATATATACGTATTATCTCTTATACTAACGCCGTATACTTAGAGTAATTGTAATATAACACTAGAGTAACATTATTAACTCATTAAAATATGTTAAAATGATCTAAAGATAGCATCTGCCCATAATCAAGTTCAAAGAACATGCTTTTTAAATTATTGATTATATTGAATTAATGAAATGACTTTGAAGATAATACCTATTAAAACTGGTTTAATTAAAAGAGGAGACGACCCTATATCTAAAATATTAAATTCGTTACCAGAAAAACCTCTTGAAAAGGATGTGCTTGTTATTTCAACAAAGCCTTTACTTATCGCATACGGGTTGATTATTAAGCCTGAAAGTATAAAGCCTTCTAAAGAAGCATATTTAATTGCAGAAGAATATAATATAGAACCATGGTTTGGCGAATTAATTATAAGATACTCAGATTGTATATTAGGTGGAGTTGAAAGAGTTGTATCGACGATAATAGATAATATTGTTGTGGCGAATGCAAGTATAGATAGAAAGAATGTAGGAGGAGGTATGGTTTCAATGCCATTTACAGCGTTAAAAAATGTTGCAAAGAAGTTTTTTAACGCTATCCTAGAAAAATATAGAGTAAAAGTCGGTATAATAATTTCAGATAGTGTAGTTTATCCGTTAAGAAGAGGCACAAGCGCTGTTGCTGCATATGTATATGGATTTAATCCGGTTAAGGATTACAGAGGATATAATGATTTGTATGGAAGAAGAATCATATTTACACAGATGGCATTAGCAGATTCTATCGCTGCAGCAGCCCATATTGTTATGGGAGAGGGAAATGAAATGACGCCCGCAGCCCTTGTGAGAGGAGTTGACATAGAGCTTATTGATGAGGATACAACCAACCAGGCTAAGATGACGATTAACGAGTGCATGTATAAAGATATGTATATTAATTGCAAAAGATATAAAACCTAGATTAGAAATTCTTACTAAAGAAAGCCATATT
>Ga0190363_1000989_pt1 | contig 17075 bp, 17 predicted proteins | sample 48721867_MG_FD_161272 | JGI IMG/M metagenome (GOLD analysis project Ga0190363, IMG submission 161272) | Hydrothermal vent microbial mat bacterial communities from Southern Trench, Guaymas Basin, Mexico - 4872-18-6-7_MG | ecosystem: Environmental > Aquatic > Marine > Hydrothermal vents >... | reverse complement strand
TATCTCCAAGCATTATACATCGATATCCAGCTCGCCATATACGAGCTCCAAATTCGATATCTTCATCGACCGAAAATGGGGTCCCATAGTTTCGTCATATAACCCTGCTTTCTTTATGACTTCCCTTCTAATCATTGCTGCAGCCGTACAACATATAATATTGCGAACCTTCCCTATATTCACGTCGTATAGCCACCTGGAAACAAGATCTGCAGAATCGCCTTTGAGTAGAAGCTGACAACATCCAATCTCTGGATAGGTTTCTAGAAAGGAGACCATCCTGGTTATAGCATTAGGAGGTAGAACGACATCGCTATCAAGTATTAGTATATATTTGCCTTTTGCAAGCTTGATTGCATCGTTTCTAGCTTTGGAAACACCGTAGTTCTTATCATGGATAATCAGTTTGAAGCCGTAGAATTGGTCTCGATATTTTCCCATAAAGGCCTTTACTTTGTCCATGGTATTGTCTATAGAATGATCGTCTACCACTATCACCTCGATTCGCTTTAGCGAATAGTATTGGTTTAGAAGAGCGTTTAAAACATCCTCTATTGTATTCTCACTATTGTATGTAGTGATTGTGACTGAAACTAGAGGTTTTTCATCGTTTACACTAATTCGATCCAATACTCGGAACCTCAACGACATTAAATCATCTAGCAACGTAAAACGATGTTTACTAGTGTATCCATGTCATAATCCATTTCCATCCACTAAAAATAACATTTTCATTTGATATTTTGGAAAAGTCGATATTACTAGCATATTTCAGGAATAGTCGTCCTCCATAGAAGTCCCAATAGGTTCTAGCATTTATTATTCCGGGTATTAGGAATTTTTCGGTAAGCAAAACCTCGATGTGATGATAGGGATGGCCATAGTACAGTATGTCGGGGGCAAGGTATATGTTTAGCTTAGCTTTATCCATCATATAGAAGACGCTGACAACATATTCCGGATTAACGTTATCAATTAGGTAGCGGCTAAGGATAAAGTTCTCTATCCTAGGCCATCTGCCACCTGTAAACACGTTGTAGTGTTCAACCATAGCGCTGGGCGATAAAATGCTTGTAAGACACATAATGCCGAGCAGCACCACGAGAGCTTTACTTGGCCTAGGGTATGCCGGTTTATAGGTAAGATGTATGAGGTATACTAAGATTTGAAAAGAGCCTAAGACGATCGCAGGTCTACCTAAGTATCTAGAGCTTGGAGCTACAAAGTTTGTTGCTATGGCTGCTATGGTGAGAGCTAGCACTACACCTAGGACAAGTATTGTATGCATGTCCGCCCTTCTACCTCTTAACAACTTAATAACTTCATTGAGAAAGATTGCTACCATAAATCCTGGGAAAGCCGCGTAAGGGAAAAGGGCTGATTTAGGCAGGGGGCTACCATGGAATACTACTATGTCTCTCGACTTACCTGTCACTAGTGCCGTTATGCCTTCGATTATCTCTCTTATCAACCCCATAGCTCCTCTTGGTACGGGTGTATACATCGATTTCAATGAAAAGACTGCAACACCTATCAGTAATAAGAATAAGATAAATCTGGCGTTTTTGTTATGCTTGTGCAAAACCTTCAAGTAGATCAAGGAAACCAATAAGTATATTGGAATCGCCATCGACATTGGATGTGCTAGAATGGCCGAAGTCGTCAAAATCGTAAATAATAGTAGTATTGTTTCATAATTGATCGATGACACATTAGTGGTGTAAATGACCTTAGCGACTAGCATTATAGCAAGCACACTAAATGCTAAGGAGAAGTTATGGGGAGGCGACGACATTACGGTTAGAAGCGCGTATGGGTGAATTGATAGTAGCAGAATTGCTAAAATCGAGTTTTTGATGAAGTTGCCGGGAAGTTTCTTTACAAAGGCGAAGGTGTAAGTTACGACGGAAATAGCGAGTACGTAGTACATTAATGTTGTGGTGGCAGGATCGTATGGATTATCGATTCCAAGAATACTTAGTAAAAAGTTTTTCAGTATAGCATCAACAGGAGCTAAGTCGTACCAGCCAGCATGCCGCGAAAATCTAAACTTACCCTCGAAGAATATTTGTAGAGTATCGGCAGTTGTTTCCGAAGCTTCAACACCGTTTAACATAACCTTGCTTGAGAAGAAAAATGCAAAGAGTAGAGAGGAGGTATATAGTAGGCAAAGTCTTGAGCTTTCCTTCTGTTTATCAAGCCAAAGATAAGCTAGTGCCGATGTAGCTATGTAAGTCGTAAGAGCTATTGCAAGTGACGTGCTTATGTAGTACATCGTGAAGCTTTGTATGAATCCTAGAGACATAAGTATCATTACACATACATACAGCATCAGAAGCAAAGAAGTTCTGTAGCTATCGTTACTATGCTCTGATAACATTCCTCTATAGTTTTGTTTAGGTTTTGTAGCTGTGTACAAAACGTAGAGAGTTATTGTGAAAACTAAGGCACATGAAATTATCAGTACACTAATGTTGCTTAATTTTTCTAAGCCTAGGAGGCTATCTATGAGTTTAAAGATTTCCTCAACACGCATCGATTAGACTCCTTTATATCTTCGCGTGTTAAGCATTGCCTTAAAGTGCTTAGTTCGTTTTTAATGCGTTGAACTCTTGGAAAGAACGTTGATATAGTAGAGTAGTTTTGATGCTTGCTCTCGTTGAATTCTAGATATTGTAGAAACTAGCGTTTCTTTCAACTTTTCGTAGTTCTTAATAGCTTCGTCTATTAGTAGTTTGAGATTAGCGTATGAAACTTTGTTGATAAGCAGTGAGTATTTGCGTAATCCTATTTGTTGTAGGAAGCCAATTTGTTTGTGATCGTATATTATAGAGATGAAGGGGATGCAGTTTCTAGCTGCTATAATGGACGGATGCGTTCTTGTAGTTATTAACAAGCCCAACTGTTTGATTATGGTTTCGTATTTGTCTACATCGTAGGTCACGATTAGTTTTATGTGTTGAGAGTACTTCATTCTAGATATTATTGCTTTGCATGTAGCTAAATCCTCTGGTGTTGAGGGGATAAAGAGTATTTCCCAGCCTTGTAAAGCGAACTCCCCTAAGCATTTAGCGTGAGCATCTAGGTAATGCTCGATCTCTTCTTTCGTAAGAGAGTATCTAGGTATTGCGGGTGCTACACCTATTACATTTCTTGGATGTCGAGAAATAGATTGTGATGAATAGCTTGGTTTGTTAATAAGTGCAACATCCGCTATAATACAATAGTTTTTAACTCCAAGCTTATGCAATAGTTTAGCTGAATAAGGTTCTCTCACGAGTATCAGGTCTACAAATCTGTTTAAGAATATTTTGATAGCCCACTTAGTTATGTTTGGCAAATTATCGAAAGGACCAAATGATGCTGGACCAACAACAAGTCTCTTTTTTAAAATGCTTTTCATGAGTAGTAAATACCACATATGTAGAAAAATCCTAAGCGTCCAAAAAAGTTTATGAATAACAAGCACGCTAGGTCTTTGTTTTACTAATGCTGTAGACACAGATATAGGAACGCCTCTGAAAAGTTCTAGGTTTAGGTCTATAAAGACGTTGCACTCCTTCAATCTTTTGATAAGTCCAGAGCCTGTTGATAACTTAACTCTTATTCGAATGAATGGCGCCATAAGCGTAAGAAGAATTAGGTAGAGTAATGTTGTAATAAACGGTTGAAGGGTAGAATGCTTAGCTCTGCCCTTTATGGTTAGTATTGGGTATCCGTAAACTTGCATATCTTTAGACTCGGGATGAACAAGCCTAAAGATTTCATGATCAGGAGTAGAGACTGAAAGGTCAATACCACTATCTAGAAACAGTTTGAAGAGTCCTCTCTGAGCTGCAATAGTTCCAATATTGCCTACAGGCATAGCGTGAAGTATGTGTATACGAACTCTATTGCTTACCAAGGTCTTCTCGATTAAGTAAGCAATGTCTAAGTAAATAAAGGTTTGATTAACTTTGATATTTGTAATGTTGAATTACAGAGGATAGTTCGTATAGTTCGTAACTGTGCAATGTAAAGCCATGTGCAATAACCTAAATTAAGAACGAAGTCTTTTATAGAAGTCTTTTGAAGTTTTTTCAAGTATTCATCGAGAGTGAGGGTATAAGGAATAGGTTTTTCGAATACATTCTTCCATATGTATATCCTAAGTAGAGAATTCTTTACCTTTATGCTTAATCCTTGTCCTTGAGAAACTTTGTAAGGCTCTACTTCACGTAAAACAACCGCTCCAGACTCATGTAAGCGCTGAATTATGTTTTCGCCTATGGGTGTCCTCGTAATAATGACTGATGTACCTACTCTATCGTTTGCTAGACCCCAAGCATCTCCAAGAGATATATCTGCTAGTTGGTTAGTTATGTCATAGCATAGAACGCATCTAATGGGTATGAAATGAGGATAGTACGAGAACTTAATCCAGTCACTATATTCGAAATTAAGTTCTTCTCCCTGTTTAGTTAGTACGGTTATTCTTCCCGGCCAACCTTTTCCGCGATATGATATACGCAATACTTCGTTTTCATCGATTTTAGCGACTTTTCTAAGGAAGTACGTTGTAGCATAGAAGTTCGGGCATTTTCCGCAAAAGAGACCTAGATGTACTAAGATCTTGTTTTTTAGCTCGCTAACTACTTCTTCAAGTTTTCTAAAGGCCCGGATATGGCATGGAAGTCCAACAACAGCTATTTTTCCTCGTTCGCGAATTAAGTCTTTAACTTTGAAGTGCGACTTCACAGGACAGTACTTTGATCCCATAGAACTCATTATCTCTTCTTCACTCTTCGCGAAAGTCATTAAAGGCTTCAGAGGATCGTTTGGGTTATCTATTGCTACTATAGCACCATTGATCATGCCTTCCTTAAGTAGCGTTAATAATATTGTTGTTACTAAACCGCCAGACGAAGCTTTCCATCTTATAGTTATATCTGCAGAGTACCCTATGTAACAACGTATAAAGTTTCCAAAACTGTCTGTTAATATTTCTAGATTGTCTAAGCTTGGACAAACCTTTTCACATAGTCCACATAGATTACATTTTGCTGAGATAATGTATGGTTTGTAAGTACCATCTAATGATATTTTCATAACTATCGCATTACGTGGACATACAGCATTACATGCACCACAACCACTACATAGACCGCTTTGCACAATTTGCTTAATTAAAGGAGCCTCCATTCGTACTCTACGCCTATAAAGTCTCTATTGTATTGTTTTTCAAAAGTAAGAAGATGTTGTTTAAGTCTTCTCATTTGCAAGCTACTTAAAAGCGTTTATCTTTTCTTTCTTTAACTCTACTGCCGTCCTGAAGGCGGCTGATCTACTGTTCAGTTTAAGTTTAAATCCTAGAGCTTTGAGCTTCTCTATTTTAAGAGCTATTCTCTTGACATCGCCAGGCCATCCTACGCCGTGTAGTACGGGCTTGTACACCTTTCTCACATTGTTTAGACCCATAGCTCTAATAACTTCGTCTGCAACTTCGTCAACTGTTATCTAGTCTTCCGACGCAACATTGTATACCTCGTAGTTAGTGGTCGTCTTTTTCCACGCTATCATTGTTGCTTCTACAGCGTCGTCAATGTGTATATAGCTTCTAACTTGCTTACCATCGCCGAGAATCTCAAGCTCTGTTGGGTTCTTCAACAACTTGTTTACGAAGTCCCATACAACTCCATGCCTAATCCTTAGACCGATGACATTCGCATATCTTAGTATGACTGCTTTGATTCCGTAGAGTTTTGAGTATGCGTGTATAAGGTTTTCACATGCTGCTTTACTTGCTCCGTAGACCGAGACCGGTCTTATAGGTGCGTTTTCGTCTACTGGTATCTCATCCGGTTCTCCATAAACTGAGCTTGAAGATGCGAAGATGAGTTCTCTAACGCCTTTCTTCCTCATTGCTTCGAGTAGGTTGAAGGTTGCTACAACGTTTTCGCTGAAGTGTATCTCGGGATTAGTGGTACTAACCCTAACCTCGGGGTTTGCTGCAAAGTGGAACACTACGTCTATTCCTTCAACCGCTTTTAATGCTGTTTGAGTATCTTTGAGATCTCCTACAATAAGCCCTATTGTTCCTGCATCTATATGATGCTTGATGTTCTCAAGCCTACCGCTACTAAGGTTGTCGATAACCCTGACCTGATAGCCTTCTTTAACGAGTCTATCAACTAAGTGACTACCTATAAATCCAGCTCCGCCAGTCACAAGTATTTTCATAGTATGGCCACCGCTATGGAAAATTTTTGTATATGTTAATCAACTTATCTACGATTTCACTCCAACTATGAATTTCTTTCTTTCCTTCTCTTCCAAGTTTTTCGGCAAAATTTCTATCGTTGTATATCTCTACAATTGCTTTGGCTAGTGCGTAGGAATCTCTTGGAGGTACAAGCAATCCATTCACGCCATGTTTAACTCGATAAGGTACGCCTCCTACCGACGAAGCAATAACAGGTTTGGTTCTAGCCCACGCCTCGGATATAACCATCGGATATACCTCAACATAATCACATATGCTTGGAAGAACTAAAGCAAGCGACGCGTCTACAGCACCTATCTTAGTATCCTCATCAACAAAACCCAGAAACACTATATTCCTTTCAACACCTAGCTTCTGTGCCAGAACCCTATACGGTCTTTGATCACCAGGACCGATGATGACAGCTTTAAGTTCCGGCACTTCTTTAACAACAAAACTCATCGCTTTGATGAATATGTCGACACCCTTTAGTCTGTGTAATCGACCTACGTACACTACGAAAGGTTCGTAAATTGCATATTTTTGAATAAAGTTTTCAGTCATACTAGGTTTTCTTAATAATTCATCTGAAACACCATCAGGGACATATATTGCATCTATACTGTACTTTCGTTTCAAAATCTCTTCGTCTCTACGACTTCTAACTAATTTGATGTCGCTAATTCTGAAAGCTTTTTGCAGAATCCATTTACCATAGTGAGGTGCTAATAATCTAACTAGAGGGTTTGGATGATCGCTGAATGCATCTACAGACATGAAGTGCATTACTGTTTTGACACCCAGTTTTTTGGCTTTCTCGACCATCATAACTGTAAAGAGACTGTTCTGACTATGACCATGGATAACGTCAGCGTTTTTCAAAACATCTACAGGGTATTCTAATGGATACGTTAAATCGGGGAACTTAGGCCTAAACGTTTCGACTCTATGTATGTAGACATTGTTCACAACATTTTCTTTAGGTTTATTTTCTGCTCCATAGACGCCCGTAACTACGTGTACTTCATGCCCAAGTTTTGCCATGCCCTCAGCAAGAAGTCTAATAACATTTTCTAGACCACCAACGGCTGGCCAATAACTATGGAATACGTGGATTATCTTCATAGATTTCCTCTCTCAGCTTAGAGCAGTTCCGATATTGTATTCAATAGCCTTCTACATTCACTCTCCACATAAGGTAGCGCAATAGTAGTGCAATATTTGAAATGGTTAGATTCTTCATAGCCTCTCTATCGGATAACTTCCTTAGATATCTCTCTACGTAAGCTCTTTTCTTCATAGTTTTCCTCAATATTTTTGGACTAAACACTTGCATAATTGCTTTTATGAGCGCAAATGCGTAGTGAGGTTTATTTAGTATAATCAATGCAATTGTAGACAACGAATCAAGTATTAGTCTAAGAGGAAGATATTTTAATAGATTGGTTAAGGAATAGTTCTTCATCATTGCAAGAAGCGTATTACGTTCCCTATAAAACAACACCTTTGCCTTCTTTTTTCCCATAATATGTCCCCCTTTGTGATATACGATTGAGTAAGGGCAGAGAACGACTTTGTAGCCCATAAGTCTTAGTCTCCAGCATAGATCTGTTTCCTCAAAATAGAAGAAAAAATCCTTATCGAATCCACCAGCCTTTATTAAAGCATCACGTCGAACTATCATCGCAGCTTGTTTAGCTCCAAATATTTCGTATATACTGCGAGGAGTTTTGCCAAGGAATATTACTTCTATTGGTTGTGAAAGGATGTGAAGGTAATGTCCAGCACTATCTATCTTTTTCTCATTCGTCTTCAATAGCAACGATTGGACTACTACAATATCTCTTTTAGTCTCCATTAACTTTAGTGGATATTTAAGCCAGTTAGGTGTTACCTCGGTATCGTTATCAAGGAATGCTATATACTTACCCTTAGCTACATAAGCACCAATGTTACTAGCTACTGCAGGGCCTACATTTCGTTTAAGCCTTATCACCTCTACGCCGTATCTACTATACTTCTTTTCTACAAGCTCGGGTGAGTTATCAGTTGATGCATCATCTACTACAATGATCTCGATATTCTTTAAGGTAGACCTAAGTACGGATTCTATACATTTACATATTACTTCTCTACCGTTACGATTCCTTATAACTACACTAACTATTGGATTCCCTGACATACTTATCGATTAACTCGGTTCAACTGTGTGAAACTAATGAATGATAACTTCGTTGAAAATAAAGTTTAAGCTTGATTATGTGTATGTTGTTGATATTCTCCTCTCTAGAAGGACTACCTATATCGCTAACACTTGCTCTGTTGTATGTCACAGCATAGATTTCGTATCCTCTAGAAGCCATGTATTCAGCTATTCTCTTAACTACCTCCTTAACACCACTAATGATGAGATAGTAAAATGGTGTTGTATGTATGATCCTCATTTAGCTACTATGAAGTGATCTGAAGGTTTAGTTATGACGTATCCTAAACTTTCTAGAAGTTCTTGTGCTTTTTCTTCCCCCTTATGTAGCTCCATGATTATTCTTGGCCTAGATTTTGATAGCGTATCGATACTGCCCTTAAGTACTTTTATTCCTGCCCCTTCAACATCCATGATGATGACGCTTCTTCTTGATAGCTCAACTCCTAGCTCTTCCAATATTCTATCTAGCGGTTTCGCAATTGCTTTCATTGTTCGGTACGGAGGTACACACGTCCTTACCTCGATTTCTTCTTCTATGTCTGAGCAGGCAACATCTAGAGTCTTTACATGTTCTTCTAAAACGCCATTTATTGCTAGATTAGCTTTTAACACACTGAATGCCATAGGATCTGGTTCTATGGCTATCTTAATAGTCTGTGGATTTAGCTTGTGTGCTTTGAGAACGTAGTATCCTACAGCTACACCTACATCGACGAATATGTCAGCCCTCCTGATTCATTCCTCGAAAATATTCTGCAACTCGGGCTCAACTAAATCGAAAAACATACTGAATATTCTAAAGTCTTTCGGATGGATCATAACGCCATAGGGTGTTCATAGGGTGTTCTTATTGTAACCCATGTAGGTATCGGAACTGCTTTGAGAAACTAACAACCTAGCTTATGAATAATTTTTGATTCTTTATACTTGAATATCGATCGCAATAACTTCATATCTTAATATAGCACCTACGACTATTTGGTATTCGAGATCCTTGTAATTTCAGTGCTTACACGCAATTAGACGTGCTCGTAGCTTCGGAAAATGGACGACGTTGAAGTTCGTTTACTTAGTTTGTTTTCTCCATGCTAATTCTCTTGTCCATAGATTTCTTATGCTTGCCGCTATGAGATGTATTTGTTGTGCTATCCATGTTCTGTACAGCTTCATGGCAAACAACACTGATCCTAACATCAACAGCGTTAAAGCTACTAAGGAACGAAAAGCAACTATGCTTATCATTAGCAGGATAACTGATGCCAGTAACAGCCATGGATTGAACATATGAAGAAACGTCTCGACAACGAGGACCTTCCTGAACTCTCTTGGTGCTTGACCTATCTCTCGTAGGGTTTTGGTGAAGTGTTGTACGAGGTGCTGTGCTCTCCGAATCCTCCACCAGAAATAGCCTTTGTTGGGTACCAGCTCCTTTACCCAAAGATCTTCGGGTGTTATAGCTCTGTACCCCATTAGGGCTATTCTTGTTGCTGCGTAGCTATCATCTGCTCCAATGTCTGTGGGGAAGCCGCCTACTTTCTCCAAGAGGTTTCTTCTGAATGCTGCTAGTTCTCCGTGGAATATTGGTGTTGAATGTGCTTTGCTCTCGGCAATTCTTAAGACGTTGTAGTATTGTCTATAGCTTTTCTCAATTTCTTTAACTTTTGATCCTACGGGTTTCTTTAGGCAGGAAACAGCTCCAACTGTTTTGTCTGCAAACCATTTTAGGGTTTTTGTGAGAGTTTTGCTTGGCCATAGGGAGTCAACGTCTGTTATTATAACTATTTCGCCTGAAGCATACTTTAGTGCATGGTTTAACGCGTACGCTTTTCCTTTCCTTTCATCCTCCGTGATTAATTTTAGATTTAGATTCAGGTGTCTTTTAGCCCATTTTTTAACAAGCTCCGGTGTTCCATCGATACTTGCTGAATCAACAGCTACGACCTCTAGCTTGTCCCTTGGATACTCCTGTTCGTTAATGTTGTTGAGCTTCTTCTCGATTAATTTAGCTTCATTGTATGTTGGTATTATGATTGTGACTTTTGGCTTATAGTTTTCATCGACCTTGATGTTCCAGAGTTTGTTTAGGTATTTGCTTTTCATGTAGTGGTAATATGTTAGTGGTGTTCCGAAGTGTATCGCTACCAGTGCTAATGCTATGATATCGAGTGACGTGAAGGTGCTCATTGTTTTCCGAAGTTGAGGCGGAGTTTTTCTAGCATTTTGAGTGTTTTTGTTTGGAGTGTTTTTGGGATTGTTGCTTCTACTGCTTCTCTTAGTTCGTTTTCTTCGAGAACGTTTACTGATACTATTGTGAGTGTCAGCAGTAGTGCTATGCTTCCTATGTGCCATGGGAGGGTTTTCGCTACTATGTAGGCTATTGGTATTGGTGTGGTGAGTTTTGCTATGTCTTTCCAGTTTATTTTGTAACCTATTTTCGAAGATACTTTTAGAGAAAATGCTAGTCCGGTTAGTGAGCCTATTAGGAACGCTAATGCCGTTCCTGGGGCTCCTAGTGTGGGGGTTAGTGTTGGGTATAGGATTATTCTTGGGATGTTCTGTGCTAAGCCTATTTCTAGAACTTCTCTGTATTTTCCGTAGGCATATGTTAAGCTGTTTATGCTCGCAGTTATTGCTACGGGTATTATTGCTAGAATGAGTATTTGCAGGGGTAATGCTATGTCGCTGTATTGTTCTCCTAGGATGTAGGCTGGTATTTTAGGGTAGGCTAGAAGCACCGTTGCTACGGGGATCATTGCTGAGAAGCCTATTTTGAAGGCTTTCCAAGTTGCTCTCTTTCTTCCATCAGCCATGCCGCTTAGTGCTGGTAGTAGGAGTGTGCTTAAACTTGTCGATATAAGCAATACGGCACTTGCTAATGTGAATGCTATGTAGAAATGACCTGTTATTGAAGCTCCAGCGAACCCGAAAACTGCTAATACACTTAGCCACTGCCCTGCAAGAACAATTATTCCGGGAAGCCACCCAACCAAGCCTGCTTTTAAAACGTCTACTAAACATTTTTTCTTAAAAGTGAGTGTAAAGCCTACATGTTTAGCTATGAAAGCTAACCCTACTATGAGTATTGATATGGGGATTACTGCGTATCCAAGTGTTGCACCAATCCATCCGAGCCCGGCTAGAGTAACTAATGTTACTCCTAAGGCGAATTTCCCAATATTGCCTAGTATTGTTCCTAGAAGCAAATATTCTGTTCTAATATGTGATGAAAAAAGAGAACCTATAATGGTCGATAGCGGGTTAAGTAGTGTTAGGAAAGCTGCTAGTAGAAACATTTCTGGTAGGAAGTTTCCGAAGGAAAAACCAGCTAAACCTATGGTGGCAAGAACTAGTGATGCTATAAAGTATATGGTTAGCATGAATGTTAGTGATGTCCAAAAGTATTCGCGAACTTTCGCAACATTGTTTTCCCCTAGGGACTTACCTATAAACCTTTGTAACCCTAGGGGAATACCTAAGCTTGCGATTCCAGCTACTAAAGTTGATAACCCAATTGTTGCTGAAGTATATCCTAGAATCGCCGAGCCTCCTACGGCCAGTATTACTAGCCAGTACAGTAGCCCACTAACATTGCCAACTATGTTTGAAAGGTAGAGCCAAACACCTCCTCTAACAATATGTGAAACAGTTGGTTCCTCACTCATACTAATAACGCTCTAAATGCTATGTGAGGGCTTCTTTAACCTTCGTTTTCCCTTGTTTTCTTAATGTTTGTTTGTAGTTCGTTGATTCTTCTTGTTAGTCTTTGTTCCCATCTTTTAAGGTATAGTGCTAGTATTGCTAGTAGTGATGATTGGAATCCTGCTAGTGTTAGTATTATGGCTATGAGTCCTTTGACATAGTATTTTATTCCCGTGAAGAAGTAATGGTATGCGGCCCATGCTCCTAGGATGAGTCCTGGTATTAGGAGTAGTGCTCCTATTGTGAATATGAAGAATACTGGGTTATATCTCCAAGCGAGAAACACCATGTCTAACCCTATTTTGACACCGTCTAGGATTGATAGTTTGCTCTTACCTATTCTTCTCCTGTACTCTATTGGTGTTTCGCCTATTTTTCCGGTGGTGGAGGCTATGTGTGCTGCTAGTTCGGCTTCGATGCTGAATCCTTTTGTTTCGAAGAAAGCGTCTGAGAAAATGCTTCTTTTGATGATGTACATTCCGGAGAGGACGTCTTTGAGGTTTGTTCCGAAGAGTAGGTTGAATTCTTTGATGAGGATCCAGTTTCCGAATCTGTTGATTAGGGGTATGTTTTCTCTGCCTTTGGCTCTGAAGCCTATTACTTCGTCTAGTTCTTCGTTGCATGCTTTCTTTAGGAGTTGTGGTATGTGTTTTGCTGGGTATGTGTAGTCTCCGTCCATTATTAGGGCATATTCTGTTCTAACGTGTTTAAGCCCTGTTTTGATGGCGTCTGCTTTTCCCTTGCCTTCTTGGAGGACGACTTTTACTCCTTTTGACCTGGCTTTTTCGGCTGTTCCGTCTGTGCTTCCTCCGTCAACTACTATGATGTTCTCTCGGGAAACGCCTACTTCTAGGATTTCGTCGATAACTTTGCCTATTGCTTCTGCTTCGTTGAGTGTTGGTATGATTACTGTTACTTCCTTTAGAGAGCACTTATCTGCCATGGTTAAAGGAATTTGAACATTGGAGGGTTGTTTAGGTATGATATTCCGGTGTAAAGTAGTGCCAGATATCCTTCTTTAAGAGCTTTAGTTATTGAGCCGAGTTTTCTTGCTAAAATAATTAATCCGTAATATAGTGCTTTACCTTTAAGTGTTGAAAGCTCTATTCTAATAAGGAGCTCTCTAAGAATCTCATATAGGATAGGGGATTTAACGGTTTTAATAACTTTTGAGGCGACTAGGAGGAGTGCTTTAGCTTCCCGAGGAAGTGTTCTCCAAACACCTGTTCTCATAGCTTTCCTAACATATTTTCCGATAACTTCTCCGGTAATGGTTTCTGGAAGAGCCAGTTCGGAAAATGCGGTTTTCAAAATACTCTCGCTAAGGCTCTCCTTTAACGCCTCCCTACCCTTAGCAAGCGCGGTCGCTAGAAGTGTCATGTTTTATTGCCATATATAAGGTAGTGATGATTTTTCTAGTTAAGGATTTCTTTAGAAAGGAAAAAGTACGATTAAAACACACCCACATCGTACCCTGCTTTAGAAAACACATACTTCACACATGGTTTTTCTATTGTAAAAGTTGTTTCGGGTGTTGAAATAAATACTTGGGCTAGAGGCCTTGATAAGTCTAAAATGTTTTTCAACGTCTTTCTCGGGGTTAGAATTATTTTGAATTTGGCTTCCCCGTAATCCATTGTTATTAAGGAAAAGTGTTTTGAGTACACACCTATGTTGGCTGAGGGGAGTTGTTACTTGTTTGGTGTTTGTTTTAGCTGGTTTTGCCGGTTATTTTTAGCTTGTGGTAATGGTATTTTCTGTAGACTGCTATTGTTGCTAGGGCTATTGAGAGTGTGGCTAGTGATGTTGCTATTGGGGTTAGTCTTATGCCCCATGGTGTGTAGTTTAGGATTAGGCCAACTAGGGGGACCAATGCTAAGCTTAAGCCTATTGATAGTGCGAGTCTTTCCAGTGAGCTTAGGCCTTCATGTTTGGGATAGAGTGCTTCGATAAGGGTTGCTCCCGGAATGTATAGTACGTAGAGTGTTCCAAGAATGTATCTTAGAATTATTAGGGGTGAGTTTTCGGTAACTGTGAACACTATTGTGAGTGTTGAAGCTACGAATGCTATGAGGAGCCAGAACCATGTTGTGTAAGTTGAGAAAACATATTTTGTGAAGCTCGTGGGGGGTTTTGGATCTTCCAAATCCAATTCCCCTTTCAAATATGCTCTAAGCACTTCGAACGAAGCATTCCACAGGCTTACCCGATGTTGCTTAGCTATTTCGTTGACTAGTTCTTCAACTGTTAGTTCCCCTCTCTCCCTAAGAATGTCCTTGGCTACTTCTTTGACATTTATTTTTCTAGGCACTTTCCTCTTCCTCCACCACTTTAAAGTATAGGTGATTCCACCTACCGCTGTAAACGAATGTTTCTTTTTTGGCATCGTAGTACCATAGTTCAATTATTAGTTTAGCGTTGCCTAAGGGTTCGTTGAACACTAAGGTTAAAGGTAGTGTTACGTTTTCGCCGTGGTTTAGGATTATGTCGAATGTTTTAATTGGCTCTAGGTTTGCAGGTGTTGTTTCGTTAACTAGGGTTGTGTTTTCCCCTACCTTAACTAGGGTTCTGTAGTAAACGGGTTTTCCTTCGTAATTCTGAATGAAAATGTGCAGTTTAACCGGTTCTCCAACATGTACTTTCTCAGGGTAGTTTCCTATCTTCCCCTCGGGACCTAGGAGCCCTAGGGCACTGAATGGTTCAGCAACGTCCCCTCTAAGAGTATACGCTATGGAGAAAGCTAAAGCTACAATAACTACTGCTGCAATAACAGCCACTACTTCGCTGTCGAGAAACCACCACCTAGCACCTTTATTTCCCGACTTTTTCGAAGCCAACTTTACCCTGAATTTTCTACGGGCTTTAAACCACAGGTATGAGAATGTTTTTGGCCCTAAAAAATAAGCTAAAGCAGCCAATACTACAGCAGCCGAAATTGTTGCAGCGTTTCTAATAAGCTCTAACCTACCTAGCTCTTCATCTTCAACTTTTAACTCTTCGATAAGTGCTCGTATGTTGTTTAGTTTCGCTTTAGCTTCCACCAATGTTTCCTGTGAGCACTGGTTACCGCATGTGTTAAGGGTTTCTAGAACGCTATTTAGCTTCTCAATTACCTCGTTTAAGCTAACATGTTTTAAACTTTCAAGTTCACTACATAACCTACCTATTTCATGACGTATTTCGCTCAAATTAGCTTGGGGGGAAGCGTAAGCTACAGGCAATGTTAAAGCAAAAAACACTATAACAGCGACTAGGGCCGTTAAAGTCGCTTTAGACAATTTAACCCCCCTCCAACATCTTGGTTTATTTATGAAAGTAGTACTTAAAAGTTATTAAGATGTTTATTGAGCCTAGATAGATTATTTCATCATTTATTATCATAGCTTAAAAGTGGGACACATCGACTTCCATGACTCTTACACTAGCACCCATAAAAACAAACCAGAGACTTCGTTTACGTAGAAGTCGTAGCGTAAGCAAACCTCGTAGCCCTAGAATCTAAAGTGGAAGGAGCCTTCAATATATGTTCAGGCGAGTCAGACACTATCAATCAGCTCGCAAAAACAATGTTAGAAATCTCAAAATCCAAAACCCCATAATGTACACCAACCCCAGATCAGGCGATATAAAACACAGCAGAGCCAACATAACCAGAGCAAAGTTTAAAGTTTATAAGCATTTTCAAGGGGGCAAAGTAGGAAAAGAGGTTTTAGATGGTTTACGGTATGGTTTTCTACTTTAAAAACGTTGCTAAACATTCTGAGAGGATTTAGCGAAATCACATTTTACTCAAAAACGTATATTATGAAAGCTTCGTTACGAGCAATCCGCGAAAACACTCTTATTCTACTGTAAAACTTCTTCACATATTCCATAAGCTAACTGCTCATATAATGCAGAGGTTTAATGTTTTCTTAAACATTTTCCCCGAAGCCACGAAGAATCCATGTACTGCTTTTGCTAACTATGTAAGCTGTTCTCGTAGATCATTTGGAATGTTGCTTAGTTTTCGAAGCTAGTTTTCTAGAAATCCCACTTTGTTCCTTCAGTTTACGTATTTCATCTGGTGTTGGAGATTTCCAATGTATTCTTAACTCATATTTGTTTTTGCTTCTCTGTTTTCGGTAATATGTTTTTCAAGCTTACTCATCTTTCCTCAAGCTCCTTCAGCTCATCTCTCATCTTGAGGAGTGTCTCCAGCATTTCTCGGAGTGATGAGAAATGTGTTCTCCCTAGATGTTAACGCTCTATATCTCCTAAGTTTTCTATGCTCATCTTGAGATCGGAAGTTATCTACCTTTAACGAAAACTACCATAAAAACCAAATATGCCAGCATCCTCCAGGAAACATCACAAAAACCATACAAAAACCGACAACGTAAACGCCAACGAAAGCATAAGATAAGCAATAAAATCCCGATACTGTTTAGTACTCAATATCCCCGCATCTTACACCTTAAACAACATAAGCCACCTATCTAATCTCTTAAGTTCTTCTAGAAAAACAGTATTGCTCTTCGCTAATACTTATTAGTTTGTGATAGGCTGTTTCGCATGTTATGATATTTCTAATCATTTCTGAATACTTTTGGTTGCTTGGGCTGGTTCTAGCCCCGGGTAAGTTTATAGGTTGTATCACGGATAGCGTATTGTGAAAGAACCACCCGCTCAGCCCAACCCCGTGGGTGCCTAGAATAGTATCATGGTGTCTGCGGGGTGCTGGGCAGGGAAGGGCGTGATGACCCATCTACCGTAACTAAAAGTATTTAGAAGTAACGGTAGACAGGGAACGCTTTGCTCGTTAAAGTAACCTGTTTGTCTGAAGAATTTGTGGGTACAGATTTTTCTTGATGCTAAGATAACGTTGTTAAGTACTCTTTGTTCTCCACAGCTTCATAATATTTCCTTTACTTTTCGAACGGTAACGTA
>Ga0190363_1000986_pt1 | contig 17083 bp, 23 predicted proteins | sample 48721867_MG_FD_161272 | JGI IMG/M metagenome (GOLD analysis project Ga0190363, IMG submission 161272) | Hydrothermal vent microbial mat bacterial communities from Southern Trench, Guaymas Basin, Mexico - 4872-18-6-7_MG | ecosystem: Environmental > Aquatic > Marine > Hydrothermal vents >... | reverse complement strand
AATTATGTCAGCCATGTAATCCCAATTACTGTCCCCTTCTTTTGCTCCGTAATAACCTGAAACGAAGTTAAGATCCATCACATCAACAAAAGCATCGGGCCAATTTCCAATCTCTGGGTAAGGGGAAGCTCCCCCTGTCTGATCCCCTTCCAAACCAGGATCATCGAATAGAAACTCTATTTTCAAAGATTTTGGTGGACCAGTTTCTCCACCAGCGAAAGGACCTAGCGTAGGTATGTAGAAGTAGCCGTTTACTTGGGTTTTCATGGCGCAGAGTACTGTGGTTGGCATCTCTATAATAAAAGTAGCAAATTTTATAAAATATAGGTTACAAGGTAATAATGGCATGATAACTGCAAAATCCCTTCAAGATCAATCCCCTCAAGTTCGATACTTGGCTGGAGACCAAGTTATAACTCCTACAATAACCTTGTATGCGGAGCCACCAGTAGTCCGTCAAGGCGAATCCGTAACCCTTTATGGGTTCCTCAATATTCCATTCGATCCCGATAAGAACAACTTCATCGATGTTATGGACTTGATGACTGTAGCAAGGGCTTACGGTAGTTATCCAGGTCATCCAAACTGGAATCCTGACGCAGATATTAACAAGGATGGTTTTGTCGATGTGATGGATTTGCTGATCTTGGCCTCGTTGTACGGTCAAACTGCGGCAGGAAAGCCGATTGAAATACAGAAATTGGAAGGAGAAAATTGGGTTACTGTCGCTAGACTCACCACATCATTTTATGAGGGAGTCGATGGCTATTTCAGCTTTCAATACGAAGTTACAGAAGCCCCTCCGACCACTCTGTACTTCAGAGCCTATTTTCCGGGAGGAGAGTACTAGCTAAACAGCTTCTTGGAAGACCCTTACATCATAGATGATTAGGTACTTTACCTCTGCTGCCGTGTTGTAGATGGATGCCCTGAAAAGGTAGTGCGCATCCGTGGTTCCGCTTGGCAAGTAGCCCGTGATGGTGTCTATATAAGTGCCGTTGATGTAAAAGTCTGCTTTTGTGCCAGGGGTGTACTCCACCATCAGGCTATCGGCCTCAAGAGCTCCAACTGTTTTGAGGGCTACAGTAGCCTCGTTAGTCCCGTCCGCAACCGTTCCAAAAAGGGTTCCATTGATTAATTTAAATCCGATATGTCGGTCTGTGCTAGTTGAGCTGTTCGGACTGCAAATTCCGCTTACAATCCAAGCGTAGCAATTGGTGTCAGCCCAATAGAAATACACATCCGCTCTAAAGATGCGCTTAGCATCCCAACTGAAATTCGACCCTACGTATTTATCGACATAGGCGTAGCTTCCCGAGGTTGCTCCTGTTGCTAATGTGAGTGCGTTAGAAGTCCAAGAAATACTCCCGCTACCAGAAACTCCGTTATGTACCATTCCGGACGGTAGCCAATTGTTATTAAACCAGAAGACAATATTGTTTGATACCATGCGTCTCAAGGTTTCGTTTAAGTTAACCTCGTCAGCCCACATCACCTCTTTATATTCTGTATCGCTTAATGCAACCCTTAGCCTATCCACATCGCTGCGATACCAAACCCTCCCTTCTGATAACGAGGGATCGCTTGTCAGAGATGGTAACACTATCCCTGAAGCATCAATCGTAGTCGGATCGTCTTTCTTCTTCTTACTCAACGACCTTCCCCCTATAACCTTTCCAGCTTCTCCTTCCTTTAGCTTTCGCCTCAACCATTACCCGCTTCCTTTCTGCCTCTATCTCTTTTAATCTTTTATACTCCCTGACAACCCTCTTCTTAACTTCGTCCTCATCTGCGTCGATCGGTATTGGTACGTTTACCGTCCTTCCGTCCCAAAACCTAACCGTCAAAAGCAAACTTTCCCCATCAATAACCTCCTCGTTTAAGACCTTGAACTCCCCGCACTTAACCTCGTTTGCTTTTGGCGGGTCGTTTAAGTACTCTTGATTTAAGCTTCCACCTGCACAACTCAAGTGAACTGGAACCGTCAAGGTCTCTTTGTCGACTTTTAAAACCTTGAGCACTAGTGAATCGCCTGCCTCGAATTTCTTTCCGCAAACGCCGCATCTCGTTTCCTCGAAGCCAAGCTCTCCTGCAGTGATCGTAACTCCTCTTATCAGTCTCCACCTTTGAATATCGTTTCCTACATTATGGGCGTTGTCCGTGCTTGGAAGCAAATCTTGCGAAAACGAGCCCCCGCCTGAGAACCCATAATAGGCGCGAACATACATCGCATGAAGTTCCAGCCACCTGTAAAGCGACGTTCCAAGCCTTCCATATGTGTCATCAGAAGGCCTAAAAACATGATTTAGCCTTGAGCTTCCATCTATGTTCTTAGTTCTCCAAAGAATCTCGGCTGTTAAATCGCTGTAGGGTCCTATCTCACTTGGGCTTACCCAGCCTGTGATCGGGTCGCCCCCATCCGCATAATGCCTCTTACTGTGTTTTTTGGCTAAACTATACGAGATCGGATCTAAAGGCAACCTCTCACCTCCTAAAAGAATATGGCATATAAATATACTAATGCTTCGTAAGTACTGTCTAAATTGGTGATCTTAAACCTCACATACCTTGATGGCGTGGCAAATATGAATGTCTTGACCCTCGACTCTCCGGCGGCAAACGGCATAGTTTCGACATCATCCGTGTCTGAATCCCATATTAAAAAGTTTGGACTATGATAAACGCCTATTTGAACTCCGGCAGTTGCGCTTGGATCGTAATTCGCCACTACTTGCAAAGCACAGCCAGTAGCACCTTCAGGCACATCGAAGTCGCAGTTAACGCTAGCCCCCCCGCTTACCGCCACGCTTTGCGTCTTGAGTTTTTTCTGAGACCCTACCTTCACCGCTCCGCCTATGCTACCTATTCTGCCGATGCTTTCTATATGATCTATTCTGTTCAAAACGACGTTTCTTCCGACCAAGTCGATTTTTACAACTGCGCCTGGAGGGCGATAACATCCTGCATATAGGTAGTCTCCATACGATGCCAGCGACCGCCCCTCTTTCTCATAGCTCTCAAGGGTTAATGTTGCTACCTTTGAGAACGTGCTTAAGTCAACTTTTACTACTTTGGCAGGAGACGTTCCTAAAACGGCGTATAGGTACCCGTCTTCAGCGATGACTAAATCACGAATGTAATTTTCCCCACTATCTAATGTTAGGACATCGACCTTGGAAGGCGGGTCAACAGAAATGTCGACTTTAACTATCTTTCCGGGCTCCGTAGCAGTTCCGAAGTACAAGTAATTATCCGATGCAACTACCGCTTCTAGACCGCCTTCCCCCAAATCCACCGATGTGTAGCTTGATGTTGATGTGTACGCCTCCTCGACCTTGATCAGCTGTCCAGTTCCCAGCCCAGCGTATAGGTAGCCTCCTACCACTATCAGAGCTGACGGATGTTGTTCAGTATCAGCTAAGGTTAAGGTTGCTACTTTTGTGAAATTTACGGGATCAACCCTAACGAGTTTTCCAGCGACAAGACTTCTTGACATGCCTACGTGAAGGTAGTCGCCTAGAGCTAATGCGTCCGTTGAGTAAGTCACATGATAGTTGGTCTCCCCTAAGCTTAAACTTCCATCTTGGCTGAACTCCAGCAAATCAATCCTGCTTATTAATCCACCGTCAGGATAATAATTCCCCACATAGAGCTTCATTCGGTCGCTGTCTACGCAGAACGAAACTAATTGGTTCTCGTTCTCTGTTCTTAAACGAAGCGAATCAACCTCTGTAAATGTGTCTAAGTCAACTTTTTTTATGACTCTTGCGAGGTGAAGTCCTACATATAGATGGTTCTGATAAACGGCTATCGGCCACACATTAGCGCTTGCTGTGGGGTCTGAGAAGATTATGCTACCGACCCTGCTGAATGATGTGGACGGGTTTATTCTTTCTATAGTTGATATCGAAGCTATGTTTCCTACTTGGCTTATTCCGAGGACATTTCCTATGTTACTGATTTCTTGTATTAGTGAAATTTTTTGAACTAGTGAAATATTTTGAATATTAGAAATGTTCGCTATGTTTCCAACATTAGAAATTCCATAGACATCAGAAATTATTGGTATGAAATCAACCAGGCTCAAGTAACCTTCATTAATTCTCTGAATCGTTGAAATCGTATTGATTTTATTTATAGTTCCTACGGTCGAGATTCCGGTTACGCTTGAAATGGATTGTATAAGGCTAATGTTTTGAATATTGCTTATGTTCCCTACTGCTGATATGCCTGTTATATTGGAAATTGTTTGTACCAAACTTATGTTCTGAATATTGCTTATGTTGGCGATGTTTTGCACATTAGATATTGTTGAAACTTCTCCGACGGCTCCAATATTAGAAATTCCAGTTACTTCCGAAACCGTCTGTATTAAGCTTATATTTTGAATATTAGAAATGTTCGCTATGTTTCCAACATTAGAAATTCCATAGACATCAGAAATTATTGGTATGAAATCAACCAGGCTTAGGTAACCTTCGTTAATTCTCTGAATTGTTGATATCGTGTTGATTTTGTCTATGGTTCCTACAGTTGAGATTCCAGTCACGCTTGAAATAGACTGTATTAGACTGATGTTTTGAATATTGCTTATGTTCGCTATATTGTCTATATTTGCCACTCTGTCTATGACGACACTCTCAACTACCGTGCCATCTGACAGCGTTGGGTTGATTAAGTTAACTTGAGAAATAACATTCACAGTTCCGATAGTTGATATCCCTTCCACATCAGCCACTAGGCTTATCTGATTTATGGTGCTTAACTCGTTGATCTTCCCTACTGTTGAGATCTGGTCAATCTTATCCACGCTACTTATGTTCGCTATATTTCCAACATTGGAAATCCCGTAGACGTCAGAAATTACGTTTATTTTATTAACCGTTCCCACATTTGAAATTCCAGTTACCTCTGAAACTGTCTGTATCAGGCTAATATTCGCAACATTTGAGATATTCGCTACGTTTGCCACATTTCCAATACTGGATATGCCATGAACATCCGAGATTGTTTGAATTAAAGATATGTTCGCTATGTTGTTAATTAGCTCTATTTGATTAATCCTGTTTATTGTATTTATCACATTTATTAGATCTATGTACTCGATTGAATGCAGGCTTAATGCCTCTTCGGTCAGCCTATAAGCAAAACTATCGACCTTCACGTAGTAATCCGTGCTTGAAGCGTTCTTCTCGCCCAAGACGGTTAAGGTTACATTATGCGTCTCGTTTTCCTTCAGCCCCACAGCTACATTAATGTACTTGTAAAGCTCTAGGGCATAATACAGATCAATTGTAACACTTAGCGAATCGACTTCTACTTTCGCCTTACCGCAATCGGGACCGAATCTAAACCTTATCCATAGGGTGGAGCCCTTGAACGAAAATGTTAGCTTGCTGTTGGTGGTATTGCTCTGGAGATAGCTGCCTCCGACTGCTTCGCTTTCCTCTACCCTGCTCCATGTGCCTATTTGCGTCACATTAGAACTTTCACTATCAATTAAAATTATGTTGGGTTCTGCGATGGCTACTAAGTCGCCTGCAGTTCCTGGACCCTTCCTTCTCCTTAAGGTCAAGTTTAACACCAGAAAAAAAGTTAGCTGAACCTGCGAATAAACTCTTCTAAATCCATTCCTCTGACCTTCTCGTTCGTAATTATGCTTAGTGGACTCAGATTGTATGTTGTGCTTTTAGCTCTGCTTAACGCTGGAAGGAAAAGCTGAAGATATGTGAGCCACATTATGTCTGTTATTACTTCATATCCTGCCCAAGTTCTGACCTTTCTATAATAATTCAAGATTTCATTCATTTTTCCTTTGCTTAATATTTTGAACGTCTGAAAATATGTAGTTTCTTTTATATTGTTTGTGTAATACGCATAATCCAATCCTAAAATGCCTATCGGATCGCATCCCAAGAAGTGTGCGATTGCCCATGCACAACTTCCAGCATTTCCGTAAGTTTCCATCATAGTCTTTTTAACCATAAAATAGAAAACTCTTGTCAAACTAGTTGGCTTGAGCGGATTATCCCATATTGGAATGAAGAAGTAAATTTCCAACGGGCATTTTTCAATAACCTTCGGATGGATGCTTGTTGCAGACATAACTGCTTTGATTTCTCTGTTCTTCTTTACTAGAGATCCTGCGTAAAAATTGGATACGCTCTCATCAGCATCCACGCTACAAACTATTTTTGGCTTGATTCCCTTTTTCAATAACGGTATCAGCATTCTGTCGCAAGCTATTATGTTTCCCTTCCATTTTTTAAGGCTCTCTAGTTGCCTGAAATATTTGATGCTTGGACCAGCCCCCACCACTATACACGGCTCTTTATCCATCCTCTCCAGTTCTTTGATATCCCTTCCGTTCAAAATTCGTTGAACATTCCTTGCGAAGTTGCTCATCCATATCGGAAGCATCTTACTGAATGTCAGAGTCTGAACTAAGTCCGCAATACTACTCTTCATGCCCAACTTCAACTCTGGCTTTGAGGGTCTTATTTGGCATTAAGAACTCAAGCGTTAACGTTCCAATATCTCCACTAGATGTTTGCCACCTAGTTCGCTCCACCAACTCTGCATTCGTTTCTGTATCAACTAACCTTGTCCAAGCTATGCCAGTTCCCCCCTCGTTTTCCCAATCAACCTCAACCCTCACCATATCTCCGTAATAGGCTTCTGTCGGCGCCCTGACATCAACTATTCTTATCTTGGGATAGGCAGGAACTGCTCCGAATGTGAACACAAAATTGCCCACTTCATCAAAAGGCTGCTCTACAAAGTCAGCATCGAACCAACCAGCCTCAAAAATCGAAATCGTGCTTTTAACATCCTTTTTTAATACACGAAATCTTATGATTGCGAAGCTTTCTTCAACAACATCTACTGGGTTGCCTATCGTGATGCAGGCTACTTGATTAAGCGTACCATCTTCAATCCACCCTTCAAGGAACAAGCCAGTAGAGAGGAAATCCCCCCTAACCACCTCTTGAAGCTCAAAAACACTAGGATCGAAGGAGATTGAGAAATAAGCACCTGTGCAATCATGCAAATCCGCAACCATGACGGTGACTTCTAGAATATCGCCTACAACATGCTCATCGCCCCAAATAACGGAGTCTGGCTTAAAGTAAATTTTGCTCATATTTCTCCCTAGATGAAGAGGAGAGAGAATGCCGCAATTACTGCTGCTAGAACTTGGAAAAACTCGTCTTGGATGGGCGGAGCTGCCGCTTTTCTTTGGATGGTTATCTCTTTAGAAACATCCGTAACAAACGGATTTGAGCTTGGAATCGAGCTTGCACTTATATCCGAAGAGGAGTCTAACACATACTTACTCGACATGACCTAACTCAATCCTCAACCTTACATCTCTATCCGGCATTGTGAAGCTTATCGATATGCTACCGCTTCTTCCTGCATCTACGCTGAAAGTCTGCCTCGGAACCACCTCCTCGTTAGTGTCTAAATCGACCGCTCTTATCCAAGCCGTTCCAGCCTCCCCATCGTTTCTGTAGTAAACCGTTATGTTAAAGCTCTGACCCGCTGCAACCGAGCTTGGGTAATCGATATCCGTAATCACCATCTTCGGGTAGGCAGTTGGCACAGCTAAAGTTATCGTTATTTCTCTATAATCGTCTAGAATGTCTGGGTCGAAGACGCGTTCCGCTAACGGAAGTATCTCCCTTCCAGCGATAATCGCCATCTATGTCCCTAAAGAATAAACGTTTAAAGGCTTTTAAATCTAATTCTTATTGGTGATAATTTGAGCTGGGTTGCACTCTTGGCAATAGGCGGTTTAGTCGGCGGAGCAATAGCCTATCCAATAGGCGAATCTGTGGGGAAAAAACCTTATGAAGATGCTAAGGAGCGACTGCGACAAGCGCTACTCAACAGGTTACCCGCAGTTCCTGCAATTCCCGAATGGATTGATTTACCATCAACAATTGATTGGATTCGGAGGGCTCCCAACGAAGAGGTCTTGAAGTGGGCCATTCAAACGCTAAACATGGTAATTGAAAGGTGGGCCGAGTTCTCTGAGTTCGTTACGGCGCTTTTGGACTCTCTTAAAGAAGCCTTTCAAGTAACTCCTGCACCGACACTCTCTCCGAGATTGGCCAGAAGGGCTACGATGAGGATAGTGGCGAAACCCTTCAAGAGGTAGTTCTATGGATCAACTGTTGTTGATGATACTTTCCGCAATCATAAACGGTTGTATGCTAGCCTTGGGCATGGTTCTCGGAACAAAGCTCACATCAAGGACCCTGAAGAAGGAAATTCTCTCAATATTGGAGGAAAGTGCTACTGCTCAGACAATTAAGAAAATAGTTGAAAAGGTTGATGAAATGCTGAAGAACCAAGAGCTCATAGACAAAGCAACAGCCTTCTTCGACGAGGCCACTAAACTAGTCACTAGCCAACAGACAAAGGACTTCTTCGAAGCTCTCTCATCCCTGTTAAAAAGGGTCTCTGAAGCTAAAGTTGAGGAGGTTGAGGAGGAAGAGGTCGCGGAATGCTGGCCCGAGCTCTAGCCCTCTCGCTATCGATCGTTACACTAATCAAGAAGCCCTACGACCTAGCCGAGGAAGCCCTGAAATCTCTTTCAACTTCCCCTCCTTACAAGATTGAAGATGGTCCCTTAATTTCCGTCATAATCCCGACTTTTATGGAGGAGAAATGGCTCCCTAACTGCCTCACAAGCCTGTCAAATCAGACATATAGGAACTTCGAGGTCATAATCGCTGACTACTCTAGCTGGGACAAAACCAGAGAAATAGCAAGCAGTTTCGGCGCAAAAATCGTGGATGTCCCAGAGCGTGGAATAGGACTTGCTCGGAACATAGGTGCTGAAATAGCACAAGGAGACTACCTCTTCTTTACCGATGCCGATTGCGTGTACAAATTATCCTTCTTGGAAGAACTAGTGGACTATGCTGAACATCACAGGGAATATGGACTTGTTCACACAGCATGTGTGCTTTATGAGGGCAATATTGTGGAAAGGTTGGCTATGTATCTGGCTAGCATCTTACGTGGAATCTGGATGAGCACTGGAAGATGCACGCTGGTTCGAAGGGATGTGTTTTGGAATGTAGGCGGTTACGACGAAACAAAAGGAGGAAGAGAGGGCTTTGCCTTCCAACCTGAGGATGTAGATTTAGGGTACAGAGTTATGCAAGCTGGATTTGGGGTTGAACGCCTGCCTTGGCTAGCCGTTGCAACATCAGCAAGACGAATAAGGCAATTTGGATGGAAAAAGTACCTTTTAAGTGAGTATGATGGTTTTCCTGCACCAAGAAATGGGGTTTTCTAGGTGGTTGACATGAATGAAAAGGATCTCGATTTACAGTTTCGCAAAGGCTGTAGGTGCATTAATCCAGTTATATGTCCTAATTGCGGTTATGTCATTCCGCCATGTCCTCATTTCAAAGAATGCCTTTCGGCAGTAAAGCATCTGATTGGTGAAATACGCGAGTATGAAGAATCAGAATCACAGCCCATAGAGGAGTTCAAGAAAAAACTCGATAAAATAGTTGAGGATCCGCTTAATTTGCTCTTCGCATATGGCGGAGCTTTGCTGGCTGAGTGGATAAAGAGGAACTATTTCCCCAGAAAGCTTAGGAAGAAGCGTGGAAAGTAATATATGTGTCTAACTATATTTATTGCTTGATTGAAAATGGGCATCTTAGATTGGATAAAGAGTAAGTTCGGAAAGTCTTGGCTGTACGAGCTTCAGGTATTTGAAAACGGTTGGGTTACGATTAGCGGACCAACCGATAAGAAGCGTAAAGAAGACTATCAGGAGCTGTTTGTCCCGGGGAAACTCTATCGACTCATGAGAAAGGACCCGGACACATTTCAATACGGTAAGATGGTTTGGAGACACTACGAACCAGCACCAGTAACGCCAGTCATTCATAGGAAAAAGGAAAAAGAAAGACCGCCCCCAGAGAGACCGCTTTCTCCTGCCGAATTCATGCGTGCTTATGTGGAAGGCTTTAGGGAATACGTGGAGCCAGTAAAGATGTTCGGCGAGATAGCTAGGGAGCTGAGGGAGGCGTTCTCTGGTACTGTTAGCGGTGAATCGAGCACAATTCCGCCGATAGAGTTTGAAGGAAAAGCCCCTTGGTTCATGCATCCATATGTGGCTAAGACTTGGGGCGATATAGCCAAAGAAGTCATAGACCACGGAGCCAAACGCTTGGGAGAAGTAATAGAGAAGGCGAAATCCACAATAGCTCCGACCGAAGAAGCCGCTCCCGAAGAAGCGGAATTTCCCAGAATAGAGGAATACGAAGAATATCCCGAAGAATATCCCTCTGAAGTAGTTGCTAGAAGCGAGGTCGAGGTTAAACCCTCGCAGGAAGAAAAGACAGAGGAAGGAGGGGAAGAGTATGTCGAAGAAGCAGGAGAAACAGAAGAGACCGAGGGCTGACCTATCGTTCGTCCAGCGTTTTACTATGCTTCCGGACGATAAAAAGAGGGAATTCGCCTACAGAGTGCTTCACGCCCTCAAGCTTAATGTTAACAAACTGTTAAGGGATGCCTTTTTAATACTTACTGGCAAGAAAAATCCAACCGAGAGGGAAAGTTACATTTTCAAGGAAATATTCTTGACTTTTATCTTCACCCTAAAACCTGAGTACTCGTACGATTGGGCAGAGGTGATAGATAGGGCTGTTGGCAGGAAGCCGCCAAAAGAATACTTGGAAAAGCTTGAGGCAAACAAAAGGCATGTGAAGAGCTTGAGGTGGTTCCACATCGGTCTAAAACCAGAGCTGTGGAAAAGAGTCAACCAAAAAATGAACGAACTTGGCTCAGTAGAGGCTTTCTTCGAAAAGGCTTTGGAAGCTATGGAGCAAATCAAAGAGAAAAATTAATTTATCTTTTTTTATTTTGAAAAAACTTGGTGATATAGATGCCTTGGGTCGAGCGAGAGCGAATAAGATACTCAGAGGGAGACTTTGCCTCAGAAGAGGAAGCTAGAAGGTGGCTAGAAGAGCAAATGAAGCGGTTCGAGGAGGTTGAGAGGGAATTCAGGGAATTCCATCAGAGGATATGGCGATGGGCAGACTCACTGTTTGAGAGGCTTTTCCCTGTTAGGGAGGAAAGACCAGAATATGCACAATCTACTGAGATGGCTCAAAACCTCATTGATAGAATAGAGCGGCTAGAGAAAGAGCTGAAGGAGATAAAAGAGCTGGTCGCTAACAAATACATCAAGAAAAAGAAAGAGCCAAAATACGCTATGTTTTAGATCCACTTCATATGAAAACCACAATATGCTATTTCTGCAATCTCGGGAACACCTATCGCTTTAGCATGAATGAGGTTGCGTTGCCAATCCCCCATCCTTTCACATCCCGCTAGACCAGTTTCGCAATCGCCAGAAACCCAGCAGACATACATTCCAGGCCACAAACAAAGCCCATCTCGGGCATATGCCCATTCAGCACAAGGGATTATAAGTGCTCCGTACTGAAAGCCTACTCCAGCATCCTTCGCTAATTGTTTAAAACCATCCCCTAAACCATAAACATAGCTAACATAAGCTGTGGCAACCCCATCGTTATCTGTCTTTACAACTAATGGAAACTCGGGCGGATGGTATTCATCGTTTAGTAAGACGGTACCTCTATACCTCCCACCATCGGGCATAGGATCAGTCCATATTAAAACATCAACATTTGGAACGGGTCTTTCTGCGGCATCTAATGCTTTAAAGCGTATTGGTACGTGTACTAATGCATTTTTATTCCAGTTCTCATCACAGTGAGCTACATGACAGCATTGATTAACTCCTGGAGTTCCAGTCAACCAAGCTCCTACATTCGACACGACATGAATTGAACCTAAAGATTGAAGGTGGGTCGGATAGGAAGCGGGTGGTTGTCCCTCCTTCCAAAAAGTAACAACTACTGTGTGATTTATATCCATCGTTATGGTATACTCATCTACCTGCTCTGCTACCTCTATACCATCTACAATCCAAGTTCCAACAGTATACCCTTCGTTTGGAATGGCCTTTATAGTCACGGTTTCTCCGACATTATATGTATGCGTTCCTGGAGGAGGATCGGTAGTGCCTCCTTCTCCTACTGAGATCATCAGATACTTCTTGGTTAAGGCGGATACTTTGCTAACAATAAGATAGGTTCCTATAGCAATTATTGGAACGCTTATTGCGAGTGCTACTTTATGCTCTGGCTTTAATTTCAATACCTGCCATCTCCAAAACTGGCGGGGGTAGATAAGAAATCCAAACCGGTACCATGTTTATGGTTATTTGGTAGGCAGTTATTATGTAGTTAGCGTATAGAAGTTGCCAACCTGTCAAATTCGGAAGCTGGCTTTGCCAATAAGCTATCTGAGATTCCATGTACGGCTTGTCGATATTTTCAAACCTTGTGGCGATTGTGTTTGCTAGTGCAGACGCATATGATGTGTAGCCTCTTTCTGCTAAATCGTCTGCTAGCATACATAAGGCTATATAGCTAGCACCCATCTCGCTTTGAACATCTCCGCTTTTAACCCTTCCCTTCCAAATTTCGACAATTTTTGGGAGGAGCATTCTCCCCGCAACGGCAAAGGTGATTATGTAAATGGCGTTAACTAGCCAATCTGGCATCTTAGTTAACTCTATATAGGTTTTCTGTAGCTGGTCTATTACCTTCCTCTTTTCTTCGAGTATTGCTATGTGATCTTCCGTGAGAGCTCCTTGATCCTCTTCCGCGTATTGCTTTGCCTCTGTCATATAGTCTTCAATTTGTTGCTCCAATAACGACTCTATTTCTTTCGCGGGACCAAGGAGCCAATCTGAAATCAATTTATAGATTATTACTAAGGCTCCTATGGGAAAGGCTATGTAAAGCATAAGAGTCTTCAAGACTTCTTTCCAATCTGTTGTCATTCTACTTTCCCAACACACTTATTCCCCGTAAATGCTATATTCTAATCTTTCTTTCTCCGTACTAACTCTAAAACACGTGGAATGATAAATATCAGTCCTACTATTATTAAGCCCCCTATTATAACATATACTAACTGTTCAAAGGGAAGCGGTGCATAGACTTCCTGTGTCCATGGTTTCCCGCGCCAAGGACATGTTTGTTCGTGCTCATCTCTTGCTTGTCTGGCTTTTTCTGGTCCTGTGTATTCTTCTGGGCAGAATACTTGTCCGCAATATCTGCAAACATAGCAATCTGGATGTTCCGCTTGCTTGTAAGTTATGTATTCAGTATATGTCATGGGACCAGTTACGTTCCCTTCTTTATCGTGCTGGTAGAATCCCTTGTAAGCTGGCGGAGGGTTAACCAAAGGACCTACGAAGTAGGTTCCTATCATCCAGATTATAATAGCCGCACAGATAGTTGGAATAACATAATTGATTATTACTTGAGTCAATAATGTTATTGTTGCTGGATCTACTAATCTCTCCACTTCTTGCCCTGCCATTATCATTTTAGCTGCAGTTTCCTCTACTGGTAAGTATTGTCTGGTAATTAGGTGATCCGCATAAGGTGTCCGTATGTGCTTAACTTCGGAAACAATTACATCTAGCCCTTCGTTATCACACTCCTTTTGAAACTCGCTTTTTATATATTGCTCATCCCAAACCTCAAACGGCTCCAATCCAGGACTCAGGTATTCAGACTCAACATAGAGCTTCAGTTCTCCGGTAAGCCTCGACCTCATCAACTTTACTCCGCGTTGTTTGAGGAGCCTTAACAAAATTTACCCCCTCTTCCAATAATAGCTATAAAACATGTACCCTAATATGGATAACGCTCCAGTTACTGCCATGCCAGCTATGAGCTCACTTTTTCTTACAGCTTCTGCCCCTTCGTAGTATGCAGTTATGGTTAAGTCATGGTCTGGCATGACGACCTCTCTTATGTGGTTGGTATCGCCGTTTTCCCAATAAAGAAATCCAACTGGCTCCATATTTATTGTATATTTCTCTCCGGGGGAACATGTGAACCTTTGTGGAGTCACGAAGCCTATGCCGTCGATAACAAAATGTTTCCCAGTGGGCACGCTTTTGACAATAAGTTTGACTTCTGGAGCGGTAAAGTGTATGTAGTCTATCCATGAAGACTGTCCTACGGCTTCTCTTGCCACCGCATCATCGATGTAGGAATATATCATTATGTAGTTTATGCTTTTGAGTATTTCTTCTATATCCTTTTTATCTGACCACCATGGAATTTCCATCTCCCTTAACTTGAACGATTTAGCTTCCCACTGTCCAGGGATAACTCCATATTTCTTATATATCGCATAGTCGATTACCTCTGGCTCATAACTAAAAAATCCTATGTAAATTTCACAATAGCCTGTAAATGCTGGGTATTCTTTCTCATCGGATACGACTTTTTCTTGCAATCCATGCATGAACTCTATAGATTCAAATGGAGTCAAATCAACTGGCTCGTTAAAATCGAAAAGGTGAATTGTTGCTGTTGGATTCCAAGGGTCATGTGCATCATAAACACATCTGATACTCGCTTCTCCAACCCTCTTATAGACCAAGTCAAGTTCTACATGACAGTTGCTAATGCCGCCATACCATGTTCCTTCGGGAGGGGTTAGAGTTTCGCTCCAAGCATCAGGGTCTTCTGGAAAGTACCTGACCATTACTTTCCCAACACACTTATTCCCGCTACTACTGCTCCGCTAATTATTCCCTGTAACAGTATGCTTTGGAACAACTCGTGAATTATATATTCGGTTCCGACCGCTCCCTTGATTGGTGTGTTTAAGACCGTAGCTAATGTATTGTCTAGTAAATCCTCCAAGCCACCTATGAACCCGCCGAAGGCAAATCCTTTCAAAAAGCCATCAGTAGCATTCTTGATTGGAATTTCTAATCCACTAAACACTCCATAACATGCTCCGCCGATCACAGCAGCTTTTATTAAATCCCAGATGGAAAACGAGATTCCATCATATATCTTGTAAACCCTTATCAGCGGATTAACCTCGCCTTCCTCTTGTAATGTTGCTGGTCTCTGCATGAATTTTCTCTTAAGTCTTAGCGACAATACATTTCACCAATAGACTTTAATTGAAAACTTAATTTAAAACTTTTGAAAAAATGGGGAAAATAAAGGGGGCGGTCCTTCTGCTACTCTTCTTCCTCGCCCTTGAGTATTGTTTCCACTTTGAAGAACACTATGAAGAATATGTGGGCTATGTAGGCTATCAGCGGTATGATGATTGTTAGGAAGGCGAAGCCCTGCATTGTGCGTATAGCCGTGGCGATTATATCTGTAGATGTCAGCCAGTTCTTGAATATGTCGACAAGCATGTAGATGAAGCCTAGGACAAGCCCCACATATAGGCAGAGCGTCTTATAGCCGATGTTCTTAAGGGTAGCCATCTTCCCTCACACCGCTAAGAAAAGCCTTGAAATTAACGCTTAAAAAACTTCCTCTTTTTAGACATATATATGTTTTAAAAAACTCAGGAAATCGCTTTAATTATTAGGGGTGTCGCTACTACTCCGATAGCGAGTATGCCTTTTAGGCTTGGAGGAATATAGACTGGGGTTGGCACATACACTTCTTCTCTGAATATGGGTATGAAGTTGTCCCTGTCCCAGTATAGGTAGGTGAGCATCTGAGAGGCAGTAGAACTTTCAACAGTTCTCCAATAGGCTATTTGCTGGTTGAAGGAATCGAATACCGTATTATATGTAATCTCAGCTATTTCATTTAACCTTCTTCCGTAAATGTAGCTTGAGAGCATGGCGTTAATTCCGTTAACAACTGGTCTCAAGAAACTCCCAGCATACGGGTCTTCAAGTGGATCCGTGTAGGACTCGTCTATTATCACTACGAAATCCTGAAGCCAGCCAAAGTAGCACATACATCCCTTATCAACTGCACTATATCCGAGCTTAGAGGCTGACTTACAGGCTAGGGCGAAACAGATTTTTCCAGAAAGACATTCGTCCCCAGAGCATGAAGAAAATAAAACAAGACCATTCTGTGCATATAGCTTATCATCTAAACCATGAGTTCCGAAAACAACTAAATCCTGCTTGTCAATCTCTTGAAAAAAACGGCTTGAAACAGCCTCTTCTGCATACAAGTCCGTGACTGAAAATCCTAATTCGGCGGCACTTCTCACCACATAAGCTTCTAAATACCTAGAGGTGTAGTGGGTCAACACCTCGTAATCAGGGCGAAAAACAAGGGCATTTGGCATTTCTCAGCCCTTAATTATGTAATGTATGCCCACTTCTTCACCGATCTTCGCCAACTCAGCTGCGATAATCTGTCTCCCTATCTCGTCGAGCCTTTCTACATGAACAAGCATCTCATTAGGGCTCATCAACATCTGATTCCAGAGGATTTTTAAAGCTCGCTCGGCAGGTGGCATGGACTCTATCCACTGCCTGAGCCTTTCACTAACCATTCGCTTGGCTTGTTCCCAAGTAATTTCCACCACAGACATTATCTCATCTCCTCGCTTTATACACTACCGCGGCTACAACCGCAACTAAAAGGATGACTCCGACCACGAACTCTGCTCTGACCCCTGCTACTACCTTTTCAAGAACTGGGCTTATCACGTAGGTTCCGGCAGTACTGGCATCAATTTCCTTGCTCCACTCCTTATACCCTTGTGCCTTAATGGTTACAGTATAAACTCCTGGCTCAACTGTTAATGAGAACTTACCCTCAGCATCGGTAACAGTTGTGTATCCATTGGCGGTAACTGTGGCTCCAGCTACGGGGTTTCCCTCTTGATCGGTGACTGTTCCTTTTATTATGCTAGTTGGCACAGGGGAGGGCGGTGGTATCGGTGTCATTGGTATATCTATCACATAGGTACCTTCAGCTGAAACATCAACAGTCGAGCTCCAATCATAGAACCCTGATGCGGTAGCTTTCAAGGTGTAAACCCCAATCGGCACAGTAAGGCTATACTTTCCATCAGTTCCAGAAGTTGTTCTGGCTATGTTGTCGGCACTAATAGTTGCACCGACAATAGGCTCATTTGTTTCAGCATTAACAACAGTTCCTGTGATGGTTGCCGTTGGGGCCTCAACAAATGTCGCCTCTACTGAATAATC
>Ga0190363_1000985_pt1 | contig 17084 bp, 34 predicted proteins | sample 48721867_MG_FD_161272 | JGI IMG/M metagenome (GOLD analysis project Ga0190363, IMG submission 161272) | Hydrothermal vent microbial mat bacterial communities from Southern Trench, Guaymas Basin, Mexico - 4872-18-6-7_MG | ecosystem: Environmental > Aquatic > Marine > Hydrothermal vents >... | reverse complement strand
CTTCCTCTTATAACAGAACTCGACCACCTCATACCCTAAGAATATGGCCATAACCCACGGTAGAAACAGGCTAGAGGCTCCCAACAATAGATGGATAAAGCTCTTCCAATCATCGAAGACCTCAACCCTCATGGCAAATATTTCATTATCAAGGCCACGAGAATACTCAAGATTATCGGCAGAAGCCATCTCCACAAAGCCAAACTAGTCTTAATCTCCGTAACCGCTTTACTGAGGTCATTAGTAACTTGCATCAACCCGCGGACATCGTTCTCCACATTATTCATCCTAGCCTCAAGCTTAGCAACCCGCTCCTTCACACCCTCCATCTCCACCAATTCCATCAACCTCCTAACCTATCTCTTTTTCGACACGCCTCTCAACCAATCCAAGGCCAACGCCAAACACGAATCCAACAATATGAGCCGCCACGGCCACGCCTTGATTCATGGAGAACAGCATCCCAACCTGTCCAATAAACCATAACGCCAAGAAACTCAAAGCAGGCATCCGCTTACCCAAGAAAATCACATGATTCCGCGGATAAAACACTAGATACATCCCCATGACACCTGAGATGGCGCCGCTAGCTCCAATAATGTAGATCGGCGTCAACCCTAACCCTATCACGTGAAGCCATAAAACTTGGCCTAGACCCGCCAAAACCCCTAGGATCAAGTAATATGCCAAGTATTTTCCATGCCCTAAGCGGCACTCCACGTTATCCCCGAAAACCCACAAGAAGAGAACATTAAACGCTATATGCGCATGAGGAATCACCAACCCATTAACGGTCTCCACCGAGGGATAATGAAGCCACATATGCGTAAACAGTCTCCAAGGCTCACCAACTAGAATAATTGGAATCGGCATGAGACCCAAGACCTTAACCCAATAGTCGATATTCATAATGGTCTGCAAGTAGATTAAAGCCATGGCCACCACCAACAATTTAGTAATATCAGCTGGACAGCTAGGAAGCTCCTCATCCCTCAAAATCTTCCTAAGCCCATATTGAAGCCACTTCCACAGATTAAACGGCTCAACTGGAGGCTCAGGCTCTGGAGTAGGCGGCTCCATCGGCGGCTCTTCGGGAGGAATTGGAACATGCTCCTCAACCTTCACGACATCAACCCAGCAGTGAATCTCCAATAAAGCAGTCCAATCTGGATACTCCCATGGAGCCACGCCATCGGTCACATAGAGCCTAACCTTCTTAAACGATGGATGACAAGGCTCCCCAGCCTCATTACATCTCTCCATCCCCACAGTGAAGAACTCATGGACATGGAAGTAATGCGCCCAAACATCATCCTTCCCCACCTGAAAACTCACATAGAACGGCATCCTCCTCTGACCTACAAGGCTAACCAACTTAACGCAAAGCTTCCCTCCCTTAATCCTCTCATTCTCCCCAACTTCCAAGATATCCACATATTGAGTTGGATTCGACTTCTCTATCCTTACAAACCCCTCCCACTCCCGAATCATACTAAATGAAAAAGAAACCCTCAGACTTTTAAATATTAGTCAAACCCCTAAAAACCCTCATAGAAACGGGACCGATGGGATCTCCCAGCTAGGTGAAAAGCCTTCATAGCGGCATCGCTCCAAGGAAGACTCGCCGCGTGGTGGACCCTACCCCATCGGCCCCAACTTAACATCTCTCCACAACAAATAATAAACCTTTGTGAAATTTTAACTCCCCGAAACTCAGCTTTTAAGGAAGCCTATCCTCTTGGCCATGGAAGAACCCTAACCCTGAAATCAGCAGTAAAACCACTCCCAATCTTCGTAATCTCAAACAAATAATCCCTATACATCTTACCATCAAGATACGGGTATAACTGACTCGCCAACTTCTCCTCAATAACCGAAAAAATCTTATCAACAGCCACACCATCCTCCCAATCCACCTTAAACACCAAAGCCCTAACCCTCTTCGGCCACTTAGTCAACGGATCCCTAATAGTCTTCTCCACAAAAGTATGATCAACAAAATGCAACCGCTTAGGAACACCAGAAACCAACTTAACAAAATTCTCCAAAACAGCCACTACGGATCACCTCCACCAAACCCATAAAGCAACCCCCACCTCCTCCAACGCACCCAACCCTCCAAAGCATCAACCACACAACCCCCATAAAAATTGGCCCGCCCGCCCGACCGCAAAAGTTTATCGCGGGGTTGCTGGAAACATTCTCTGGGTTGAAAGTTTTCTCTGGGGCTCCGCTCGGCTTGGTTTTTTGGTGGTTGCTGGTTTTGGCTTCGGCGTTTTGAGGTTTTTGCCTTGAATTTTGGGTTGGAGACGGTTTTTGCTTTCAAGTTTCTTTCACCTCATTTGAGCTGTTCTCAGGCTCCCCGCTTGGGGTCGCTTTGGAATCTATTGAAGACTCGTTAAAGTTTTTCTCAGCTGGATTCGACGGTATCTCTATCTTGATTTCAGGCTCTGGGGCCATGGTATTGGATGGCGGAGATGTGGTTGAGAGGGTCTCGGTCTGGGTCGGAGCGGGTTGACTGATTTGCTGTTTAGCTTCCTCGGCTAATGCTCTCTTCTGAGCCTTCACTTCAAACAGGATTCCCATGCAGGCTGGACATAGTATTGGAGCCTTCATCATAGCGGCTGGATACTTTTCTCCACATACGAAGCATTCAAGTTCAACCTCTCCCCTCGGTCTAGGCTTCTTCTGTTGCTGTTGCCTCCGCTTATTCTTCTGTAAGACTTCAAGCGTCTTATCCACAAGATCCTTAACATCCTGCACTCTCATACGATACATGATAACCTGATACAGTAGCCTCAACATCACGTCGGTCTCAGGAATTCTAGCCAACTCACGAGCCGCTCCAAGGCTTATTTGCTCTTCGTCTAATGCTCTCAAGAGGTCTGGATGCGCCCTAGCTATGGCCAAAAGATCCTCCAAATAACGGAGCTTATAACCAGTCTTAGCCGCAATATCAGCTAAATCCATCTTTTCCTCATCCACCAAATAGCGAACCACTTTGATCATATCCGTGACTTTTCCACGACCTTGAAGCTTACCCGTCGTAATATTCTGAAGCATCACATCTCTAACAGTTCCAGGAACGACAACGGCGGGAACGGTCTTTTGGCCAGAGGCTCTAGCCTCCATTAATCTATGAAGGCCATCCACTAGGATAATGTTTTGGCCATCCCAGATGCATTTAATCGGGTTCAAGACGCCCTGCGCTCTTATAGAGCCTCGGAATTGCTCCTCTAATTCGGGTGGCATGACGGCGGTTACTCGAATATCTGGAACCACCACATCATCTACATGGATCTCTCCCAAATATGGCCATTTCTTACGTTTCGAGAAACCATACCTATCCTTCATATTCTCCCAAACCTCCTCTTCCTCTCCATCCTCTTAAGCATTCCCTCAGGAGTAGTATATTTCTTCCACTCCTCAAGATAATCCGCTAGCCATTCAGGAGTATAGATGTCAACGACGATTCCCCTCTTCGTGGCGAAGTCTTGAACCCACTTAAGATAAGTCGGTATAACGAGCCAAAACTCATGCTTCATGTTCAGGATCTCGCCTAAATCTGGAGTCTCTGGAATAAGCTCACGATAATAAAGCAGGTCGCCTATCGCATTCTTGGGATCGAGGATCTCGGCTTCGGCGAATATGGCTTTATCTGGAAGCTTGAGAACGGCGTCAATCTTAGGCCTCCAACTCCGAAACGTTCTAGCCGCCTTCTCCAAGCTTCCTAACTCCGCTATCAGGGATTCGGGAACTGGGCCAAGAGGAACGTTAAACATCTTCTCAGCCTCTGGGAACCTCAGATTAGCCCACTCCACAATATATCTCCTCTCACGAGGAGCCCACGAACCCAGTGGCGGGACCCCTCTCTTCTTTTTCTCGCTCATTTTCTCAAAATTCTAATGACATTCAAAATTTTAAGTGTTATCAACCTCTTAAAATTTTAAGTTGCTTTATAAACACCTCAAACCTCAATCATATACGTGGGAGGTGAATAAGAAAAATGCCCAAAATCCTACTCCGTCCACTGGATAAGATAGCTGAGAAGTGGGGGAAGGAAGCGCAATCCGCCGCACCATACTATGAGGCAGGAGTCAAGGAACCGCTGAAAGACTGGGCTGATCAAACAGTCGCCGCCGCACCAGTCTATAAAGCCGCAGTAACGGCGCCGAACATCGATAAACTCTTCGCTGGAGGAGTAAAGAGGGTCGGAACCTCTAGATGGCAGAATAGAGCGATCAACCTCGGAGTTCCAAGATATGCGCCTGGAGTAGCCGCTAGCATAGACTGGTATCAATCCAGCTTCTCGCCATACTATGAGGAGCTTTCAAGAATAGAGTTGCCTGAACGTGGTCCGAGAGGATCTGATCAGAACCTAGAGAGAGTCCGTGTGATAATGAAGGCGCTCTTCCAGAAGAGGCTAGCAGTCAAGGGAGCGGGCACCTAGCCCGCTTTCAATAAGGAGGTGATACCGAGTGCCAAAGGCAGTCCCATTAGATAAAATACTTGCTCAAGGAACGACCTACACCACTCATGAACGTGAAGCTTGGATAATCAAGAAGCTTGGAACCGACAGCTCCACTAGAGGTTACGTGAAGATCGATGGAAAGGAGACCACATACATTCACACGACCGCCGCACCAGTCCACAAGACATCCTCAAATCTCCTAGGACCTATAAGCCTTGGAAATCTACAGCTAATAGTTCCACCTGAAACCGATATAGAATGGGCTGGAGCCTCTGGATCAATTCTAAGAGTCATAGGGACTAAGCTGATACTTGAGCCTGGTGAAAGCCTAGAAGCAGGACTCATGGATAGATTCAACCGACAGCCAAACGAATACATCTACATCATCGAAGATAGCTATTCACATGGAACCGACACTGCATGGACAGATGGAGATGAAAATGAGGTCGTAAGCCTTACTCCGAGGACTATTGAGAGATATGTCTTGGATGGCGTGGTCATGGCCGCATTGTCCAACCTTTCAGGAACCCTCTCAGAAGGCGATATGGTGATAACCTTCTACCTCGACAATAACCCGCTTGAAAACATCACTGGAACCAACATAGACGCAGGAATAGATATTCTCTCCATGCCTAGACCACCTGCAGACACCACAGAGGAAACCCCATTCACCCTGGAAAGCTTCCCAATAGCGGTTGAAGGAGACCACACGCTCAGCATCAAGGCCAAGAACATAAGCGGCGGAGACCTATCGCCATCATCTGGAACAAGCCTAACAGTAACAGTAACAGCCGTGGCCAAATTCTACAGAAAACCATAGCGAGGTGAGAACAAGCCGTGGCCAAATTCTATGCCTTCAAGACGATAGATAGCTTCACGGTCTCAGCAGGATCAACTGTAGAAAAGACATGGACAGCAGACGACGACTACACCATCCATACCATAAGACTCGTTGAGACCACTGGAGCCAGCCTAACTCTCCTAAAGACCACCATAACCCTAAATGGATACGCCGTAACAAAAGACATAGTGCCTGGAAGCGTCCTAACAGGATACCAGAACCAGCTACCCGAACTAGACATAGACATCTCAAAGTCTCAAGTCATAAAATTCTCATTCGAGAACGCTGACACCAGCGACAAGACAATATACATTGTCATGGAACTCTGGAAGTAGGCCGAATACATGAAACATCCTTCCCCTAATTTTTTTCTACGCATGGAGGTGAGAATAGGGAATGGGTGAATTGGTCATACTACCCCTGCAATTAACGGTTGCGGCTGGAACGTCTGGAGTTCATGATATTGCGGTTGCTCCACCTGGTAGGAAACTGGTTCTCAGGAAAGTTACTATAGCCTTCCCATCAGGTTCTGAGGGCTATTTGGGTATTGCGGTTAAATATGGTGCCCGTAACATCATTCCAGACAGCGGATATATTACTGGAGATGATCAGAAATTCGAGTTCACCAAGACTTGGACATATGAGGCTGGTTCACCTGTAAAAATCGCCTATGTGAATAACGATTCCACCTATTCTCAAACAGCTTTCATAATTGTTGAATTGGAGATGGAGGAGGTGTAGAATAAATGCCAAATCCTTTTGCTAAGAAAACCCATATTGTGAACAGCGATATAATGGTTCCAGTAGATATTCAAGGACAATATGGAACCCTAAACGTTGACGTAATGGCAACTGAATCATCATCAAGTGCAGAAGTAACTGTTACAGCTTCAGATGGATCACAAGATATTTTAACGCCTAGCTCTGGCAAGAAGCTTGACACTAGGGGAGTTTACCTTTTCACGGATGCTTCTGCTGGGGAGATAAGCGTCGAATTCTCCACAAGCGGCATAACATTAGCCAAAATATATCCAAGCAAGTTTGCGGCAAGTAGCTTACCCGACGTGAGATTTCAGGGAGCAACAGATGAGCCGTTAACCTTGGTGTGGACGGGGCTTACATCAGGGGATAAGATATTCGTGGTCATCCGATACAAGGAGGTCTAGGCTGATCATGCCGTTGTCGGCGGCTAGGGTCTTACTTCATCCGCCTAAACGCTATGCTTTGAGCTTCGACGGAGAAAACGACTACGTGGAGACATCATCAATTACAATTGGGCCTCCAATAACTGTTGAGGTGATGTTTAAACCCAGCATGATTCCACAGCCAAGACCATATCCGATGCTGATCACCAATTGGATCGACGATGCTGATAATGGGTTCATCTTCCGATTGGATAACTCAGATCCTCCAACCCTATACGTGCTTTTAAGAAAGGATGGTGCAGTAAGTGCCGTCATCTCACAAACTCTCACGTCAAGTATTACGTGGTATTATGCCGCATTCACCTATGATGGAAGCGTGTTAAAGCTTATCGTAAACGAGTCTACGACGGAAACTAATGTTTCAAACGCTTTATCGTCTGTAACTAGCAGAATTAGATTAGGATTCAAGCTTGCGGTTGATGACGGTTTTCTAGGATATGAAGCATTTGCTCGCATCTACAGCCAAGCCTTATCCGCTTCCGAGATCCAGCATAACTACTTCAACCCCATGTCACCTATTTTAGACGGCCTAGTATTATGGCTTAAAATGGAGGAAGGTTCTGGAACCACGGTTCACGACTACTCTGGATACGGTAACGATGGAACCATTTACGGCGCATCTTGGACTGAGATAACCCATGACCCCGTAAGAACTTTAAGCCCCGTTAGAGTATTATCTAATATGAGGTGAGAACGTGAAGAATAACATAAAACTAAGCCTCTTCGCTTTAATACTAGGAGCCTTAATACTCTTAGATAATTACCTCAAGACTGGAACCCCATTCCAAATAGAGCAAGTTCTTCATCATGAAACCATAGTATTGATGCTCTTCACGTTCTCATTTACTCTCTTGATGTGTGAGGATTTCCCCGTGAAACTAGGATTCAGAGAATTTAGGAAGATAACGGGTGGAATCCTGACGGTTCTCGGATTATGGCTTTGGTGGGAATCATATAAAATGACCGTGATCTGGTCTAAGCGGATGGAATTATTCCCCATGCCCTTCTATGCATTCTATTTACCGCATTATGCAGTAGTCGACCTAGCAATACTCTTAGTAATATTAGCGTATCTCTGGGGAGTGATAGACTAATGAGCGTAACGGATTTGCCAGATTACACTGGATACAGTGATGTCGAGAACGTCTATGGAGATGTTAAAATCTACACTCCAAGCGGTCTCTGGGTAGTAGGATCAGACATCGTAACCGCTAGGGCCGTTTCTGGAACTTTGGCTCCAGGTGGTGGAGAGGAAGACGTGATATTCCAGACTGATCCGAGTGTGGAAACTAGGGGTAGGATTAGGCAGGTGGGCTTAGGTCTCTATACAACCAGTTTAACGGGTCGTGCATGTATGGTTAACGATGCCGTGTTGAGAATATATTTGGATGACGACGTGGATTCTGGGACGCCGACCCTTGAAATCTGGGTAGCGGATATTGATTTATTGAATGGCAGGGAGATAGGCATTAGAAGCGAGTATGAACTGTATGATACGACGATAACCGTGGATTCCACGACTTGTGAGGTATATTACGCCCATCATGTGAGCACTAGAGGGGGATTATTGATGGGGATTTACGATAGGGCTGATTTGAAGTGGATAGCTTCATGCAGTTGGATAAGCCTTGACTGCGAATGGCTTAAAAAAGTCAAGGTAACCCTCTACAACGATAACTCAAATCCAAGCCTATACTTATATGGTCATGGGATGGTGCTCTATGGCCTCTACCCGTGAAATCCTCGCAATAACCAGATACCCAGGCAAAAAAGGCTATGTAGCTGAGATATGGTATCGGATTAAAGAAGAAAACAAGGTCAGAATAAAAATTGAGAGAATCATAGAGCCATATGAAGACTCGATAGAAGGCATTCATCCCCAAAAAGTCAGAAAATTAAAGGAAAATGCTTTAACCCGATTAGAATCCAAGCTCAAAAAGGTGATAAAGAAATGACTCTCTACATAGTTGATTTAACCGTTCCAGCCGACACCTCTCAAACCAGCCCAGCCGAGGAAACCGTGAAAATCGAGGAAGAAGTAATAGTTAAGGTCATGGTTCATTTTCCAGCAGGATGCCATGGATACGTCTATACCGCCTGCTACTATGGCGAAGAGCAAATATTTCCCAGACCCTATGGATCATACCTACACGGAGACGCTGAAACCATCACATGGGAAGAATACTATGAGCTACCAGAATCACCATGCATCCTAACCATCAAGGCTTGGAGCCCTGGAACAAGTTATGACCACACCATCACTTGGAGAATAAATGCTTTACCCAAGAGCGTGGCCTTCTGGTGGAGGGTCTTAGATAAGTTTATAGGTTTCCTAGCTAAGATCTTTAGAGTGAGAGTATGAGCCAGAATCCAAAGGGTAAGAAGGCCAGAAAGAGAGCCACTATAATGCCCACAGTCGATCCAGAGGTGGCTCAAAGGCATCTCGCCGCATATTTTTACGCCCTTTATGGTGGATGCGATTGCGAGGCATGTCAATTGCTTAGACCCATAGCCGAGAAGATGCTCAAAAACCTCAAGAAATCTAAGGCTGGGGTGATGGAGCATGGCTGAGGAGAAGAAGGAGGAATGGGAAGAACACGAGCTACACATCAAGCGAACCGAGATCCCAGTCTATGTGGAGCCAGGAGTAACGAGGACGCAAATAGCCGTAACCTTTTGGAGCGATAGGATTCCTCCTCAAACAGTCTTCATCTGGAAGGATGAATATAGTAGAGAGAAGGAGGCCGAGGCCATCAAGAAGAAGATAGAGGAAGTATTGGGCGCTAAAGTTGAGACCATGAAGATAAGAATAAAGCGTAAGTGAGGTTGAGATGGGTAGGCCTCTCCCACCCGAATGGCAAGAGACCCCAGTCATAGGAGAGGTAGCTAAGTGGCTAAACGATGTATGCGAGGAGATCCAGAACTTCATCGGTTGGGTTATAGGGCAGATAACCGAATACTTGCCTAAGTGGATAGTGGATGTAATAGATTGGTTTTGGAGCATGTGGAGATGGCTTAAGGATAAGATTTGGAGCTTCTTCACAGATCCAATCCAATTCATTAAGAGCGGGTTGAAGTGGGTTTACGACATGCTTCCAGATTGGGTTAAGGGAATCTTCGACTGGCTTTGGAAAATCTATTGGAGCCTTGGAAACGCCGTCTACAACTTCTTCACGAATCCAATTGAGGCTTTGAAGGGTTTGGCCGAGAAGGTTTGGAGCATGATCCCAGATTGGGTTAAGGCTCCCCTAGAATGGCTTAAGAAGCTCGGAGACCTAGAGGTTAAATTGATAATAGACTTCTTCACAGATCCGATTGGAACCCTTAGAGGATTGGCCGACACCATTTGGGGAATAATCCCAGACTGGCTTAAAGATTGGATCAAGGGAGCTAAGGAGACTGCCGAGAACCTGTGGAACAATATTCCCAAGTGGCTTAATGATGCCAAGGAGACGATCTCGAAGGGGTTGGGAGAGGCTAGAGATAGGATAGTGGCCACATTCGATGGAGCCCTGTCATCCGTGGCGGAGGCGATTAAAGGGTTTGGCCGACAACTTTGGGAAGGTATAATTAACATTCCAGACATTCTAAAAGGGATTGGAGAGGCAATAATCGGCGCCCTTCGGGTGGCGTGGGATGCGGTTAAGGGATTTGGAGAATGGGTTTGGAACGGAGTTATCGGGATTGGAAAAGGGATGGTGAAGCTTGGACAAGATGCGCTTAAAGGCTTGATCGGGTTCTTTAAGGAAGTTGGTCAAGCGATGTTCAATATCCTAATAGAGCCGATAGGAAAGTTGTTTGACGAATCCACGAGACAAGTTCACAAGGCGGTGGGATTAGGGAGCCCTCAACCTATCATGGCTGTGGCTCTCGCCCCTCTCGCACCCATGGTGGGACTATGGCTTGTCTCAGGGCTTATAGCAGAGGCCGCAAAGGGAGCCAAAGATACCGAGATCGAGCTATTTGGATGTAAAATCAGACCAGGGTTAGTGAATGTGATTAAAGCTCTCGATCTCAGAGATGTGATGGCTAGCATGTTTCAGGGCTATACGATGGGTTTGGCCATGGCCTATATGCAAGGCACGATCCTAGAGCAATTGAGGAGAGAGTCGCTGGAGGCTGGTAGGCCAATTCCCCCAGATCCTCAAACATGTGCATGGATGCTTAGGAAGGGCTTGATCTCCGAGGACCTATACAAGAAGGCGTTGGCCAGACAAGGAATCATGGCAGAATTTGAGGAGCCATACCTAGAGAATATTTGGATGTATCCTCCATACCAAGACATGATAAAGATATTCGTCAGGGAAGCCTATGAGAAGACGTGGCCAGAGATGTTTGAGTTGAAGCTCCAAGACTATCCTAAAGACTTTGGAAAATGGATGGAAATGATTGGATATAAAGAGGAATGGGCCAAGAGGCTATGGGCGGCTCACTGGGTTCTCCCATCCACTGGCCAAGTCTATGAGATGCTCTGGAGGGGGCTTAAATCGCCCTATACTGGAGCCACCATGACCGAGGAGGATGTGAGGAGGTTCTTGAAGGAGGCGGACATAGATCCGAGATGGAGAGAGAATCTAGTCGAGATAGCCTACAAGCTTCCAGGGAGAATCTTGGCTAGATGGGGTGTCGAGTGGGGTGTTTGGCCAGTTGAGCGAATGGAAGAGTTCCTGAGAGCAGATGGAATCCATCCAGACTGGATTCCAGATGCCTTGAAAGCCGAGAAAGCCAACATTTTCAGGGAGCATATAAGCAGTGTTAGGTCGATTTTGGTGTCTAAGTATCAGGATGGCTTCATAAGCGAGGAGGAGTTGAAAAATAGGCTTCAAAAGCTTGGATACCCAGATGAAGCGATCACATATATTGTTTGGAGCGCTCAGGAACGCTATGACTATGACTGGAAGAAGGAGATGGCCAAGGCATATATCGACGCATATGAAGATGATAAAATCTCAGCAGATGAGCTTAGAAGCGCTCTTTCAGGTCTCGGAATGGTTCCAGATAGAATCGAGCATATTATTGAGATCACGACGCTGAAAAAGCAGAAAGCTCCTCCACCGCCTGAGACCCTTGAGAAACGACTTAGAACGCTTGAGGAGAGAGAGGCTAGCCTGATGCGTCAGCTCGAGGATAAGAGAACCGATCTAGAAGACCTCAAGAAGCTTTATGAGGCTGAGATGGCGATCTATGATGAAAGAATAGAGGAGCAGAAGATGCGGATACAGGTGGCTAAGGCTCCTGAGGCCAAGGCTAGAGAAGAGCAGGAGTTGAAGATCTTGGAGGCTAGGAAGGAGAAGGCTAGGGTCAGATATGAGGCTAGAATCTCAGACCTAGAAGAAACCATTAGAATGCTCGAAGATAGATTGGATGAAGTGAGAACCGAGATCTCAGCCCTCAAACAGGCACTAGGAACTCCGACAGCGTCCTAGCGCATAGGTTTCTTCAATTTTGCCATAACTAGAGTTAAGAATACGAGGTGGACGAGCTTCTCCATCGAGCCTTCTTCAATTAGCTTATCTACCATTTCTTTGGTCATTTTGAGGTTTTTGATCAGGAATGATTCGCAGAGAGTGTTCACACGTCCCTCTGGGGTATCATAGATTATCAATCGACAGTTATGCCAAGGACATCGCTCAACTCTCTTAATTTCAAAGACCATGAGATTACCTCCTTTCAGGCCGACGGCTTCCTAACCTCTTCTCTAAGGCTTTCATTATCCCTTTTTCCCAATTCTTTTTCCACTTCCTATAATAGTATCCACGTTTCTCGTGGAGCTGTCGTATTACTTTCAGCATGTGATTTAAGCGGCAATCCTTACAGTATCCAGCTCGGCTTAACTCACTCTTCTTAAACCTCTTACCACAGCCCTTACACTTAACAAACTTAGCCCTAGGCATGATCTCATATCACCTTATAGAAAATTTACAAACCCTTATATTTAAGTTAGGTCTAGATGTAATCTGAGGGGCCCCGTTTATTATCCTCCCCGTTCCGAGGTGAAAGATGAAGGACGGGGAGCTTATTTATAACTACCTAGCTAAATATAATCCTAGTTCTTTTTGTTTTTCTATTTCTTTGAGGATCTTGGTTCTTGATACTCCTAGTCTTCTCACTACTCTGGCTATTGATTCTGGGTTGAGGGGATTCTTATCGAAGTCAGGTACCGTGATCTTCATATGCTCGTATTTTATCCAGTATTCGATGACTACCCATGATACGCCATTAGGTTCCTTAAGCTTATTAAGTAGCCAAGGCTTCTCTCTCAGTAGCCTTAGGATCCGCTCCTCAAGCCACTCCCACTTACCCACCATTCCCATCACTTCACAAAATTATCCATAAAACTGATATATAAAAAATAGGGGAAAAATCATGCATTATTGACCAGCCTCCAAGCGATTCACCCATTCACGGAAATATTTTTTCCTCTCTTCTGTGGTCTTAGCGCTATGTCCCTTTCCCCAGACGGGTCGTGTCCATGCGAAGCTGTCGAAGCTGTCTATTAGATGGCCTATCTTCCTTAATGCGTTTAGCTTTATTCCAAATACATGGAGTTTTTTGTTAGGTAACTCTTGTCTTACTAGACCTACTGATTTCACGATTATATCTGTTTTTGGCTCTACACAAAGGTTGGCTATAGCGAAATATTCTCGCCTCTTTATGATGCCGAATTCTCGTAAGTAGTTAATTGACTTTATTAGGCTTTGAGGTCGCTTATTATGGCCTTGAATTGGAATCAGCCAATTAACTTCTGGAAACTTATCTAAAGCTGTGAGGATATTCTCTACTGTCCGCTCTATATTGGTTTTTCCATCAAGCCATAGGTTCCCTGGATGATAGTCATCTGGATAGTCTGGAACCGTAACCCATACATCTCTTACCCACGCTTTTGCTTCACGATAGATTGAAATTAGTCGATCCCACCATCCATTTGGATAATCCTCGACATTAGGGTCCCTGAATAATTCCACGCCACTATCTATTATAACACTTCGTATCTCTTTCCAGTGCTTACGGAGATACCCAAGCCTAGGTTTATGAGCATTAATCAATATCCATGGCCATGGGACAGGTGGAAGAGTATAAAAACATGGTCTCCTAACCTCGATCACCTTCAACCACCATCCTTGACAACCAAATAGACCGTCATTCTCACCATCCCCGAAGCTCCCAGACACAATACCAGATTTTACCTAGTAGGAAGCCGAAGAATGCGCCTACAATTGCGCAATATAATGTCGCTAGGTTTGGGTCTTTGATCAGATATTTAGCCGTCGCAAACGTGGCCACTACCACGGTAGTCGTCGCCACAGACGCCAATAAGACAGCCTTCCTAAAGATCCTCATCCCCTATCTCACCTCTTCTTCCGCATCTTCTCCTAGAACCCATTTGAGAACCTTTATCTCATCTTTTATGCTCTCAATTTGAAGCGTGTATCCGAGAGTTATATCACCCATTTTCTCGACCATCTTCTTCTCCCACTCAAGATCCTCCAAATCCTTCTCAAGCCTCTCAAGCCTCTCCCTTATCTCCTCCTCGCTCCTCATCTCATCTATCTCCCTCCTCCCTCATATCTTCTTCTATCCTCTTCATTCGCCGCCAACAAATACCATTCATACGCATGATACCTTAATTCTTGGAGCATGTCATTCGGCAATTTTCTAACCAATTCAGGGTTAGGTCTCTCACCAAGCGTCGGAAAGGCTATAAAGTCTTTATCCTCAACCCATTTATCCAAGCTAAACGCTGGATTACCTCGATAATGTTTTTTCAGATATTCCTCGAGAGCCTTCAAGATCAATTCTGATAGGTTGCTACCCTCTTCCTTGGCCTTCCTCCTAGCCAACTCCAGGATCTCCTCTCTATCCTTCCTCACGTAAAGTGGGAAAATTCCCATTTTCCTATCACCCCACTTCTCTACTATATATCATATATCATATATCATATATACTTTACCCCTATACAATACCTATACCTTATTGAGCATTTGCTCATTATTCTTAGCTTTCATCTCGTAAGATACATCGGATCTTCAATTGCATAGCCTATAATTACTATCGCCTTAGACCCGCATCTAGGGCATTTAAGATAGTTGAAATATTCACGATATTCCTCGATAGAGGTAAAGTCATGTCCCTCACTCCATATATGCCGACAATCAAAACACTCAAACACCCACACGACCCACATTTAACTACCCTCCTCCCTTGATTTAACCTCAACATCAAGTCTCATGGTAAGCTCTTTCAGGCGTTTTTCTGGGTATAGATTAGCGTAAATAGATGAAGCATAACCCTCATAATCCTCGCTAGACAATAATAGACTACTGCCATCCTCAAACACTATAAGTATGTGGTCATGATCCCCCCAAACATCGCAATAACCCAGCCCAGGACAAATCACAAAACCAGCCCAAATTACTCTCTTACCGATAATAGCCTTCAAAGCCTCATCATTCTCAAGCTTCTCCACCATGACTCCCACACCAAAAATATACCCAACAGCCTCTTATATCTTTTACTCTGAGAATGCCCCTGCGTATATACGCATACCCCTCAAAAACCCATAAAAATATATACCCCTAAACATACCCTAAAAACGTGGGAAAAATGGAGTATGTGAGTAAGGTTGTGGAGTTGGAGAGAAGAATAGAGAAGCTTGAATATCAGCTCGAAAGGCTGGCGTCAATAGTCAAATCAACGCTGTCTGCTTTCGGATACACCATATACAGGGAAAGGCAAATAGGGGAATGGGTAGAGGATAAGATCCACGATAGAAGAAGTGATATAGACAAGCTACTAGAAGAGTTAAGGGGGGCGGAGTCCTAAAATGGCTTGGGCTATTTGTGTAGAGTGTGGATGTCCTGTGAGTTGGCCTGCTAGACGTGGCCATAGACTCAAAGACTACAATTGCCCAAAATGCCGTGGAAGGCTTAGGAGATCAACTCATGATGAAGCGGTTAAAGCCATGGCCAAACATGGAGGCTTCTATGACTACTATGTGGACAGATGGATTCCAAAAGACTATTATGAGGAGCAGGAAAAAAGGGCTGGGGAAGAGGTTGAAAAACTCCTTAGAGGAGGGATGGTGATCATAAAATGAGCGAGATCGAGGAGAGAGTTAAGAGACTGAAACAATTGGCGGCAAGACATAGAGGAATATATCGGATCAGAGCATCACTAATACCATCAATCCAAGATGCCCTAGACGAGCTAGAAGCCATCTTCATGAGAATCAGTCTAACCCTTCCAGAATTGGAGGGACGAATCAAGGAGATCGAAAAAAGACTAAAGACCCTAGAAGACGAGATAGCATACCTAGAGAAGGTCATGGCCAAAAACGACCTCTTCAAAGTAATGGTAGAGGAGGATGAAACTAATGCCTAGGGGTAGGAGAATGAGGCTGATAACAGTCCACTTCCCAGACTGGATGATAGAAGCCATAGAACAAGCCAAGAACAAAATGGGACTATACAGTAAAAGCGACTTCATCAGATACGCCGTCAGATGCATGTTGATGGAGGTGTTGGGAGATGAGAAACATCGCAGTTAAATTAGCAGACGTCCTAATAGAATTACTCGACGAACTAGTCGAAGAACGAAAATACCCCAACCGATCCACAGCCATAAGATACGCCATAATAGACTTCCTAAGAAGGGAGGGGAAAATATGAACATGGAGGAAACCATCCTAGAAGATGCAATACGAAGATTCGGTAGAGATAAGGTCGATAAATGGATCGCCATGGCTGGCCACCACGCTAGGGTGTTCAACCCAAAGGTAAGAATTGGAGAAACCCGAGAAGAGCGCCTAATATTTGCCCTACTAGAAATCTTAGACTTCGAATGCTATAAATTCAAGAATGCCCCATGCTACCCTGGAGTCTCAAAAGAAGAGATAGAGCGATTCCTACTAGACCACAAACAAGAGGTGGAGAATGCCAAAATAGACCCTCCATCCTTCTTAGGAGTTATGTGCGGGGTATTCGATTTCCTATTCAAGGAAGAGAGAGGTGGATAATATGAACCTAGACGCAGACACCTTATGCATAATCGTGTTCTTCATATCCTTGGCCATAGTAGTGGCTCTAGCGATAATAGCGATCTGGATGATGATCAAAATCTTCAACCTCTCAGTAACCTGCTACTACAACGCCACAGCATGTCAACCACTCCAAAACCTATACCCACTACCAAAAGGAGGCTAAGGAGAAATGGGGTTGCTGAAAGCTGAATTATACTGTTATAGATGCAAAACCCTCACAATACACGAATGGATAGGAATGCATGAAGGAATCTGGTTGTTCAAATGCACTAAATGTGGAGAGATATCATACTCCGATGATCCTACTGTAGAATGGATAGAAGAGCGAGACCAGCAATTCCAGCACCAACCAGGAACTCGATGAAATCCCCTATAAACTCCCCTATTTTTTCTCTCCTCCCCTTCCTCTTATAACAGAACTCGACCACCTCATACCCTAAGAATATGGCCATAACCCACGGTAGAAACAGGCTAGAGGCTCCCAACAATAGATGGATAAAGCTCTTCCAATCATCGAAGACCTCAACC
>Ga0190363_1000984_pt1 | contig 17086 bp, 17 predicted proteins | sample 48721867_MG_FD_161272 | JGI IMG/M metagenome (GOLD analysis project Ga0190363, IMG submission 161272) | Hydrothermal vent microbial mat bacterial communities from Southern Trench, Guaymas Basin, Mexico - 4872-18-6-7_MG | ecosystem: Environmental > Aquatic > Marine > Hydrothermal vents >... | reverse complement strand
TCACAGTCGGTTATGAATATTGCCTTGCGGCTCATCGGCTTCTCTTCAGCTCCTTCACGTGCCTTATACTCCTAGATATATGCTCCTCAGATGCTATGTCTGTTCTATACCATAATGCCCCGCCCTTTATCGCCCTTAAACCCTCCAGAGATATATTTCTGGCCTCTTGGATGGTGTCTCCGATACCTACTGTGCAGATCGTTCTGGATCTAAGCGCATAGAACCTTCCATCCTCCCTAAGCTCCATCGAGCCTGGATATATTCTCATCTTATCCCCATACTTTGATCTGATCTTCTCAGCCTCCTTGAGAATTATGGGCGTTCCAATCTCTCCTCGCCTAACCTTCTTTGGGAAGAACTTATCGTATTCGCCGTAGCTAGGCGGAACCTTATATGTGACGACTGTTGCCTTTTCCTCCACTTCGACATGCGTCAATGAACCCTCGATCATCTTCAAACATACTTCAACGAAGTCATCCTTTAGAATTGGAAGGATATTCATTATCTCAGGATCTCCGGGCCGACTGTTATTTTCAAGGATCATTGGGCCCTTAGCTGTGTGAATAAATGCGACATAGAATGGTATGCCTCGGATTTCAGGATTCGATCCATCTCCCCTTAGCCTACTGAATATTCTCTCTACAATTGCCTTCTCCTTTTCCCAATCACTTCTATCCATGAACGGCAAATAAGAGCCCATATTTTTATAGGAGCCCATGCCTCCAGTGTTTGGACCTTTATCGCCGTCAAAAGCTCTCTTATAATCGCGCGTTTCAGGAAGTGGGACAAGGTGCCTCCCATCACAGAACGCTTGAAAACTAGACTCCTCGCCTTCTATTTTCTCCTCAACTATAACGGGGCCTTCCTTGAAGTTCGCCATGAAGTGCTCATATATCTCCTCGCGCGTATTGAAGTGATCTCCCCAGACTCCAACTCCCTTTCCGGCGGCTGGCCGGTCTGGCTTAACGGCTACCATATTCTCCAGTTCATCCAGCCATTTAAAAAGCTCCCTCTTCACATCATCTGTGCTCTTAAATTCCTTTGGATCGAAGATCTTGAATCTAGGATTAACTTCAGGAACGACCTCTTGGAAGAGTAGTCTCTGAGCCACCTTACTCTTTTCGATAGCATATTTCTCAGTCGGACAGATAGATGGGATTCCGAGTTTTTCCTCTAAAAGATCTCTTAATCCCTCTATTATCGGCTTTTCCGGCCCGACCACTGCAAAATCTATTTTGTCCTTGTGCATCGAGGCAAACTTATAGATCTCTTTTGGGTCAAGCGTGGGTATCACGACATGCTCCTTTGCAAATTTAATATTGAAGGGGTTTCTTTGCCTATCAGCGACATAGGCTTCTACGTCATATTCCCCGCTTCTAAGCAGTGAATCGAGGATCGCAACCCCTCTGGAGCCATAGGAGACTATGAGCACTCCTATCTTCTCCACCAAATCCGATCACCCTCGCTCAAACTTCATCGTTCAACTAAAAAATAATTTAGATGCATTAAGGGATTATCGCGTGAGCTCTCTGAAGAGCGCATGATAATATTTCATTAGCCTTTTAGGTTCACAGCTCTCCGGAATCTCAGCTAAGCAATAGCGGTTATATCCTGAAGCTTTTAGTAGATCGAATAGTTCACGCCATGGATAAGTCTCATCGTAAAGTTCATGAATATGAACTGAGCGTATCCAATCTTTAACTAGATTGAATGTCTCCCTTATTGTGCCATTAATCACATCTGTAGGATTTGAGTTCCAGCAGACACCTACGCTTTTATGATTGGCAATCTCCATTATCCTCCTTATGTAGCGAAGATCGCTCGTTCCTCTACCATGAACCTCTAACCAAACTTCAACCCCAAACTTCTCGGCATACTCTCCGCATTCACGAAGTGACTCTCCAATCTGCCTCAAAGTATACTCAACGGGAATCCCCCTTTCAACTTGAAGCCCATTAGGCCTGACTTTTACTCCTAAAGCTCCAACGTCATATGCGAGCTCAATAAACCTCTTAGTCAACTCTATATTTCGATTAACCTCTTCCTTCTCAACTGCATGATACTCGCATATTGTTCCGAGACTAAGCAGTCTGATGGGGGACTTCTCAAAAGTATTCTTTACGGCTCTCCTCTGTTCCTTGCTTAGCGATGGCTCAACACCATGAGCATGCGTCGTTCTCAATTCAACGGCCTCAAAGCCGGTCTCAGAGCACATCTTAATTATTGTGGGTATATCCCAGTTCCTCGCAAGATTATATGTTACTAAACCCAGTTTGAGCATAATTTAACCCCCTTCATACTTTCGCTGTTCTACTCTGACTTCATTAAATGGTAGCATACTTAAAATATTAAGGCTTCTCATCCGAGCCTGAAACGATAACCTTATATTTAACCTATCTCATTCAAGATTGCTAACATCCAAGGGGAAACCGCGGTTGGATTTACACCTTACCCGGTTTTTCTGAGGGTGTTAGTTCCGCGACATGGGACGAAAGATTAGATGGCTAAGAGATACTTAAATGCTGAAGTTTCAAGTTTAGACTTTCTAATTATTTCTGGAAAGGAATCTTCTACAACCGCGGGGTCGAATCAGCAGTTTTTAGTGTTCAAAATGGTCGCGGATAATGGCTGAAAAGGAGGGTTGAAATTGAGAATTGGAGATTTGAGACAAGGGATGAGAAAAGTGGATGTGCAAGGAAGGGTGTTAGAGGTATCGGAGCCTAGGGAGGTCCGGTCGAGATATACTGGTCAGACGTTCAGAGTGGCCGAAGCGACAATAACTGATGGAACTGGAACAATAAAGCTCGTTTTATGGAATGATCAGATAGACAAAGTGAATGTAGATGATACTGTAAAGATCGAAAATGGTTACATCAAGACTTTCCGGGGAGAAATTCAGCTTAACGTTGGCAAGTATGGTAGATTAACGGTGCTTTAAGAGCGGGTTTCTTTTTATGTTTAAAATATGAATGGAGGTGAAGATGCTGGAGCGTAGAAGGGAGAGACCTGGAAGAGAACATAGTAGACGGTTTTTACTTAAGCCTGTCGAGGTTGGAGAGGAATACGATGTAGACATTAGGGAGCTGAGCAGAAGAGGAGATGGTGTGGCGAGAATTAAGGGCTTAGTAACATTCGTTCCAAATGCAAAGCCAGGTGATCATTTGAAAGTAAGAATTACACGGGTAGGTCGGAGATTCGCGGAGGCCGAGGTTGTCACAGAGGCTACGAGTGAATAAAGTGGAACGAACATCAACTTCCAATCGATTACATGGAACTTTGCCTTAATACATGTCCTTTTTTATCCAAGCCTCCAAGCCAGGCTGACTCATTAGTCTTTGGGCGGATTTCAACCTCTGAATTGCCCTTTTAACGCGAATCTTTGAAAATCCCTTTTTGTCACATAGGAACTCGTAGAGTTCATCCTCCAAGATTGGACCATACTCTATATGATACTCGTCTGTAACGTTAGGTTCTAGGAAGATCCTTCTGATCTCCTCATATTTCGGGGTTACCTTATCTCTTATATCACACGGAAGATCCTCGATTCTTCCATATTTTCTAATTAGTTTTAAGGCAGTCTTCGGCCCAACTCCCTTAACTCCTTCATTAAAGTCTGTTCCTATAAGAATTGCTAAATCTATAAGTTGTTCACGCGTTATTTTTATCTTTGATAGAAATTCTCTGAGGATTATCAGTTCTGGCTTTAAAGGCCTAGAAATGCCTCTACTCGGGAGAAATTCCCTTCCAGTTATTGTTAAGTATCTTACGAGCCTCGGGGTTCCAAAGAGAAGAGAATCGTAATCTCGGCTGCTTGAAGCCCACACAGTTCCCTTCTTCGCCATGTATGCTGCTTGTGCCTCAGCCTCGGAAGGAGCTTGAACCCACGGTATCCCTAAGAGGCTGAGGAGCTTTTTAGCGTCATCAATCATCTCCGGAGTTAAGATCCCGGTCATTACGGCTTTAGAGAAGGCTTTCGCATAATCGCCCCTCGCCAAGGCTTCACGCCATTCTCTCAGCGCCTTTTCTCTAACTTTACGTCTCTTCTCGATCTCCCTCATCTTAAGAGCTGGAGGTTTCCCATCAAATATAAAAACCAACGATAAATGATAATTTGAGATTAGATGAGTGGTTCTGTATAGAAGACCGACAAGATGAGATGTTACTGTTCCGTCCGGGCTCATCAGTGGAGAAGTAGTCCTCGTCCGAATGAGGGCTAGAAACTGATATAGGAAGTTGTTCGCATCTACAGCAAGGGATTTTCCTCTTAAATCACTTAGCCGAATTTTATTCTTCACAATTATCGGTGTTAAGTTGACTCCCAAATTTTCCACACATACCTAACAATCTTCGAGATCATTCAGAGAAGCCTTTTTCGCTCCATTCCTGACCATCTCCTCAATTGCTCTCTCACTATCTCCCGGTTTCGCATCAACGCCTTTTATTGCATCAACGAGAAGGATCGTTTCAAATCCTAGACGTAAAGCATCGAGCACTGTGCTTTTAACGCAGTAGTCTGTCGCCAATCCTCCAACGAACACCCTTTTAATACCTGCATCCTTCAATTCCCTCTCCAGATTCGTTCCGTCAAATCCGGAATATGCCTCTTTATCGGCTGATGTAGCCTTTGACACTATCCTAACTTCCCTTGGGAGCTTAAGGTCAGGGTGAAATTCCGCTCCCAAGGTTCCTTGAATACAATGTGAAGGCCAGATCCCTCCGTAATCCTTAAATGACATATGATTAGGAGGATGCCAGTCTCTAGTTGCGACTATAAGCGCTCCAGCCTTAGAGAACTTCTCTATATACTTATTTAGTACGGGAATGACCTTTTCGCCGTCAGGAACGGGCAGGGCTCCTCCACTGCAAAAATCTCTTTGAACATCAACTAAGATCAATGCGTCTTTATCCTTATCGATGCGATACTTCATTAATTCCTCATCCCCTCTAAGATCTTACTAGAATACGTTTCTCATTATTCTTTTATTCTTTTATCATGCAATGTCTTCAGGCTTAACATTTTCTGCTAAAATAGGCTACCTAAAAAAATTAAAATTTAAATTTTTTAGGTTTTAGATATCCGTCAATTCGCTTTTCCAGTGCCATAACAAATTTAAGGAGGATGCTAAAAAATTATAATTAGCCTCATAATCAAACATGTGGAGCAAATGAGCGAAGTTATGTATCGACCAAGTATATTCTGTTCCTTCGGGTTGTGTTAGAATTGAATGGTCCGAGAAAATGTTCTCCGCGTTGTCCAAAATTTAGATGCGCAAGGAACTTTCTTGAATTTCGGAGCAGAATTGCTTGGTGTCGATGGACAAACGAGCCTTGCAATCCAGGAAATTGTAGCTATGCAATATGTGTAAGTAGACGACTATTACCAAATGGGATCTGCGGAGAATCACTGAAGAGAAGAACCTCTGAGAAGAGACCCGAAGATGAACCTCTGCAGACAATCAAGGTTCGTGGAAAAGTCTACAGGAAAATCGGTGAGAGAGAGATATTTTAAAGTGCTATTATAACATTTATTCGCGCCTTGAAGAAAATCTCTTTTCGATTTTAGGAATTGTTAAATCAGATATGTCTACGCTATGATCATAGATATTGCTAATTAATGAGATCATCGAGATCATCCTCTGATATGCTTCGGTGGGTAGCTCCGCACATGCTGATTCTGCAGATTCGCATAGCCTCATAACTTCTTCTTTTTTCTCGCGGACAGACTCTGCAGTTAAGATGCTATGCGAGAGAAAGGCTGTAACAGCATCTTGATAGGCCTCATAAACGCATTTATGAAGAGCCCTTAGTGCCTCAGTGGTTTTTCTGGGTATCTCTACCCCCACCAATCTGATAGCATGCTCAGCGATCATTGATGCTTGATCCCCGACAGACTCAACGAGACTGGCAGTTAAGCGATAATCCAAACAGTCTATCGGATAAACTTCGAGTTTCTCGCTTAAACGTGGATTCTGGATAACTGTTCTTAAGATTCTGACAAGAAGAAAGTATAGTCGATCTACCTCATTATCTCTTGCGATTACGCTTCTTGCAAGTTGTATATCCCTCTGGAGAGCGGCCATTACAGAATCTCTGAGCATTCCTGCTGAAATTAAATATTCACGACGAAGTATCTTCTCAGGTGGGAGAGCAGCTGGCTGTAACAAGCACTGGATAACTATATTCGCGTGATCCTCTTCTATGATCTCTAAGCCTATAAGCTTATTCACCGTTTCCTTTATAACCTCTCTATCTTCCATCATTATTCTATCCTTAGAACTTATGCGAATCACATCATAGCCCAAAAGGTATTTGCTCACTATTTCTCTTTTCAAATACTGATTTGGCTCTAAGGTCGTTGTCAGAGGATAACGCTCTAATTTATATCGTGGATCAATAATCAACCTTCCATCAGGCGTCACAAGAGTATAAACAACCGACCCTCTTTTGAGTCCATTCTTTAATGCCCAATCTTTAGGAAGAGTTACGAAGAAGGTTCCGCTCCTTGTCATTTGAATCCTACGTAGTTCCATTATGCTACGCCCAGAAGATCTCCGTTACAAAAGAATAAAAGTATATTGGAAAGTTTATACATGTCTATACCGAATTTTTGATTGACCATACATGTTCTTTAGAAGGGATCTTAAAGCTAAAATAATGAGAGAATTAGATTAACGAAGTTGAAGGATGGCCGTTGGAGCGAAATGCTAAGTTAAGACGAGCGATCTCCTTGATAATTGAATCCGGTTATCAAATTGACAGTGATACATTTCAGATCTTAAAGGAAGCATCAAAAAGAATCGACATAGAGCATCTCATAAGGAGCATAATCGAAGAAGCGAAGAACCTTCAAGAAAAATCTCTCTTTCTAAGCCGAAAACTTATAGAAAAGAAGATCTCGGAGATGAGAAAACAAGCACAAACTAAAAAAGAAACTTTTATGACTGGAAAGGAAAGATACAGACCCTATGCAAAAGAGATAGAATCTAAAGTTAAAGTCTTAAAAAATCCGGCTGAAAATTTAAGCGCAAGGGGATCACTAGAGAATTACATTAAGTATTTTCAAGATCGATTTCGCAAAATTCAGAAGATACTGAGAAGAAGAATGAACTCTGTAAATTCAGGAAGCATTAGACTGGCATTGAAGGCTCCACCCAACTCTAAAGTGGGATTCACATGTATGTTAATGGAAAAGCGAGAATCACCCAGAGGCATATTTCTGCATGTCGAAGATTTAGAGATGGATGCAACAGTTTTTGTGTCATCACAAAATCCAGAACTTTATAATAGAGCTCAAAGATTGATGCTTGATCAGGTAATTTTCATATCTGCGGTTAAGGGTAAGGGAGATCTCTTAATCGCCGAAGAGATAATGTATCCAGATTTGCCGTTAAGAAAACCGAATAGGGCAGAACTGCCAGTATATGCTGCGCTTCTTTCTGATATGCATGTTGGAAGTAAAATGTTCATGGGGAAAGCATTTAATCGCTTTCTTTTATGGCTGAAAGGAAAAGTTGGAAACCAGCGGCTCAGAGAGATTGCTTCTCACATAAAATATCTGATTATAGCGGGAGACATAGTTGACGGTGTTGGAATCTATCCGAGACAGATTGAGGAATTAGAAATAACAGATATTTATGAGCAGTATAGATATGCTGCTAAGTTACTTGAGGAAATCCCCGAATATATAGATGTTATATTGATACCGGGAAATCATGACGCTTGCAGAAGATCTTTGCCTCAGCCAGCAATATTAAGAAAATATGCAGAGCCACTCTATGAGGCTGGAAGATTCAGATTTCTCGGCAATCCATGTGTTCTTAGTCTTCACGGAGTAAAAATCTTAGTTATGCATGGCCGGAGCTTAGATGACGTTATATCAACTGTTCCGGGAATGAGTTTCGAAAGACCAGATGAAGCTATGAAGTTTCTTCTACAGTGCAGGCACCTCGCGCCTACATATGGGTCAAGAACTCTAATAGCCTCGGAGCCAATTGATCATCTAGTTATTGAGGATGAACCTGACATATTTCATGCAGGACACGTTCACATGATGAGTTACAGTAATTATAGGGGAACTTTAATTGTTAATTCTGGGGCTTGGCAGGAGCAAACCGAGTATCAAAGGGAAATGGGTCACACTCCAAATCCTGGTATAATACCGATAGTTAATTTGCAAAGTCTTGAAGTTTTTCCGATAGATTTCACTTTGAATATATAAGGTCAGCGAATGGTATTCAAGTATTTAGGAATATAATTTATCATGTTTCTTATCCTATCATCCTCCAAGAATGCCTCTTTTATTACTCTATACGGAACTCCAAGCGTTGTCTTTTTTGATCTTCCATACCTACCAAGACTTACAACCCTCGAATTTACTAATCCAATTATATCAAGTTCATTAATGAGTCCACTTACCCTTCTCTGTGTGAGCGGATTAATGCCCATTTCCTCACATAGCTCACAATAAACATTATAAATATCTCCAGTCATAAGACCCTTAGCCTTAGACTTTGACAGAAGGAATAAACTCAAAAGTACAATTTTGGAATGCATTGGGAGGGATCTTAAAGTTTCAATTATATGATCATGCTCGATTCTTCTCTGAGCTTTATACACATATTCCTCTGAGATTTCATTTTTTCCATCTCTCTCAGCGAGTTCAGCAGCTACACGGAGAAGATCAAGTGCTCTTCTAGCATCGCCATGTTCTGCCGCAGCAATAGCTGAACATAATTTTATTGCCGCATCAACAGATACTTCCTCTTTAAAAGCTATTTTCGCACGTTGTCTAAGAATATCCTGAAGCTCTTCAGCATTATATGGCTTAAATACTATCTCCTCTTCACTTAATGTGCTTAAAACTCTTGGATCAAGCATATCTTTGAAACGAAGATCATTCGATATTCCAAGAATTGAAACTTTACTCTGATTAAGAGTTTCATTTATTCTAGTTAGCTCATAAAGGAGAGTGTCACCTCTCTCTTTTATGAGTGCATCTATCTCATCCAGAGCGACTACTAGAACTATCTTTTTAGAGTCTAAAGCTGATTTAAATCTATCAAAAACTTCTCCTAATGCAAGACCTGTAAATGGAACTTTAACATCTATGCTGGAGCATAGTGCAGAAAGAACTCTATATTCAGTTCCTACGAGCCTACAATTTACAAAAGATACCTTAAGCGGTGATTTAATCTCCATAGCTTTTTTAGCTAAATGATTAATAACAAACTTTGTTACAGCCGTTTTTCCTGTTCCTGTCTTTCCGTAAATAAGAACATTTGAGCATAACATCCCTTTTAATGAGGGAGCCAAAATTTGCCCTAGCAAACGTATCTCTTCTTCTCTATGAGGAAGATAATTGGGAATGTAATCATGCCTAAGAGCCTCTCGATTCTTAAATATTCTAGACTCTCCCAAGAAGTTGCTGAAGACATTATCCAATATCTCGTTCTGTCTCTCCATAGCGATCCTCTAGCCGTAAAATCGTTTTCTAAGAAATATATGATTACTATGGAATGATAGATAAGATATGCTCTACAAAAAAATTGATAATAAAACAAAACATCTTGATATTCTCCCACACCCCTAAATTTCCAATGGAAATTATCGATCTTACCGTTTCATAATTAAATTGATTTATGATTGATCTCAATTAGGAATAAAATTAAACCATAAAAGAGAAGTTTCCAGTAGAAATAGAAGGGTGTGTCTCTTTTTATCTTTCTTGTTTGTGTAGAATTTATGTGATGTTTAATTTTTCTTCCTTTTCCTCATTTTTCTCCATATTTTTTACTTCATTTTTCTGTGAATAGGGACCCCTTCATTTCCACTGGAAATTTAAACGGAAATATTTTTTATTTTCTTTTTATTTCAGAATGTATCATTTTCTTTTCTTCACATAAATATTTGAAAATTTTGTCTCTTTTTGTTTTTTATCAATAATTTATGCTCATTTTACTTCACTGGTTAACCGATGATCTTATTAACTTGCGAAATGTATAGAGATGATGTGAAGTATAGCGGCGGTGACTCGACGATTGCCTGCGAATAAGATTCGCGTTGAGGTATATGACAGATCGGGTAACCGTTATACAATAACATTAGAGGGATCGATCTCTAGGGAGAACGTTATAAAACTCTTAGATATCGTTGAGCTTTTAGGCGGAATGCATGATTCATCTTCTTCAAATTTCTCAACGAAATTTGAAAAGATTCAATCAATAATTGAGAGTTGCTTTTCATCTTCTTGGTTCTCAGCTAAGGATGTCCAAATGGAATATCGGAATATCACAGGTGAGCATATAGGCTTAAGCACAGTTTCTACTTATCTTTCGCGGTTAAGTGAACGCGGCCTATTAATTAAACAGAAGATATCCAATAAGACTCGTTATCGTCTCGTCGTCGTTAAATGATTTATAACTTCTCTTTGCTTAGTATTTTCCTCATTTCCTCTTTAATCCTATATACATATGGAATTCTGTCAGTTCTCCTTTCGACGTATCCTTTATCATAAAGGTTTTTCATTAAACGTCCTGTATGCTCTCTTGTCAATCCGATTCTACTTCTTATTTCACGAACTGTTTTATCTCCCTCAGTGGATAGAATTTGGAGAACTCTGAGTTCCGTTGGTGTTAGCGAATTTATTGCCTTCTCTCTTTCTAAAGGAAAGGCGGGCTCAAGATGTATTGTCTGTTTTCTTTCTCTGATGGGCTCTTCATCTTGAACATTCTCTTTCAAAGTTCTATTGATATTCGCTTTCATATCTTCAATCTTACTGTTTAATTCTAAATATGTCTCGTTCAGCCCGATTACTTTAGAAGAGATGGTCTCTAAATCTTTTTTAACCTGTTCCAGCTCAGATAATTTCAAGCTAGGAAATCTTTTCTCAAAATCTTCAATTTTCTTCTTCAATTCCTCAATGTCTTTCCTGAAGCTTAGAATTACTTCTTCAATTAAACCCTTCGCTTGGGTATATTCTCTACTTACGTTCAGTGATTTTACTATATAAATTATGATAATTATCGACATTAAAGAAAGAAGCAATAAATTGGCAACGAAGATCATCAAATCGCTCAATTCGATCTACTCCCGTGACCTCACGTGATATCACATATCACAAATAAATCATATATGATATCACATTAAATAAAGCTTTTGAGGCAACTGTCCAATTTAAGGAGAGAAATATCTTCTTTTTTGCAGTTGGGTTTTCCGTGATTTGTGATTTGCAACATGTGATGTGTGATATCACATTTTCATTGCTCTCGATTTTGAAAGATTAAACAATTCATTTTTTATTTCATCTTGGAGCATTTGCAGAATTCTAAGAGTTTCTCTTGATTTTTTGTTTTCCTGCCAAAAATTTCTGTATGCTTCCATATAATCCTTAATTTTGTTTGCAATTTCTAAATAAGGTTCAAGATTTGGAGTATCAAGTATGCCTAGATATCCCAAAAGAATTACTGTATAAATGGATCTTATAACATTGATTCTGGCTTGTGCTAGTGTTCTGTTGAATGCTCCTCTGCTTACACCAGATCTTATAAGTCTCATTTTGGCTTTATCTTCGTAAACTATCTTCTTTCCTGAAATTTTTTCCGCTAAAATATCAATTAAAAGAGTTTCTAATTGTGTTTTTGTCAATTGGCTGTTTTTTAGGAGTGTTTCGACAATTGGGTCCCGAAAGATCCCTAAAAGCCATCTCCTAACATCTTCTTTTAAGCTTTCAAATGACACGCTACAATCCTCCTTTTTTGGATACAATTTTATATACAATCATATGACCGATTCTTTATAAGTCTTGTCTAAATAATCAACGAATGAGATAAATCTTTTAATGATGCTGTGATGTAACATGTGATATCATCCTTAAAATTTAAAATGGCAAACCTTAAGAGCAAATTTAACACTTTATCATTCGGAGAGAAGAATGGGTAGAAGAAGACGAAAGATTATTAGAATGCCTAAGAAGAAGCTTCCAAAGGTTTTTCTTTGTCCAAAGTGTGGAAAAGAGGCTATAAGGGTTGAGATAAAAGATTCAAAAAGCGCCTTGGTGAAGTGTGGGAGTTGCGGATTATCTGTTGAAATGCCAAAGAAGGAGCTTCACAAAGAAATCGATGTATATTGCAATTTTATCGACAACTATTATAGTGCTTAAATCCTTTAAGAGTTAAAAGTAAGAAAGGAAAGGGAGAGGGCTATATGCTAGGTAAGATCGAAAAATATCTGCTCTCGAATATTCAGGAAAAAGGTTCAATATTTATTCCTCTGATCGATCCGGAAGAGGTAACTTCTTCATCAGCTTCACTCATCGCGGCTGAAGGAGAGAAAGCAGGAGCGTCAGCTATTATGGTTGGAGGATCCACGCTTGTATCCTCCGAGATCTTAGATAATATTGTTAAAGCCATTAAAGAGAGCGTCGATATTCCCGTAATACTTTTCCCAAATAATATTACTGGCATAAGCAGATATGCAGATGCTATTTGGTTCATGTCCCTCCTTAACTCAGCCGACCCATACTTCATCATTGGAGCACAGGTGCTTGCTGCTCCTTTAATCAGAAAGTTTCGTATAGAACCCATCCCACTTGGTTATTTAATTCTGGGGGAAGGCGGAGCCGCAAGTGTCATCGGGAAGGCATGCCCAATACCATACAATAAGCCTGAATTGGCAGCTGCCCACGCTTTAGCCGCTCAATTCTTAGGCATGAGATTTATATATTTGGAGGGGGGATCCGGAGCCAGCGAGCCTATTCCGTCTAATACTATTAGGATAGTAAAGAATAGTGTTGATCTGCCCCTAATTGTTGGGGGAGGAATAAGAACGGGGGCTCAGGTAAAGAGGATTGTGCATGCAGGAGCCGATATCGTAGTGGCAAGCACAATCCTTGAAGAGAGCGATTCTAGTTCATTAAGGAATAAGATGAAGGAGATAATGGAAGGCATAAAAGAGGGAGTTACAAATAGAAATATAACAAGCTCAAATGATGAGGGGGGCAAAATTTGACATCATTCGAGAATTACTTTGCATCTTTAAAGAAGATCCTAGGAAGGGAAGATCTATACGATATATGGCCAGACTTCGAACCGGAATATGATGAACGGGAATTCGCTTGGACAAATCTCAAAGGATTAGGAGAGACCCTACTTCTTAATTGCGGGCAATGCGATGGACCGTCAGATATGAGACATAAACGATGTAGAGAATGCGTTAATCGTAGGGCTAAGATCGCAAAGGAAGTCTATCGTCAAGTTGTAGGTCACCCAATAGAAAAATGGCCTACAATAATACTCTGCAGAATCCATACAGAATAAAATTCAAGTGAAGAAGTTGATTCGAAACCTCACCAGAGAATATCAAGAATACTTCTCAAGCCTCAAAAACTCCTTAAATAGGATTCTTGAGATCTCAAGAATCGCCAGAGGATTAATGCTTGACCCAAAACCATATCCTGAGATCAGAATTGCTGAAGATCTCGCTGGACTAGTTGAGGGCTTCATAGGAATAAGAGGACTTGCCAAGAGGATCCGTTCTCTCTCAGAGAGTATGTCTCGTGAGAAAGTAGCATTTAAGATCGCGGAGGAAATAGCAAAGGGAAAGTTCGGCCAGTATGATGAGGAAACCTTGGCTACACAGGCTATAAGGGCGGCGCTTGCCATCTTAACTGAAGGAGTTACGGCTGCAGTATATTCAGAAGGCATATCTAAAGTATTAATTAAGTCTAACATGGATGGCTCACGCTACTTAGCCATTTACTTTGCAGGTCCAATACGGTCAGCTGGTGGAACAGAGACAGCCCTTACGCCAGTAATAGCAGATTTCGTTCGTCGTATCCTTGGTTTAGATCGTTATAAGCCGACAAAGGATGAGATTAACCGTTTTATTGAGGAGCTTAGGCTTTATGAGAGAGAAGTAGGCCGCTTTCAATATCGCGTCTCCGATGAAGAGGTCAAGAAGGCACTAGCGAATATTCCAGTAGAGATAACTGGAATACCATCAGATAACATTGAGGTCTCATCCTACCGTAATCTCCCTCGTATTGAGACTAATTACTTACGTGGAGGAGCCCTACGAGTTGTGAATGATGGCATAATTGGTCGTGCAGCAAAGGTATTAGCAGTCGTAGAGGATCTCGGAATTAAAGGATGGGAATGGCTCAAAGAGATTAGGGAGATATCAAAAAAGAAGAAGTCTGGTTTTATGGAGGACGTTCCAGCAGGACGGCCAATTTTAAGTTTTCCATCAAGAAAGGGAGGATTTAGGCTCCGCTACGGAAGATCTAGAAATACAGGACTTGCAGCCGTCGCTGTTCATCCATTAACAATGAAAATTCTCGAGGACTTCTTAGCAGGCGGCACACAACTGAAGATCGAGACTCCAGGGAAATCCGGAGTCGTCCTCTCCGTAGATTCAATAGAACCACCGATAGTCCGATTAAATGATGGCTCTGTAGTTAGAGTATCATATGAAAACTTTGATGAGATCAAAGATAAAGTAGATAAAATCCTATTCATAGGAGATCTGCTCATAAGCTTCGGAGACTTCTTATACAATAATAAGGATCTGCCACCAGCTGGGTATGTTGAGGAGTGGTGGGCTGAGGATCTAAGAGAAGCAATAAATAAAAAGTTTGATGGAGATCTAAAAGAAGCGTCTCTAAGGATCTCAATTCCACAAAATTCTCTAAAAAGATATATTGATAATCCATTTGAAAGCAGGCCGAGCGTCAAAGAGGCCATAAGAATAAGTAAGATTCTCAAAATTCCGCTTCACCCAGCCTATACATATTTTTGGGCATGCATCAGTTCAAGTGATATTCAAAGACTGCGCAACTGGCTATTTTCTTCAAAAATAGAAAGACTCAATGGTGAAGTCACAAAGATAATAGGTAGATTAGATCAGAGGATAAAACGGATACTCGAGGAGATCTGCCTGCCCCATAAAGTGCTTGATGATAAAATTCTTATAGATGGAGACGATGCATACTCGCTTTCATTCACATTAGGAATTGACCTTCCCGAGAAGAGAATAGACGAAGAATCATCAACCCTTGAAAATTTAAAGAAGATTTGCGGAGTTGAGATACGAGATAAAGCTCCTACGTTTATTGGAGCTCGCGTTGGCCGCCCGGAAAAGGCGAGCAGAAGAGAAATGGCGCCTCCAGTTCATGTATTATTTCCTGTCGGTCTAAACGGGGGTTCTCAAAGAGACATAATGAAGGCATCCGAGAAAAAGATCATAAGAGTCGATCTGGTTAAGCGTAGATGTCCAAAATGTAGGACCGTAACTTTCATGCTGAAATGTCCAAGATGCGGCTCAGAGACAGCTATGGAATATGTATGCCCAAGATGTGGCATGGAACTGAAGAATAGGATATGCCCAATCTGTAAAGTTGAAGCTGTAAATCATGAAGAGCAATTTATACACCTAAAGAGTATGGTTGAGAATGCTTGTAGAAACGTTGGATTTAAACCTAAACAGGTCAAGGGAGTGAAGGGCCTAACTAATAAGACTAAGACTCCTGAGATTTTAGAAAAGGGAATCTTAAGGGCAAAGTATGACCTATCCGTGTATAAGGATGGAACAATTAGATTCGATATGACTAATGCTCCTCTGACACATTTTAAGCCTAGAGAAATCGGAGTCTCAATCGAAAAACTCAAAGAGTTAGGTTATATGTACGATTATGAAGGCAGACCGCTTGTGGACCCAGATCAAATTTGTGAGCTAAAGGTTCAGGATATAATAATACCAAAGAAGAGTGTGGATTATCTGATTCGCGTAGCCAAATTCATAGATGAGCTCCTTCAGAAAGTCTATCATTTACCTCCATTCTATAAGATTGATCGACCTGAGGATCTACTAGGGAGGATCGTGATAGGACTTGCTCCTCACACATGCGCCGGAGTTCTCGGAAGGATAATAGGCTTCACTGATCTAAATGTATGTTTTGCTCATCCCTTCTGGCACTCAGCTAAACGTAGAGACTGTGATGGAGACGAAGATAGCATAATGTTGGCATTGGATGCATTCCTTAACTTTTCAAGGGAGTATCTCCCCGATCGCATCGGAGGAATAATGGACTCTCCATTATTCCTCATCAGCGTTATAAATCCGCAAGAGATCCAAAGGCAAGCTCATGAATTTGACGTAGCTCGAAGATATCCACTTTCATTCTACGGGGAGACACTAAAAGGCACTAATGCTAAAGCTCTTAGCGGAATGATGGATATCGTCAAGAATAGGTTTGGAAGTAAATGGGAAATTCAAGGATTCGGATTTACGGCTCCAACATCTAATATTAATGAGGCGAATCGCGAAAGCAAATATAAGAAATTGAAGAAGATGAGAGATAAGTTAAGGGCTCAGCTCCAGCTCGCCGAGAAGATAAAGGCTGTAGATGTTAAGCGAGTTGCTGAAGTTGTGCTCACGACACATTTTCTTAGAGATATCTCCGGAAATCTGCGTGCCTATACATCTCAGAGCTTTAGATGTAAGAGATGCAATAAACGTTTCCGTAGAATCCCATTAAGGGGTAAATGCACTGAATGTGGAGGCGAGCTTACGCTTACGGTCTATCGCGGTGGAATAGAAAAGTATCTTAAGGAAGCCAAGAATCTCATAGAGGCATATGGCATTTCGGACTATTATGCTCAGAGGATAAGCCTCATAGAAGATGAGATAAGATCGATCTTTGAGAGTGGAGAGGAGACTAAGCAGACGAGCCTATCTAAGTTCATATGAAATCGAAAAGAAAAAATTTTTGATATGTTAGAGCCAAAATTTTATATTGAAATGTCCAAGTGGAATTTTCATCCAAAAGCATTTTTGCTACGCATAAAGAATGTAAATGCTGGATTGACGGCTAGAACTAGGATAGCGACATTACTTGAGAAGGAGGCAATGAATGCCTCTGAGATCAGTGAGAAGTCGGGGCTCAGCTACTCATCTGTTTTGCATCATCTACATCTAATGGAGAAGGAGCATATAGTCGCTAGGAGCGATAAGAGACCGTACAGATGGAGATTAACGGGTGCAGGCCAGAAGAGATTAATTGAAATCTTCAAGAAGTAAAAGCATATAAAAA
>Ga0190363_1000981_pt1 | contig 17109 bp, 20 predicted proteins | sample 48721867_MG_FD_161272 | JGI IMG/M metagenome (GOLD analysis project Ga0190363, IMG submission 161272) | Hydrothermal vent microbial mat bacterial communities from Southern Trench, Guaymas Basin, Mexico - 4872-18-6-7_MG | ecosystem: Environmental > Aquatic > Marine > Hydrothermal vents >... | reverse complement strand
AATATGAAAACACCGAAAACAAAATAGGGCCCGTAGCTCAGCCAGGATAGAGCACCGGCCTCCGGAGCCGGAGGTCCCGGGTTCAAATCCCGGCGGGCCCGCCACTTAACAGCTCCCTAAACACAAACCCTACTAATAGGGTACCTGAGTAAGGCGGATTAAGTGCTCGTTGTTTTGCGTTACTTCCGTGGGGATTTTACATAAATTGCTCTTCTATCTTTGTTCAAAATTAAGATACAACATCATCAAATCACTATTTTAGTACTGCCCTCTACTATTTCGCACTTGTTGCCCAGCTGTGCAGAACATATAACTGCTTTTGCCTTTACTGCTCCACGGAACGGTTTCGTAACTACGTAATAGAATTCATTGACAACGCTTGCTCCGGGTACCACCTTCCAATATCTGAGGTCTAGCGTACATGATATCGTTAGCGGGTATACTTCACCTTCATCAACAGTAATCTTTAATAATGCAATTGGCTCTTCCACTCTCCACGCAATAGGCTCGAATCTACGAACATTACATACTGTAGCATTAAAACATACTTCACAAAAAGCATTAGTCATATAGTATATTGGTTTATCACCGTTATTAACAAGCTCTACAACCACCTTCAAAACAACTATATCTGTACTAAGCCAGTCAACCATAGATTCTTTCTTCAGAGCGCTTCTATTCGCTGACTCAAGCTCCATCCTGATGAAATCTCTAGCAATGGACAGAATCTCGGGGTCGTCAATGACACTATAATTAACTTTCACAACAACATTGTCCCAAATACCATCGTTAGCGACAGGGCTAGTAGTATACCCAGCATTATTGTAAGTATTAATAGAAGGAGCTGTTTGACCCATACTGGACTATAGATGGTAATAGTAAACCGCACCGATTGAAGCTACTATAACTATTAAAAACAAGACAAAAACCGCGAACCTCAACGCTGACACCAAGATATACTTGTACGATGGTAACATATAATACTACAGCTTAGAACATAGTGTTCAAGGTTTCGAACATAAAAACAGCCAACATAAACACTGTTTAAGTTAGCCCCCTTATACATAAAGTCCCAAAATCATCGCCTTGCCTATTCCATGCTCTATCCAATATAAGGTCTTTAACAAGCTTTAAAAACACTAATGGTTATCGAGGATTACCTAGTAGCGTGATAGACTTGTCGAGAAGGGACAACGTCTACAGATTATTACATAAAAACCTATAATAAATGTGATTGTATTTGACTTCTTCGTTTTCAGTAGCTAAGTCTCGGCTCTATTACTAATTTTATTTCCCATTCCCTAAACGTAATCTCAAAGGTTTCGAAGAAGCCTTGACAAGCTAGTATTGCAATGTCTGGGTAATCAACTGGGGTGATACAACCGGTAATTTATGGGGAGGATTGAGAGATTACCTTAAGCCATGGTACTCTCTTGAAATCTTCGTCAAAGGTAAGAATGGTTTCTATGTTGTAGTGTTTACATGTCAATGCTATAACAGCATCACTTGGTAAGAGTTTAAGGTGGTTAGCTACTTCAATCATGTCTTGATACCTCACGTTTTCTACAAAGACTTCCACTTCAAGGTCTTTTAATAGTCTTTGTATACCATTTATTATAGGTGCTGGATATCCTTTATTCGCTATCAGTCTTCGTATACTGTAAGGCCCAGTAATCTCTTGTACGGTTTGATAGTATTTTCTTGTAGATATGTAGAGAAGCTCATTTACGACTGTCAAGCTGGTATGGAATAAGCATTCCTCATAGTCTTCTAGTAGCTTTCGAGCCGCTTGGGTAAGCTTGGTCTCGAATAGTATGTTGTAAAATATGTTGGTATCTATGAATACCTTGTTCACTGTGCCTGAGCCTCTTCCTCATATTTCTTTAGCTCCTCTACATCAGCCCTACCGAAAATTCCAACATATTTTTCAAGAATCTCGCTTACCCTGCGCTTACGTATAAAGACAACTAACTCTTCACCTTCTCTAAACTCTAGTGGTTCCAACGGCTTCAATACACCCTTCTCGTATCTTACCCTAACTACCTTTGACAAGCACTAATCACCACATATACACTATGAATTCTACAACAATAAGATTTTCCCAATAAAACTCTCTAATTGTCCCATATACTAGAAAATATGTATTAATTCCTACCGTTACTGTCCCAAAACCGTATCGCTATATGGGACAAAGTTAAGTTGTAGCCAGCCTTCGGAGCCGGAGATCCCGGGTTCAAATCCCGGACGGGCTACGTTACTGAGAAATGTTTTGAAGGATTACTTGATTTAGGAGACTACGTTTTAGCCTATGGTAATGGACAATTCGTTATACTTAACAATGAAGGTGTTATTGTTGAAAACATCGTGATTGAGTTAAAGAACAGAATTGGCGAATGGAATCCCTTATATGTTATGAAAGCTGTCTATGTTAATGGAAAAATCTATGCATTAGGCTATGAATGGAACCTGATTTCTGAGAAAAGACGTTTTGATCTTGATGGTTTTTTAATATGTTTTAATAAAGATCTCAATGTAGAGTGGGCTGTAGGTTTCGGTACCAAAGAGTTTAATGAATACTTTACCGATATGCGTTATCATAATGGATACTTCTACATAACCGGCTTCAGTCATGAAATGGGGAGGGACGCTACTGAAGAGAAAGGTGTTATTGTTGCTAAGTTTAGCCTCAACGGAACACCATCATGGTTTAAGCTCTTCAATAGTAGATGTGAAGATGCTCACTCAATTCACGTATATAACAAGGAAATTTATGTTGTAGGTCATTATAGAGATAGCAGATCGAATCCTCATGACGTTCTAGTGTTAAAGGTTAGAGAAGACGGTAAAGCTCTAGCATGGACTATTGGCGGTGGTTTAAATGATTTTTGTTGGGGAAGCATACCATATAGGGATGGGATCATAGTTCACGGTGTGTCAACCCTACGAAGCTCCAATACAACAGTGTCATGTCTCGTAGCGATTTACTGGCCCCTAGATAGTGTTGGCGAAATTAAGTGGGATATCGAAAACTGGGAACCTATTAGAGTAGAGAAGAACCCAGCACCAGTACCAAGTACACCCTACGAGATAACTCTCCGAAATCTTGAACCAAGAGAGCGTAGAACATATTGTAAGAAATATGATTTCAAAATCGATGAGAAAGAAATTACCTTAAACTTCGCTCATGGACTACTTTCTTCCGAGAAAGAAACCATCGAGTCTATCGAAGACACACTACTTAGCTCTACAAAAACACCTATATTTCAAACATCCGAAATACCTCTAAACACCATAGCAACCTTAGCAATAACTATATCGGCTATTATAATATGCTTCGTTATTATCAGAAGAGCTGTACTAGGACATTAAGTATAGGGAACGTTACGTTAATTAGTTTGAAAACAAGTCCGCTTTTAAACAGATTCCTTTAGGAGTTTCTCAAAGAGTATGGCGAAGAAAATGAAGAGAGCTACATCTGCTGCTATGTTCGAGACAGTTAACCCTACAACTTTGCTGAGAGTGAGTGCTACGAAGTCCGTGGAGCCGTGAAGAACTGTTGTCACCAGTATGCACCCTGTTTTCTCTCTAATTACTCCGAAAACGAGACCCATGAAAATAGCTGATATCGTCATAAACACGGTAAAAGGCTCAATACCGTAATAGCCTAAGAACGGATTAACCCCTGTGAGCAAGTGAGGTATTCCGAAGAGGAAAACCGCTGTAATTAAGGTTCCCTGAGTCCACTTAAACCCAACCCAGAGGAACTTTCTATATTTCCTACTGAATACTTCATTTAATCTAGACTGAACATATCCTCTGAAGAACAGTTCCTCAGCGAAGCCTACGAACACGAAATACTATACTAAATCCTTAACTAATTCAATAGGTTCCGGAAGCGGTGAACCGGCTAGTAGGGCTAGCGAAAGAGTTGCGATGAAGATCGTTGCGAAGAGCAATGCTATATAGACACTCCACCTTAAGCTAAACCCGAGGTTCTTAGGTCTTAACCCGTACTCTTGGGGTCTTCCATGGATGAAGATGGCAAGTAGGCCAAGTACAATCATGAAGATTTTGGAGTACCATCCGTAGCCTTCAGGGTCTGTTGTCTGGAGAAGCCAGGCTGAGATGAAGAGACAAGTTTCGAACACTGTTACCTCTACTAACGCTAGTAAGCGTTCTCGGGAGCTGAGCATACTCAATCATTATACCCGATAAGAAATGTTACTCGCCAAGATATAATATCATTCTTCATTTTTAGTTCACTATGTGATAGTTGCTTCATGTCATCTAACGTCAATGGTGCAATCAACTGTCTGTCCATTTGACAACCTTATTCTTACCGTATACTTTCCTGAAGTCTCAGGTTTCATGATGTCTGTTTCTATTTCGGTAGTCTCACCCGGTGCGACTACCACGTTAATAAACATGTCGAAGTCCATGTAATTCTTACCTTCTAGGAAAATCATTTGAACCCCGACTTCCTTGCTCCCTAGGTTAGTTATAGCAACTACTAACTTTCCGTTTCTAAAGTAAGCGGTGGCTTGAATAGCTTCCTGAACATCTCCGTTCCCATCTAATACATCCTCAGTTTGCAACTGTAGGATTGCTAAGCTTATTAAAATGCCTAAAATAACCGAAACAGCAGCTACCACGTAGTTTGCATGGAGACGGCCTAACTGCATATTAGACACCCTACATTTTAAATAGGCATTTCCTGTATGGTGCTAAATGCTTTGGTAAAGTATTTGGCTAGGAATTCCTCGGTGAGGAACCATGAGGCAGCGCTTAAAAGTAGTAACACGCCAGCATATAGGAATACAGTACCCCAGAATCCTCCTCTAACACCACTTATTGATAAGGCGTTTAGGAATGATAAAAGTAAAACTACTACGATATTGCCGAGCTCGATAAACGACATAGGTATTTCGCCAAAAGTAAAGAACGGAAGGTTAACTAGTGATGTGGAGAAGAACTCAAGCACAGAAGTTAGTAATACAAGCAGGATGACTATTAGTGGATGCATTATGAGCACAGTCATACCGAAACTCCTAGCTACAGATAGCTGTTTCTTCCTTAGCTCAAGTATTTTAACCACAAAGTTGCTGAGTTTCTTACCTACCTCTACAAGATCTCCTCCACGTCTAAACGCATCCAGGAATATTCTATTAGCTATAAATACCAGGTAAGAACCTGTTTCTGATGATAATAGATCAATTACTTTCTCAGTACTTATACCGAGCCTTAACCTGTTCAAAGCCTTATTGACTATATTCTTTAAAGGCCCTAACTCCATGTAAAGCACGTATGATAAAACAGACTTTAAATCAGTAACAGACATTAGTTGCTCGCTAACCGCTTTAATGAACGTTGGATAGTAGGTTTCAACCTTGTTTACAAAATTTTCCAGATGAAACGCGAATATTCCAGGCAAAAACATTCCAACACCTAAGATAGCGAATGCTAGTGAAGGGCCCACAACAACGTATACCGCTAGTGAAGGTATTATGAAGAGAGGCGATAGTGCTAGCGTGAAAGCAAACCTCTTATAGTACTTTGGAGGATCCTCACCTTTGTAGAAGAAGGGCTCCATAGGAGCCATAAATCTGAACCCGATAAATAACGTAATTAGTGATAATAGGGATATAACATAAGCCACATACACGACGGTTACATCAGCTAGAAGCACCGTAAGTATCGCGAGAGTCATAATTATGAATATGACGGCGCTTTGAAAAGTAATGAAGATACCTCCCATCAGCCTTAAGTTGTCGAGGGCTCTACTGAACGTACCTACGTACTCTTCCGTAGCTGTAGTAGTTTCTATTTCTAGGTAGTCCCTAGGTCTTCTGCTGGAGAAGGCTTCGGTACATCTCATTAAGAAGTCTCTCAACGGTGGTTTAGTAGTTTGAGCGACCATGGCGGTTGCGTTTGTGTAGCCGTAGCCGAATCTCTCAGCCAGAATCCTTATCCTTCTAAACACCTTGCTGAGAAATCCGTACAGCTCGGTTTCAGCTATTACGCTAACTAATTCCCTTGGACCCGCTTCTCCTGTAGCGATGCTGTACATGTGCTGTGTTGCTGAAACATATGTTAAGTTAAGCTTAACCCCCCTAACACCCCTTACCAAAGCTATGTAAAGAAACCCTAACGTTAGGGCAACCCCGGCCCCTACGGCAGCGACTATGTAATTCTGATTTAGAAATGAAACAACTGTTACTAGAGATGTTGATAGCGTTGCGGACGCTACAAGAAGCCTTATGTACTTTCGTCTAACCAAGGAGTTTTATCCTCCTTTATAGATCTATATACAGCCTCAACTCCTCTTCTATTAACTTCAATTACTGTTTTGAAGACGTCCACGTAGCGAGGTCTTTTCTTGGCTAGGTAATTCAGTATCTCCTTCCTCATATTGAGTTCTCTATATAATTCCGGTAGCTTATCTCTTCCCCAACCTCTGTACTGTAGAACAAGGTTTTCAAGTAGGTAACTCATCCCCATGAAGTTTTGTGTGTCCCTATCCGGGTCGTAAATAAAGGTTGGTAGGAAGACTATCCTGTCCTCGCTTGGGTCGTATCCTACGATCTCGTTAACCGTTAGTACTCTTCTCAATAGCTTTCCTCCCCTTTCTATCCTAGCTTGGAAAATCACTAGGTTTAGAGAGTCTATATGGGTCTTAGGTACGTTAATCGGGTCTGAAGTTAGTCTTTGAATAAGTTGCTCAATATTTCCGGCATGCATTGTTGATAAGACAGGGTGGCCTGTTTCAATAGCTTGGAACGCTATCCTGCCCTCTTCCCCTCTTATCTCACCGACGATTATGTAGTCAGGCCTCTGTCTTAGAGCGGCCTTCAACAAGTCAAACATGGTGACTGGGCTTCCCGTATGGAGCCTCGTAACTTCCCTCACCCAGTTCTTATGGAATAAATTAACCTCAGGTGTTTCCTCAATACTTACAATCTTAGCGTCATGTCTAATGAATGCTGTTAAAGCGTTTAAAGTAGTTGTCTTACCTGAAGCCGTTTCACCACATATTAAACCCGAGACTCCAACTTCGATGAGCATCCACAAGTAGGCGGCCACTTCAGCAGACAATGTACCCCATCTGATCAGGTGAGCTACTGAGATAGGTTCTTTCGCAAACTTTCTTATTGTGAAATTGCTTCCATGGAGGCTTATGTCTTCACCGAAAACTATGTTGAATCTGCTACCATCTGGTAGATGAATATCTATTATTGGGTTAGAGTAGCTCAGTATCTTCCCAAATCTCTCAGCAATACTTCTTAAGACCTTATCAATATCCTCCTTCGTTATTTGGATGTTTGTTTCAAGGCTACCGAATACTCTATGGTATACGAATATGTTTCCCGCGCCAGGAATGCTTATGTCCTCGAGGTAGGGATCTGCGAGGAAGCCCTCTAGAAAGCCATACCCTACCTTATCCCTTAAGAAGTGGTAGAGAATATACTCCTCTTCTTCAGATCTCACCTTTAGTAGTCCCTTCCTTCTAGCTAGGACATAAAGATTAGCTAGCTCCTCCAATGGAGGCTTGTTAGAAGGTTTCTCATCAATAAGTCGTGCTATAGATGCTTCAACCTTACTTAGGATTTCAGGAGAAGGCTTTGGCGGCTCAATAATAATGTATTTTCCACCATCCCTCCCAGTAACTATGTGGGCGAATATCCCTTTACCGAGAGGGTAAATAATGTTAGCTTCCTCACCCATCCTTAACTCCAGATCGAGACCAACTATGTAGCGAGGCTTATTTTGCAGTTTCCTAATATACTCAGCTAGGTAGGGGTACTTTTCGGTTGCTTCCTCAAGCGTTTTAGGTACATCATCGTCCTTAAGGATCTTAAGAACCTTCTCTATTTTCTCTTCACTAACGTCTGAGCGACGCCTAAATAACGAAGGTAACATCCTTAAAGGTAATCTTGAAGGTAATAACCTTAAACGTTTAATTACCATCATATCTTCACACCTGCAATCGGTACTACCCTAAGTCCTAAGACAGGATCAACTTCAAATAGAACTGATTTCCTTTTACCGCCGGCTCCCCAAATCTTCACTACTTCTAGAGACTTAACGCTCATTCCGAAGACGTTAACATTTTTAAGAACTATGTAAACATCTGATGACGCTTTTAACTCCCTAAGCAAATTCTCCGAAACGAACTTAGGATGGAATGTTAGAATTACAGTTTTACCTTCCGAAACAACGTTTTTAATTCTAGTTATGAACGTTAGGAATTCACTACGGCTTGCTTTTGATGCTAACACGCTCAGGTTATCTACGACTGCGAAATCATATTTATTCTTCCGTTTTTCTAGGAATACTCTAATTAAGTTCATAAATAGTAATAAGGTTTCATCAGACCACTCACCCCCCTTTACATGTAGAGGGTAAATCTTCAACTTACCGCTCATGAAGTACCTATGTGCGTTAAGCCTTATGGACTCCATCATTGAAAGGTATTCCTTCACCTTAGCCTCGGTAGTTACGACGTATGTTCTTAAGCCCTCCCTAAGAGCTGAGTAGATAATGTGTTGTGTTAGCGATGTCTTACCGGTACCGTGATCGCCCTCAATAGATATTAGGGTTGGGTGTGGAATACCGCCTCCTAAGACGTCGTCGAGATCTTTAATACCCAACGGGATTACTCTTAGCTTAAGCACCCTTAACCACCTCGTACGTAGCTATTTCCCCAAACCTGGTTGAAAAAACAACAATGACTGGGGAGCTATCCGGTATTTCAAGTGTTCCCTCAGGTAACTTAGCGATAATCCAAGCGCCTTCACCAGGGTTGATAAAGGGGTGTTCGGAGGGACTATACGTTACGCTAGTATCTAAGACTGTGATGTTGCTTATGGTGTAGTTATCTATTAAGTACGTAACCCAACCTAACGATGAATTGTACGAGACTATTAGGCTACACCAACTGTAGTCGTACTTGACTAAGTGAATGGTTTTAGGCCCTAAGTTCTTAACGAGCATTTCTATAGTGTCGTTTGATACAGTAATATTAGATATTTCAATTCTTGTATAGGCATTATCTAAGTAATTTGTGTGGGAAGTTACTTCCACTAACGTATGCATAGTATTAATTAGTAAGCCGAATACTGATGAAATGAACACTAGAAACCCAATAAAAACTATTGAAGCTGCTACTGGTGTGCTGATACCCACTTTAACCACCCCTTAAGGGGGTGGTGTGAAAAGGTAGCTATCTCCTACTCCATTAGAAATATATATTTTCGCTTCGTAAAGAGGTTCTTCGCTAAAAGTACTTGCGTCATACTTTGCTTTCAATACTGCTGTTTCACCAACCTCCCATACACCATCGCCGTCGCCATCCTCTACAGTGTAGTATCCCACACCACCATTCGGGTTATACCTGTATAGTGAGGCTTTCCTGTAGGGACCTACGTAGAGGTCTATGAAGCTAAAAGATGAGTTATGAATCGGTAGGTAACCCACGTTTTTTGCGTATATGATGTAGCAATGTTCACTCTCGTTTATTGTTGCATAAACTATCTTAACCTTAATGTTCATCTGTTGCCTAACAGCATCTATAGAGATAGCAACGCTATTCTGAACAAGGTTGCCATAAAAGACTAAGTAAGTTGCGAAGCTGCCCGCAAGTATTGTAGCTGCTATTAAGATAATTACTTCACTTATAGTTACTGAGCTCATATCTTCCTTTCACCGCCCCCTCTTAAGGGTGGGGTTTCAGGCTTAGCTATGATCTTCCTTAACGCATTAAATACTATGTCTGTTATGTCTTCGAACTCGATCCTGACTCCAGATGCTTTAGCAGCTCCATAAATGCTTAAAGCCACCATTTCCTCGCTAAGATTTAATATCCTAGCTTTACTCACAGCTGAAGCAACATCACTTATAAAGCGCGAGGACCCCTTCGGTAATAAACCGAAGAACTCACAGTAACCAGCGAGTTTTTCAACGTCCTCTTCATCGAAACCAAGGTCAAGTAGTGTCCAAACCCACTTAATAAGAGCAATACTGGAGTTAAAGCTTACTTCCGGGGCTTCACTGCCCAACTGTAGCGGTGGCGGTAGTTTCTCAACAGTTTTCACCGCTTCCTCTAATTCCTTTTCCTTATCCTCAGTTTTCTCCTTCTTACGCACGGCTTCAGCAAGTTTCTTACCTCCCTCCTCACCTGCGAGAGCCGATAGTAAATTAAAAGGGTTCTCTATCTCGCTTAGAGAAGCTCTTAAATCAACTATTGAATTCCTTATGTCCTCAATTTCCCTCTTAAGTTCACTAATCACCCTATTTACCTCTGCTTTAAACTTCTCAAACTCGCTCCGCAGTTCTGCAGCAACCCTCCTCTCCTCGGAACCTCCGTCTGAGCTCATAACTCATCACGCTAACAGCTAACTATGAAAAATGATTTTAGATGAGAAAAAACGTTTAATTTCAAATCACCCTAGGTCAATGATTCGGTTTGGCTCTAAACCAGCTGGGATTTCTCTCTCAACGATTAAGGAAGCACCTACAGGCGCTTTTACTTCGATCTTAATTTTATCGTATTCATTGGCAGCATTGTTACCGAGGTATATGATTAGAAAGCCTTTCTCATTAGACTCTAGAAGCCTATCATCGTCGCTATTAACAATAGCCATGTAAGCAACCGGCTCATTACCACTACTAGTGGTAATATATTCGATAGTTTGGGTTAAGTCGGACGTGCTGAATTTGATGTTAACACCCTCATCCTCAGTAGACCCGTTGTATATATTGGGCATGTAGGCATATGTGCTAGTTCCCGTTATCCAGACAGTAACTACTAGTGATCGGTTACTTACATCAACCCCCTCCCTACCAGCCGATATTTTCACAGGCACTACTAGGGCGGTTACGTTTTTGTTACCATCAACGTACGCTATTACACTACCATCTATTTGCAGGGAGCTTGCTGCTTCGCTAATGCCTCTCATGATGGTGTCCTTGGACTTCTGGCTTGCAAAAAACCCCGTATTCACAACCACATACGCTAAAGCAGCAGCTATTATTACGAACGCTATTAACACTATAGCCGCCTCTATACCCACAATACCCTTTCTGAGATGCCTGGCACTCAGCATGTTCCTGCACCCTAGCGCTAGTCATTAGCTTTAGCCTGTCGCAATCATCCATGCATTAGCAGTCAGTGACTCAGGCACCATAAACTCAATTGTTAGCGGGGCAGCCCTTTCAACCCTAATCTCAACAGTAACTATGGAACGTGGCTCAGCCTTATTATCACCTAATAGAAGCACTAAGAAGCCCTTCTCGGAAGCATCTAAAGCCTCATCTCCATCGCTATTCTCAACAACTAGGAGTGCTGCTGGCAAATCGCCCTTGACGACCGTGAAGGTTTCGGATTCGGAGCCAGCCTTCACAGTTATAGTATATACACCTATATCGGCTAACGTTAAAGTACCATTTAATTGTGAACTATCAAGCGTGAACGTTACTGTTGTATCGGTCTTTGTATCTGGGGTGCCGCCCTCGGGTGTATATGTTGCTGTAAACTCTCTTCCATCAGTACGCTTTATTTCGATAGTGGCACTAGAAACCGATTCGAAAGTTGCTGTTTCATTTACACCATACGTTACAATAAGGTTTTCTTGACCAGTACTATTGTATTCGAATTCGACTGTGCCATCTATGTATGTTTGTGCTGCTTGAGCTAATTCGTCGAAGCTCTTTCCTGTTGGGTCGAAGCTAGTATCTACCACTCCGTAGTATACGTTTGAGTACGATACGCTCGATCCTTCCCTATAAACTATGCTTAGTGATACTACTGTTTCTTCCTTACCTACTGGTACGTATTTGACTCCCATAGATCTTAGCGGAATTATTGTTGCGTTTACGTCTAGATCGCTTGTGGTTCTAACGAATATGCTTCCGTCTACCTGTAGTGGGCTACTTGCTTCTCTAAGGCCCTGTGCTATTGTGTCCTTGCTTCTCTGGGTTGCGAAGAGACCCATGTTGATTACCATGAAGGCGAATGCCGCTGATATTATCACGAATGCTATTAGCACTATGGCTGCTTCAATACCTACAATACCCTTCCTCTTCTTTAGGGTGTGTCTACCCATTGTTACACCCCTAATCTACAATATCTACAATATTGTAGATATTGTAGATTATATAAATTTTTCCCTAAATTGTGCTAACGTGACTAAGCTCTTGTACATCATTGATGAAGTCTTCAGTTGGCTTCGTTAGAAGATAGTTGAAACTTAATAGTTTTATTAAGATGTTTTACCTTAATTTTTAGGTAGGCGCTACGTCTTGAGAAAGAAAAGGTATGGGAGGACTTTCTTAACTGAGGAAGAAGTTAAGGTTTTGGATGTGCTACTGAAGTATAGGAAGGTTACTGATGCTGCTAAGGAGTTAGGTAAGGCGCAACCCACGGTCAGTACGGTGAAGAGGAGAATTGAGGAGAAGTTAAGTATGGCTATTGAGACCGTGAAGTTAGCTTTGAGAAAGGGCTTAATCGATAGAGAAGAATTGCTTAGGTTAATCGACACTGCAGTGACTTATGAGGAGCTCAAGGAGGAGAAGGTTAGGAAGAGGGGTCAAGAGGGGTCAGATAGTTAGCGGTGTGGGCTTCGGCGCTTAGATTTATTGTTATTATTTGTGAGTGTCGCGTAGAGTGCTTGGAAAACCAGGTCGGCGAACGTTAATCCCTTCCTACCTCGGCTAGACCCGTATATGATAGAGAGCAAGATGAGGTTCCTAGTGAACTTCTCGCTAACTCTGCTTCCATTCTCTAGCTCTAGAAACTTAATCATCCTAGCTAGGGAAGGCATATTAGTAGAGCCTATGCTCTTACGCAGAATAGCCTCGATTTCCTCCTTGGATAAGTTCTCTAACAACACCCTATACTTACTTATGTACCTATAAAGCTCCTTCCTCATAACCCTTCACACCATTGGTTTCACGAGAAAATACCTATTTAGTCTTACGTAATCAGCCGGTAGACTGAAGTAATCAGCTGAACAGCTATTATCATATGCAATTATTACTATGGTCGACCGTATTATCTATCATAACCCTTGACTCCTTAACTTTATAAATTATACAGCATCTAAGATGTAAGCAGTAATTGAGCAAATATTTCATGGTGATACACACTAAATAATGTAGCTGCAAAAGGGGAAGCTCATTGAGCCAAATAGTAGCTTTTACGGATAAACTAGAGATTCTAAGGTCGCTGGATTCTATAATTGATTTCGCTAAATCAACTATACAATTAGAGATACTACTCTACCTAGGGCTTAAGAAGGGTTACGCTTCAGCCTCAGAAATAGCCATTGATCTAGGTCTTAAATTCAAATCGGTTTATGATGCATTAACTAAATTGGCTAGAAAGGGCTTAATAGAGAAGAAGGGTGGTGGTTACTTAATTACTAAAGATGGGCGTGAATTTGTAAGAAACCTCTGTATGCTTGTCTCAGGCAATACCTCTTTAAGAGGTAATGTTGAGGAACTTAGAAACTTAAGGGTAATGGTAGAAAATTTTGTAACGGCTAATTACCTATATGATATTATTTTAGCTCTTGGCTGCGCAAAGAACCATGAAGCATCACTGGATAAGCTATCCAAATTAATTGGTATAAGCAAGGCAAGGCTTAAGTCGTACATAGAATTATTTGTTGATAATAAATCTAAGAGTCTTCGTCTTTTTGAGAAGGTAATCAAATATGAATCAAAAATACCTATAATACCGTTCGTAAAAAGGAAGAAAAAGATATACTATAGGCTAACAGAACAAGGTCTCAAAGAGTTAAAGAGACTTTATGAATATAGACGTTACAATAGAAATATCTACCTCAAATTACTCTTTAGAATAACCTTTAGCTTAAGTAAAAGCGAAGCATATAAAAAGCTAATAGGCCTTATAGCGACCGGCATTATCGCGTCTATTATTTTATCCGTTATCTCAGGATCTCTATGGATCATTGGAGCATGGCTATGTATAGTACAAGCATTATCAGCTTTAGCCCTAATTTCAGAATATGTAGGTTAATCTACTATCTATTTCTTCATAGTTTCTCTTTTAGTTTCAACGTTTACTGATTTCCTAATATCTTGTTGTTAACACTGAATCTCTTTTTACTCTTTTAATTTTCCCAGATCTAAAAATTTATAAGGTACAGGCATCAGCTTATATAAAATATCCTAAATAGAGTCAAAACATTTTTGCCTTACTACCTACGTACTTGCTGGTGGGTGTACGACGTGAAAGCAGCAATTGTATACTACAGCAAAACAGGGAGGACAAGGCAGGTAGCACTATATATTGAGAGGAAATTGGCTGAGTCAGGTATTCAAACTAATACGTATGAGATTAGGCAGGTTAGAGAGTACTCAAAGTGGCTCTTGTATCTGAATCCCAGGGTAATCTATGACACTCTCTCAGGTAGGTTGGTTGAAATAAGGGAGCTAACAGGTTTCAACCCTGAAGATTTCGACGTACTAATACTTGGCACTCCAATATGGATTGGAAGAATAACTCCTGCGATGAGATCATTCATAAGGCAGTACAGGGATAAGGTAACTAAGCCTACCGCATGCTTCACAACATCTGGTTTAAGAAGAAACTACGCCCTTAAGTTTAAGGAGATACTGGAGTCGCTAGGTTACAAGGTAATAGCTTACGTGTCGATTAGCAATTTCAATAGGGACAGGAGTACAATTGATTACTTCGTCAATAAGGTTATTAAGTACCTAAGGATCTCTAAGTAGTGGTTATCCGTGTTTTATTTGGAGTTTTCGAAACTAAGGAAATCACATAGGCTTCTCCTTCATTGGGCTCGGAGTTACTAGCGATTGAAGCATAGTTTAGCTGAGAAGTTGGCGTAGAACTGGTTACCGTAGCCATTTAGGTCTGAAAGGTCTTTTCCTATGTTTAAATGTTTTTAATCCTTAACTTTTCTTTGGCTAATTACTTTCTCGCTCCCGCTTACTTAAAAAGAAATAGCAGTTGTAATGTTTAAAGATAAGAAAACTGTATTTTCTTTAACTTAATTATTTTCAATTAGCTAAAATCTTACTTATTTGGATGAAGATGAATAAGGATGGCTCGGAAAGCTTCAGCTTTACTGATCACAGTTTCATGGGTTATCTACGTATTATTTTACCTGTGTAGAGTAAATTATTCAATAGCTTTCCCTTATGGTATAGCGGAGTTAGGGCTTGACTACTATATAATGGGGGTTATAGCTGGATTATTTGCATTAGCTTACTCTTTAGGACAAGTAGTAAATGGATATATTGTTACAAGAAAGGGGCCTTGGCTTCTCCTATTCGCTGGAGCAACTCTTTCCAGTTTAGCAAACATACTGTTTGGCTATGTAAATAATGTGACGGAGTTTATGGTCTTATGGATTCTTAACGGCTATTTCCAGTCTACTGCATGGGTGTCGCTTATCAGAATATTAACCGTTATGCTTGAAAGAGAAAGGATTGGGGGATATATGGGATTCTTTAATACAAGCTGGGCGTTGGGAAACTCTATTACATGGATTATTACAGGCTACATAGTATCAGCTATAGGTTGGCGACATGGATTTATAGTGAATGGGCTAATATTATTGATCTTAGGTCCCATTTCCATACTTATATTAAGACGACAGACAAAATATAGCGTTGAAGTGTTTTATAGAAGAGAAAACATAGTAAATTACATTATGTTGAAGGATTTAGTTGAATATTGGAAACCAATACTGCTTCTAGCAATCTCATATTTCTTAATAACAGGAGTGCTACAAGTAGCTATAGTGTATCTACCATCATACCTATATACAATAACGGGTTCAACCACGGTATCGTCGATAACAGCATCAATGTATCCTATGTCAGGTGCATTAGGGATGATAATATATGGTTATGTACTTGATAAATACCATAGTAGGGAGAAAGTTAAACCACTACTTTTGTCAATACCATTAACAGCAACCATATTGTACGTTTTCCCTGTTTTAGCTGAATATAGCATGGTTTATGCTGGAATAGCGTTAGTAGCTATAGGACTACTAGTCTATGGTATAAATGCACAGCTAATAACGACGATTCCATCAGCACTAATTGGTAAAAAGATTATACCGTTATCAATAGGTATAATAAATGCAACGGGATCGTTTGGTTCCTTTATATTAAATATTACAACAGGATACCTAGTAAACCTATACGGGTTTAAGCCAGTATTTCTTTACTGGAGCTTATGGATAATCTTAATAGCACCCTCATTACTTACATTATTACGTATATACAGAGGAAGCAATAGTGAGGAAGAAACAAGGTAAAGCTATTACGTTATAGGATCCGCTTATGGTAATATCTATCTAGCTCCTCTAAAGTTCCATGTGTTTCCGCTTAAACACCACCTTATCGACCCTAATATTTGCCTAACACGTTTTCCTTTCTATTTCCGATATGAGCATTGTTCTTGATTGCAAAATTAGGTAGTTTAATACTACTTGTGCTGGTATTTCCTAAATCTTCAGCTATTTTCCTTATTTTTGGAATCACTACTTCATTATCTAAAACCGCATGAACTTGAATTGTTATTCCAGAGCTACTTATAACTATGTATCAGCTGGAACAGATATCCAGAGAAGCCATGAACAGACATAGACATAGGGTTCACCATAAATTAATTATTTGGGGGAGGGAATAAAATGGTTCGCTTTCCGCTATAATAAGGCTGTAAATAAAGATAAAAACGTTATCCATGGTCATGTCTGATCGACTTATGCTGAAGGTGTTTGTTCTACTCTATACACGTTAAAATCCGAGAGTTATTAAGGATGTTTAGAAAGCATTAATAGATTTTGCGTTTGTAGATGTTCTTAGGTGAAGCACTAGTATAAGGCTGGTGATGCGTGCTGACTAAAGAGTCTTTAGAGATCGCTGTAAGAGATGTTCGCGAACAATTCCAGAGGCTTCATGAAAGACATACTGAGCTCATAGTCATTCTGATAACGTCTATCATCGTAGCGTTCCTAGTCAACGTTCTTGTATTACCTCTCCAAGCTCTTGTTGAAAATATCGCCTCAGTTCTTTGTATGCCTAAGGAAACTGTATACTTACTGCTAA
>Ga0190363_1000980_pt1 | contig 17127 bp, 9 predicted proteins | sample 48721867_MG_FD_161272 | JGI IMG/M metagenome (GOLD analysis project Ga0190363, IMG submission 161272) | Hydrothermal vent microbial mat bacterial communities from Southern Trench, Guaymas Basin, Mexico - 4872-18-6-7_MG | ecosystem: Environmental > Aquatic > Marine > Hydrothermal vents > Microbial... | reverse complement strand
GCTGCACCCGAGTCGGGTCTGGATGAGGCGTGGTCCTCTGGGTCGCGTCGAATCCGGGTTCGGCGAGGGGGCAGAAGTCGTAACAAGGTAGCCGTAGGGGAACCTGCGGCTGGATCACCTCCTTCCGATTGTGAGGGTTGCCCGGCTTGCGTGTAAGTGGTTTTTTGAGCCGTGCTTGTTGTTTTTTGTTCTTAACTTTTCTGGGATTGCCTTTTGTGTGAGTGTTTACTAGTTAGTTGTTGGTACAATCAAAAACACACTTCAAAAATCTAAAAAAAGAAAATCAAATAGTAAAAGTGTCTGTGTTTTTCTAGGTTGTCAGAGGGTTATTCATTGGTCGGTGTCAGCGTGGTATACGATACGGGAGTGGGTAATCCGTGATGATAGGTAGAATGGTATTATCTTTCTCTCGATTTTTTCTTGAAGAGTTAACAATCATCGGAAGTACGCTTACGGCAAGAACAGTGAAAACAGTAATTCGAACAGCAGCTGGCAAGCGCAAACATGGGGAAGGAAAGGAAGGAGGAAGAGTTGTGGGGGCTTGGGGTGGGTTCACATGTTGTTCATCCGCCGGTGGGTACCAAAGGTTTAAATGTTTGTAATTGAATGATTGTACTGCAGTGTGTTGAATTCTGGAGTTAAAAGGGGCTGTTAGTTGCTGCTGACTCGTCTTGTGGAGGACGGTGTGGGCGCGGTTTTCCGCGAGAATGTTTGTTAATGGTTTTAAACGTCTAAACGCCGAGTTAATCTAATCGATAACTTTATGTACTGGGCGTGTGAACATTAAGACCCGCAAGTCACTGCAGTGATACGGTCACCGTGCGGTGATACCAAAAGCTTAAAAACCCAGAGAAGATAAAAATTTATGGTAACAACCGAACAATTCACACTCACACTGCGGAACCGATTCGATTTGAATCGTTGTGGATGCAGCTCGGGAACGGTGGTTTCCGGGTGAAGGGCGCAGTGAACTGAGACCTGTGGTCTTGTTCACGATGACCGCTGTGCATAGGCTTTAACCCCACAGACGCTAACCAGAATGGGCACCCAGTAAGGACCCGATACACCTACGCCGTCTGGGGGATGGCTAGGCTTGGGCGCCGAAGAAGGCCGTGACAAGCTGCGATAAGCCCCGGGTAGATGCAAGTAGTCGTTGATCCGGGGATCGCCGAATGGGACTTCCCACCAGCGGTTAATAACCGTCTGGTGTTCCGGTTACGGAACGGGAACCCCCCGAACTGAAACATCTTAGTAGGGGGCGGAAAAGAAACCAAATGGGATTCCCTTAGTAGGGGCGACCCAACAGGGAACAGGGCAAACCGAACCCGCCGTGGAAACATGGTGGGAATGTGGATTTGCAGGGTCCCGCCGCCACTTCTCCAGAGAAGCCGAAGGAGTCTGGAAAGTCTCACCGCAGAGGGTGATAGTCCCGTAGGCGTAATCTGGAAAGTGTTGGGCGGGTTCTCCTGAGTACCATGGATTGGATATTCCGTGGGAAGCTGGGAGACACCAACTTCCAACCCTAAATACGTCCCAAGACCGATAGCGCACTAGTACCGTGAGGGAAAGTTGAAAAGTACCGCGGAAGCGGAGTGAAAAGTGCCTGAAACCAGACGGCTATAGACGTACATGGCTCGAAAGGATAGATTCTCCCCGAAGGAACCTTCGGCGACGAAGTAGTACGAGGGGAGAGGACCAGAGTCATGTGTTCCGTCTTGAAACACGGGCCGGGGAGTTCATAGCTGTGGCGAGCCTAAGAGGTTCAACCTCGAAGGCGTAGGGAAACCAACACGCCCGCAGCCAGCTTGACTGGCCAGGGGCGGGGTCCCAAAAGGGCCCGGAGTCACAGCTATGAGACCCGAAACCAGACGATCTAGCCCTGAGCAGGGTGAAGCCGGGGGAAACCCCGGTGGAGGCCCGAAAAGGTGCTGACGTACAATTCGCTCTTATGACTTGGGGCTAGGAGTAAAAGGCTAATCTAGTCTGGTGATCGCTGGTTCCCCCCGAAGGAGTTCGCAGACTCGCCCGGCGGGAGGTAGCTGGAGGGGTAGAGCACTGATTGGGAAGCAAGGGGTCGCGAGGCCTCACTTCCCTCTCAAACTCCGAATCCTCCAGCGCCGCAGAACGCCGGAGACGGGCGCCAGGGGGTAAGCCTCTGGGCCGAGAGGGGAACAACCCAGACTGAGGTTAAGGTCCTAAAGTGCCAGCTAAGTGTCAAACCGAAGGGCGTCCGTTGCCTAAGACAGTGGGGAGGTAGGCTTAGAAGCAGCCATCCTTTAAAAAGTGCGTAACAGCTTACCCACCGAGGTAACGGGCCCCGAAAATGGACGGGGCTAAGCTGGCCACCGAGACCTCAGGGCACGGTCAGTGACCGTGATCCGGTAGGGGGGCGCGTCGATTGGGCGGAAGCAGGGCTGTGAAGTCCTGTGGACCGATCGATGTCGCAGATCCCGGTGGTAGTAACAGCAAAGTCGGGTGAGAATCCCGACCACCGAAAGGGCCAGGGTTCCTCGGCAATGCGTCGTCAGCCGAGGGTAAGTCGGTCCTAAAGCTAAACGTAACACGTGAGGCTGAAAGGGAAACCGGTTTATATTCCGGTACCGCGGAGGTACGTGTGGCGACACAAGCCCAGCTTCTGACGCTTCGGGGTAGGTCGAGCGGAGCCGTCGCTCCGTTTAAGCGTATAAACCTGGGGAGAGCCGTAATGGCGAGAACCAGGCGAAAGCGCGAATAGCCTCCCGCTATTAGGGGGGTTCGATCGAGCCCTGGAGCCAGTGAAAAGGGAGCTGGGAAGGATCCTCCGCGACCGTACCAAGAACCGACACAGGTGCCCCTAGGTGAGCATCCTAAGGTGTGTCGGAGTCAACCCAGGCAAGGGAAATCGGCAAATTAGCCCCGTAACTTCGGGAGAAGGGGTGCCTGGGCTCTTCAGGTAAAACTGGGGAACCCAGGTCGCAGTGACCAGGGGGGCCTGACTGTTTAATAAAAACATAGCTTTCCGCAAGCCCGAAAGGGTGAGTACGGAAAGTGAATCCTGGCCAGTGGCGGTCCGTCAAAGCCGAGTCCAATCGGTCGAAGCGCCGCTAAACGCCGGGAGTAACTATGACTCTCTTAAGGTAGCCAAATGCCTTGCCGGATAAGTACCGGCGTGCATGAACGGATCAACGAGGTCCCCACTGTCCCTGCCTGGGGTCCGGTGAACCCACATAACCTAGCGAACAGTCTAGGGACCCCCAACGGGGAGAGAAGACCCTGTGGAGTTTTACTGCAGCCTGTGCCTGAGGTATGGTCACGGGTGCATAGCGTAAGTGGGAGCCGTTAATCCCAACCTCTCCGGGGGTTGGGGTAGGCGCCAATGGAACACCACTCACTCGCGGCTATGCCCCTAACCAGCGCGGAAGCGCTGGAACAAGCATAGGTGGGCAGTTTGGCTGGGGCGGCACGCCCCTGAAAAGGTATCAAGGGCGCCCTAAGGTCGGCTCAGGCGGGTCAGAAATCCGCCGTGGAGGGCAAGGCCAAAAGCCGGCTTGACTGTATCCTCGAAAATACGGGATGCAGGAGCGAAAGCTGGGCCTAGCGATCCTTCATGTCCCCATTGGTGGGGGCTGGAGGTGACAGAAAAATTACCCCAGGGATAACAGAGTTGTCACGGGCAATAGCTCACATAGACCTCGTGGCTTGCTCCCTCGATGTCGGCTCTTCCTATCCTGGTGGTGCAGCAGCCACCAAGGGTGAGGTTGTTCGCCTATTAAAAGGGAACGTGAGCTGGGTTTAGACCGTCGTGAGACAGGTCGGATTCTACCTGTTGGGGGTGTCGGCTGCCTGAGGGTAGGGCACCCCTAGTACGAGAGGAACAGGGTGCCGCGGCCTCTAGTCTACCGGTTGTCCGACAGGGCACTGCCGGGCAGCCACGCCGCAACCGATAAGGGCTGAAAGCATCTAAGCCCGAAGCGGGTCCCGAAAAGAGGCAGCCATTCTCCAGCGCTGGCTCAACGCCGCCTGGGGCAGGTGACTGCCACGGGTCGCTGGGGACGAGGACTCCCATAGAAGATGGGTTTGATGGAACCGGGGTGTACGCGCCGAGGTTCGCCGAGGCGTTCAGCCCGCGGTTCCCAACCGTCCGAGTGTACGGGTCCAGAAAAGTGCTCTTCTGGGCGAATTCTGCTGGGGTTGAAGCCTGTGCCTTGGCTATTTCTACTTGTTCTGTTTTTCTTTTTGTTCTTAGGGTGAGCTGTGTTTTTGAATTCTGGTTTGTTTTGGGGTGGTCTACCGAAAGTTTCAATAGTTTGTTTTGTTTATTTTACTCTTGGCCCGCCTTCGAGGACTATCCGACCTTTTGTGGGATGAAGCTTAGGGCAAGAGGTTGGGCTACATTTTTTGCCGCGTTACACCTACTCGACGGACTTCTTCAGGAGTGTGGCGGTTGCCTCTTCGATGATTGGGGAGTCGACCCAGGTAGGTTACAGCGGCTTTGGGAGACGCCGGTGATTCCCTGGTATGAGAGAGCACGGCTGAGTGGTGAGCGCACCGCTCTACGATGATGTCGTGTGTTAGTATCCTTAGGGTACACGGCGTCTCCCACTATTTTTTCTTCTGTTCACTGTTCTTTTTCTGGGGGACGGTTTTCTCGGTGTTTTTACCTGTGTTTGGGTTGTTTTTCTCGCGGTTTTGCCGGTTGTTTAGTGTGTGTTTGGTTGGTTCGTTTTTCTTTTTGTTGTTGGTTTGTTTTTTGGGTGGTTGTGTCGTTGGTCGGGTGGGTAGTGTAAGAATACCTTTATATTTATGTGTGTATAATTGGTTGTGTGCTGTAGTTTTTAGGGTTGAGTGTTTTGTGTTTGGTTTAAGGTGCTTGCGGTGATTTTCTTGACAAGGCGGTCGGATACTTCACGTGTAGACGATGATACTTTGGTGATATTTGATATTGATGGTACTTTGGGTTTGTCTCTTATTCCTGAGGAGGAGGCTTTGAGGAAGGTTTTTGAGCTGGTGTGTCGTGAGGTTAACAGGAGTGGTTTGGAGCTTAGTGAGGAGGAGGTTGAGGAGTTTTATAGGCAGGCGAAGAGGGAGCATTATGAGAGGTTTCCTCTTAAGCCGGAGAGGCATAATAAGAGGTTGAGGTTGAAGATTTTTCTTGATAAGATTCAGGAGAATAACGGGGTGAGGTTTCCTCCTGGTTTTCTTGATAGGATTCATGACTTGTATTGGGAGTGTTTCAAGGCGCGGGCGAAGGCTTATCCTGATACTTGCAGGACGCTTGAGGAGTTGATGCGGCGGTCAACTGTTGTGATTGCCACTAACAACGAGGATGAGGAAACCGAGATAAAGATGAGGCTGTTTGGGCTTGAGCAGGGAAAGCACTACGAATGTCTGTTTACTTCGGAGAGGCTGGGTGTGTGCAAGCCGGCGCCGGAGTTTGTTGAAAAATTAGTTCGATGCTTGGAGGAGGACTTGGGTCACTCAGTATCGGGTAAGAGGGTTGTTGTTGTGGGTGATGATCCACGGGTGGATTTCGCTTGGGCGAAGGCGATCGGGGCAACCACGATACGCGTGAAAAGGGATTTGCACGCGGAGAAGGAGCCAAGCTGTGCTGAGGAGGAACCCGACCACACGGTGAGTAGTATCTCCGAGATTTTGAGACTAATCTGATGTTTTTCCTCTGATATTCTAGCTTGTAAGATGGTCGTTTTTCTTTCCTTGGTTTTTCTAGGTTCTTTTGTTTAGGCATTAGAAATATCAATGAGTTTCGGGGTATTTTATAGTGTTCGTGTGTTGTGGGCCATTTGTTTGGTAGAAACGAATGTGTTTGTGGTTTGGGTGGTTTTTATGGTGCGGGTGGTTTGTTTGGGTGCGATAAACTATGATATTAACCTTTTTGTGGAGAGGTTCCCCAAGTTCGGGGAAGAGGTGCCTGTGAACAGGATTACGCGTGTTCCTGGAGGGAAGGGCGCTAACGTTGCCGTGGCGGCTGCGAGGGTGATGAGTCCTGGTGAGGTTGCGTTTATAGGCGGGTTGGGTGATGATCAGATAGCCGAGGAGCAGAAAAGAATTTTGAGGGATGAGGGTGTTGACATTAGTGGAATTATTACTGTTAAGGGTGTTGAGTCGGGTCAAGCGTACATTGTGATAGACTCCAGGGGGGAAAACGTTATCCACACCCTTTTCGGGGCGAACCATGAAATCAAGCCTGAGGATTTGGAGGAGAAGCGCAGATTAGAGCTGATACAGGGGGCTAGGGTTCTCGCCGTTGTAGACCCTCAGCTTCCCGTAATTCGGAAGGTCATGATGCTTGGGAAACGCTACGGCGCGATCAACATCTGGGACCCTGGAGTACACTGCGTGGAGGGATACGAGTCTCTGAAGGATATCCTCAAGCTGGTTGACATTCTCTTAATGAACGCCGTGGAGGTTGAAAACTTGACGGGCGTGAGCGAGCTGGAGAAGGTAAAAAGCCTCCTTTCACCAATCAACAGTGGTTTGGCGGTTGTTAAGAAGATGGGGGCTGAGGGCGCTCAACTAATCGAGCCGGGAGAAAAGAAGGTCACGCAAATAAGGGGAATACCCCTCGAAAAATACGGCTATAGGGTGGTAAACACCGTAGGTTGCGGCGACGCTTTCCACGGAGTGCTCGCGGCGTCCCTGGCTCAGGGTTTTTCTCTTGTTGAAGCTTTAGAGCGAGCTAACCTGGCGGGAGCGTTTAAGGCGACGAGAAGTGAAACGAGGGGAAGTCCCACGAAGCAAGAATTAGAAGAATTCGCTGAGAGGGTAAGAACCGAAAAGTAGATTGGCGCAAAAAATTCTTATTATTTTTAATCGTTATGTTTCTGAAACCCCAAAATTTATGTAGTTTAACTAATGGTTTTTTCTGTACCTAAAACGGAATAGTGTTGATGACCTGATCCGAAATATAATTCGGTAATATTCTTCTGAGGAGTTATGCGCCGATGTTAGATATACAGAATGTCTTTAGGAAAATTGGGCTCGAGTTCGATGCCGAGATCGGGGCTTATGTTCATAGTAGGACGAACATTCCTCTCACTGTTCACTACGAGCCCGAGGATGAAGCAATGGTTCTGCTAGATCAGACAAAGCTTCCCTACGAAGTAACTGTTTGGAAGACGAAGGATTGGAGGAGCGCCGGCGATCCAGGTATAAAGGGAATGATTGTTAGGGGCAGCCAGGCGATAGGGTGTGCGGCGGGTTACGCGATGCTGCTCGCCGCCAACGAGTTCAAAACCGAAGACGAAAACGGTTTTATCAAGAAGTTGAGGGAAGCCGCTGTTTTTCTGAACGGCACGAGACCCACGGCTTCACCCCTTAAGTGGGCGACGGACATGTGTCTGAGAGCTGCGGAAAAAGCCGTGAGTAAGGATGGGAGCGTGGCTGAAGCCGTCGAGGCTGTGAGGGAAGCCGCAGACTACATACTGGCTTCAGATCTCATAATGAGCTGGTACCTGCGCCAAGAAGGAAAGCGGCACATTGAGAGCGGAGACGTTGTGATGACTCACTGCAACGGTGGGAGTTTATCCTCAAGTTATGGTGGACACGCCTTGGGAATGCTTGAGGAGGCTTACACGGAGGGGAAGGATATAGTAGTGGTTTCGAAGGAAACGCGTCCCCGCAGTCAGGGATACAAGCTCACAACTTGGGAGCTGAACAGGGCTCAGGTGCCAACGATAATCATAACCGATAATATGATTTCGTCTGCGTTTGAACGCTTCGGGGTTTCAAAGGTTATTCTGGGGGTGGATAGGGTGGCGAGAGACGGGTCTGTGGCGAACAAGATAGGCTCCGCCGACATCGCCAGAGTGGCCGCGGTTTATGGAAACGTGGACTTTTTCTACGCAACATCCTACAGCACAATCGACCTTGAGACCGCGTTTGGAAGCGACATACCGATTGAAGAACGTAGCATCGACGAGGTCACGTACCTATACGCCCTGGAGGCGGAGGACAAGAGGAGGACCGGGGTGATCACGGAAAACAGTCTGAAGCAGTGGCCTCCAGAAAGCATAATAACCGACAAGAAGATTCCCGGAAAGGGCGAGATAGCAATCTACAATCCCGCTTTCGATGTAACCCCACCCAAGCTGATTGACCTGATAATAACTGACATCGGAACCTATGCTCCCCACCAAATCAAAACGCTCACGGAGGAGAAAATGAATCGGATAGTGAAGCAGCGACTGGAAGAGCAGGGCGTCAAAGTCCCGGAAAACGTAATGTAGTACGATGTAATGTGATGGAGTGAACTCTTTGTGTGCTGTCAACGGAGTTCTACTCGGGTGATGGGAAGGGAGCGCTAGGTGGATTCTCCGTACTTCTCTAGGAAATTTTTTAGTTCCTCTCCGTAGTCTGCTTGCGTTCTCAGGTCGATTATCTTTTTTCCTTTTCTGCCGATGACCGGGATGCTGTCCTTCTCTACGATTTTTACGGATGATGGTTTAAACCAAACCGCTCCGCCGAACCTATCGTATAGGCTTTCGAGCTGGCTGGGGGTGAATGATTCGGCGTCAATGAAAACGTCTATACGGTCCAAGCCGGAAGGGTCCTCGCTGATAACCACCAGGTAGTCTCTCACGCCATCGTAACTAAAGATCGCCGAGTCTATGGAAAAGGGACTCGTCAGGGTTCCCTTTATCTTAATCAAACCATCGAGGCGAAACTCCGGGGGCATAATCCTCTTGGTGACGCGGCCGCAGGGACACTTTTCCCCCACGATGTAGGAACTGTCCCTTGAACGGAACCTTACAGCCAGGGTGCCCGTTCTGGAGAGAGTGGTGTAAACCAGCTCTCCCCTCTCGCCGTCAGCAACCCTCTCACCAGTTTCTGGATCCACCACCTCAACAAAGGAGAGATCCTCAGGCCAGTGAACACCATGCTTCTCCTCACACTCGCCGCCGCTACCCACCTCCGACAACCCGTACCCTATCCTCAAATCGATATCCCACATATCCTCGATACGCTTCCTCTTTGACTCCGGCACAGGCTCCCCGAGAGCGTAACCCCTACTGAGAGAACTCTCCCGAGGATCCTCACCAAACATCTCCTCGTACAGCGTAGCCCACTTAATCAAAAACTGAGGGATGCCGATAACCCCCGTCGGGCGGTAAAAATGAATCATATCCGCCTGCTGCCTACTAGACGCTTGCTTACCCGCCGGAACAACAACAGCACCAATCCGCCTCAAAGCCTCATGAATACATGTACCTGCGAAAAACATACCATAAGGGCAACAATTCATTACCGTGTCTCCTTTTTTGAATCCTGCTGTTTGTAGATTTCGCGCTTCATTAGATATTTGAACCTCGATGTCATTGTTTGTGTAACCTACTATTGTTGGTGTTCCCGAGGTTCCGGAGGTTGTGTGGTAGACCGATAGGTCGTTGGGGTCTGCGATAGCGGCTTTGTAGTCTTTTACTATGTCCTGTTTGCTGGAGAAGGGTATCTTTACTAAATCTTTGATGCCTATGATGTCAGCTGGAGTTAGTCCCGCTTCTTTAAATTTTTCACGGTACAGCGGCGTCCTGAACGCCAATTCCATTGTACGCTTGAATCTCTTTTCCTGGAGTTTCAGCAGTTCCTCTCGGGACATGTCCGGCTCCATAAAAATAACACCTACCACGCTTCATATCTAAAAACGTTCCGTAGCAACACAAATGAGGGGGAATCGAGCTTTCCTATGGTTCAATAAACCTATAAATCTTTTTTCCCCTCCGCCTCAAAATTGAGAACGAATCTGAATTATGCTTGGGGTTTGGTGGCCTTTTTAGGGGCGAAGTGAGGGCCGCTCTAAACTTGAGGAGAAGGCGTTTCGTTTCCGTTTTCAGTTTTTCAAGCAAACCTGCTTCATAATGATGGACAGGGATACGGTGGATTTGACTCCTCTGAGTGTTGTGTACATAAGGAATGTGATGATGCGGAAAAAGTAAAAAGGGAGGTGGGTGTTAGAGATTTAACGGGTTTGTTTTGAGTTTTCAAGGAAATGAGTGTGAAGAGTTTCACCTTGAAATGGAGGAGTGAAATTTGTCTGATGTTGAGAAGATTCACAGGTATATTGACGAGCACTTTGATGAGCACGTAAGGAGGGTGCAGGAGTATCTCAGGCAGCCGAGCATTTCCCAGACGGGTGAGGGAATGAAAGAAACCGCGGAGATGACGCGTGATTATCTGAGGGATTTGCTGGGTGCTGAGTCCACGATTGATTCCACTTCGGGTTACCCCGTGGTCTATGGGGAACTCAGGTCCAGGTCGAGTGATCGGTGGATGTTTGTGTATGGGATGTATGATACTCAGCCGGTGGAGCCTTTGGATGAGTGGACGTCGCCGCCGTTTGAGGCGAGGATTGTGGACGATCGAATAATTGCGAGGGGCGCCATTAACAGTAAGGGGCCGTTCATGGCTGCGCTTAACGCTTTACAGGCGATTCAGGAGGTTACCGGGGATCTGCCCTTTAACTTCGTTTTTGGTGTGGAGGGTGAGGAGGAACAGGCGAGTGTTCACCTGCCGGAGTGGGCTGAGAAAAGGGAGAGTGAGTTGAAAAGGTGCGAGGCTATGGGTATGTGGATGCCGAGTCAAGCCTTTCCGGGTGCTCCTCCAGCTTTAATTCTCGGCCTTAAGGGTATAGTGTACTTGGAGCTTGAGTGTAGGACGAATCCTATGGATGTGCACTCGAGCAACGCGAACGTGCTTCCGAATCCGGTTTGGCGCCTGGTTTGGGCTTTGAACACTATGCGTGGGCAGGATGAGGTGTTGATTGAGGGATTCTACGAAAACGTTGAGCCGCCCTCCCCTGAGGATTTGGAGCTGGTTGACAGGCACGCCGAATTGCTGGTTAAGGCTTTAACCGCCTCCTACCAGGTTGAGAACTATCGCGGTGAAAACTTTAAGGCTATGGCCCGAAACCTGATTTTCCAGCCAAGTCCTATAAACATTGACGGAATTATCAGCGGCTGGACGGGTCCTGGAACCAAGACAATTACCCCTGCTAGGGCGTTGGTTAAGATCGATATCCGACTGGTTCCGAACATGACAACGGATGAGGTCATAGATCGGGTTAAGAATCACTTGAGGAAAAGGGGATTCGAGGATATCGAGGTGAGAGTTCTCGGAGCCTATGAGTGGGTGAAAGTTTCAATAAAGGATAAAATCAGTCAGGCGGCGATAAAAACCTTTAGGGACCTCGGCCATGAACCGATAGTTTTGCCCATGATGCCCGGTTCAGCTCCCTTCTACCTGTTCTGTAAGGAGCCGTTTAACATGAAGATGGTTATGGGTGGTCTGGGACACGGGGGAAGGGTACACGCCCCGAACGAGTACATAATGGTTGACGGATTAAAGGACCTGGAGAAATACATAGTGTCCTTCCTGTACAACTTCAGCTCGAAATAGAAAAAAGTGGCCCCCTACCTTTCCCATTAATCTGGGGTTAGTTTCCTTTTAATCATTTTTATAAGTTAACTTTATTAACTGTGTGTAGAGTTTCGTCTTGGCTGTAAATGTTTGTGGTTTCTTTGGATAGTTATCTCCCGAAGAATGGTTTGCCTTAATTGCTTTATGAAAGGAGGTTTGTTTGAGAATGGTCCGTGAAAAGAACTCGAATCTGTGTTTGGTGAATGGTAACGTTATAACTCTCGATTCGAGTAATCCCCGGGCGGAGGCTGTCGCCATCCGTGACGGGAGGATCATCGGCGTTGGTTCGAGGGATGAGGTAAAATCCCTTTTTGTTGATGAGGAAGTCAGGTTAATTGATTTGGATGGCGGGACTGTTCTTCCTGGGTTCACTGATTGCCATATACACCTTCTGGGCTATGGGCTTATGCTGAACATGTTGGACCTGAGAGGAGTCAAATCCATCGCGGAAATCAAGGAGAGGTTGAGGAAGGAGGCTGAAAGGAGGCCCGGCGGGTCTTGGATAGTGGGGCATGGTTGGGATGACTCCCTTCTAGCTGAGGGGCGCCTCCCGACACGGTGGGATCTGGACGAAGCGGCTCCCGATAATCCAACCTCCCTTATGCGTGTTTGTGGGCACATCACCTGTGTTAACAGTAAGGCTTTAGAGCTTGCGAACATAACTGCGGAAACCGAGTCTCCTCCAGGGGGGCAGATTGATAAGGACCCGGAAACTGGTGAACCCACGGGTATACTGCGGGAAGCCGCGGGCTTCATGATTCTCGGCATGGTCTCCTTGAGGGAGGAAGACTACGTTTTGGCTCTTAGGGCTGCGTGTGAATACGCTGTGAGTAGGGGCCTAACGTCGGTTCACTGTATGCCGCTGATTGAGCAGGATCAGTCTATCCAAGGGAGAGTCTTTCAAATTTTGCTGATGCGGGGCGAGCTGCCGTTAAGGGTGTACCTTAACATTCCTGAGTCGTCTCTACAAAGTCTGGTCGACCTTGGTTTCTACACCGGGTTTGGGGGGTCCAAGCTGAAAATTGGGGCGATCAAGGTTATTCTGGACGGCAGCCTGGGGGGACGCACAGCGGCGATGCTTGAACCGTTCAGCGATGATCCAGAAAATAGGGGGATTCTCCTCTACGATGAGGAGAAGCTGCGTGAAATAGTCAAAACGGCTCACGGAGCGGATTGCCAGCTGGCCATACACTGCATCGGTGACAGGGCGCTCAAAATCGCTCTGGACGCTATTGAGGAAGCATTGAAAGAGAAGCCGAAGAGGGATCACCGCCACAGAATCGAGCACGCGTCGGTTCTGAGTGAGGGGCTGATTGAAAGAATGAGGAAGCTGGGAGTTGTGGCTTCGGTTCAGCCTCCTTTTATAGTTTCAGACGCCCCGTGGATGTTTAACCGTGTGGGTGAGGAGAGAGCAAGGTACGTTTACCCCTTTAAAACATTACTGGAGAAAGGAATCAAACTGGCAGCGGGGTCAGACTGCCCAGTGGAGGACATGGACCCGTTGAAGGGTATACAGGCTGCGGTGTCAAGAGAGGTTAACCCTGAGTATACTTTTGTGCCCGAGCAGAGGGTTTCCGTGGAGCAGGCTATTCGCATGTACACTATTGACGCGGCGTATGCTTCTTTCGAGGAGAAAGTGAAGGGTTCAATTGAGGTTGGTAAGCTGGCAGACTTGGTGGTGCTCTCAGACAATCCCCTGTCGGTTCCAGTCGACAAGATAGGTGAAATAGAGGTGAAGATGACCATAGTAGGCGGAGAGATAGTGTATTCCAAGCTGTAGCGGTGTCTTTTTCATCTCGATGGCGATTAAAAGCTGGGCTTTGTGGAAGGTGGGGGAGAGTGATTTTTAGAAGCCGTAGTCTGTTATGACGTAGCTTCTTTCGGTTCCGATGCTAAAGATGTTGAACTTCTTTCCTTTTGGTGTGACTATGTCCAGTTTTAACAGCGGGTAAACGTAGATGGGGTACTCTGCCCTTTCGCCGCCTTTGGATGCCTTTTTCTCAAGGTCTTTGAAGGCTGATTTGGCCTTGTTCATTTTGTCCTTTACCTCCTTGTTGAAGAATCCGAGCTGAGGGGTTAGTTCCTTTTCTGTGAGGTTGTTGTAGTCTGTGATTCTTATTCCTTCAATGTTAGCGAATTCTCTGTCAATCACGTTAGCAAGGTGTTTTTCGAACTCTGGCCTGAAGAATATGTGTGGAACGATCGCCGTTTTGAAGGGTACGGGGCCAATTGTGTATTCGTAAAGTGTGCCTGTACCCTTACACTCTTTACAGGGGTTTCTGGTTTCTCCGCGACACTTACTGCATTCAACTTTCCCCGTTCCTCCGCAGTGGTCACAGATTAGTGTTCCAGACCCGTAACAGTAATCACAGTTGTAGGGCATCTCCACTTTGGTTTTCTTTCCATTTCTTATGACCTTCAATTTGGTGTAGAGTTTCCCTTCTCCCTTGCAAACGTTGCACTGGACGCTTCCTTTTCCTTTACACTTTTTGCATTCCAGTGTTCCTGAACCTCCACACTTGTTGCAGGTGATGTAACCCTTCCCTCTACACCCGCCGCATTCAATCTCCCTGATTGAGGAGTACAGAGGTACCATCTTTTTATCTTTCCATTCTGTCATGTCAACCTGCTTATTCCCGAAATCGTAGAAGGTGACCTTTCCCAGCTCGTCTATGTTAACAACTTTTTTCTCAACGTCTCTAGCAATGGAGGGATCGACCTTGGAGCGGAAGAAGAATATCGCATGCTTCTCCACGTTTCTGACAGACTCCGCGGCAGAGATATTTGACCTTTCAAACTTAACTCTCTTCACTGAGAAGTACTTCTCAAGCTTGCTGAGGTCAGCACGCGCCAACCATTTTGAGAAAACCTCATCTGATAGTGGTGACTTCATCGACACAACATACACCTCTCAAAAGACGGTGGTATAATGAATGTCTCCTATCACCTTAAAATTTTTCTGAAAAAAGAGAATACGGGAATGTACCGCTGGATAACTCTCAACGGTTTGAAAGTAGAGTAGTTAGACAGGTAAAGTTTCTTCAGACGTGCAGTATTGTCTATGCCCCTTTTTCTGCCCTACCTCTTTGCAGTCAAAGACGAGGTCTTCGGTTTTTCGTTTGTGCTTCCTTTCACGTCAAAAAATAAATTCGAGTATGTGGAATTTCTGGTTTTATTTCTAACTATTGAACTCAGTACAGCGCTAGGTCGAGGACCCTGCCGCACGAACATTTCCGCTCTTTTGGAATCCGCTCCAAGGCTGTGTAGATCAATTTTCGAACATTCTCTATGTTTTTTCGCATCGACTCTACCACCGCCGCCGCGTTGACTGGTCTCAGCCCGTAAACATCCACATCCGTCGGCATTGAGATGTTTACCATGCAAATTTCTGCTTCCTTTGCCAATACGCACTCTGGATAGCAGGTCATTCCTACGACCGAGAATCCCTGATTCTTGTAGAAGAGGCTCTCCGCCCTTGTGCTGAACCGTGGACCGTTTATGCAAACGTAGGTTCCCTCCTCGTGAATCGTGAGTCCGAGTTCGTGGGCGGTGTCGATTACCACCTTTCTCAGCTCGGGGCAGAAGGGGTCGGCGAACTCAACATGACCTACGACACCCCCCTCGAAGAAGGTGTCCTTTCTCTGTCCGAACGTGCGGTCAAAGACTTGGGTTGCTATCACGAATTCCCCTGGCTTTATTTTTTCGGGTTGTAGGCTTCCGCAGGCGGCGGGAGAAATGATTCTCGTCACACCTAGGCTTTTGAATGCCCAGATGTTGGCGCGGTAGTTGATGGCGTGTGGGGGTATTGTGTGGTTCCTTCCGTGTCTCGGTAGAAAGGCTACTTTGCGTCCCTTTACCAGCCCGATTATCACGTTATCGGACGGAGGACCGTAGGGAGTGTAGACCTTAATTTCCTTGGTTTTTTCAAAGATTGCGGGGTCGTAGTTTCCCGTTCCTCCAAGAATACCTATTTCCACCGGTAGAAACTCTTCAACTTCCTCCTTTGTAGTGTTGATTGGTACGAATACCGTTCCTTTTCGCGTCATTACGCTTTTCCTCCTACAACACTAAGTTTTGATACCTATTGATGTCTGACTAGGAAATTATTTTTTCGGTTTCAGCTCTTACTGTTTAGGGGGTGTTTTGTTTTATAAGATTGATGATTTCTAGCCCTTTGTTTCGTTTCGAGCGGTTGCCACCTATGGAGACGCCCATTCGAAAAATCGTCTTTTGGTTCTCAGATTAGCTTCTTTCTGAACTGGTATGCTAGTTTTTCATATCCCATTTTTTCCCAGAACATGTGCGCCCTTGTTCTGTAGAAATCTGAGAAAACTTCTATCCCCTTGATTCCTTCCTGTTTCATCTTTTGCTCCACAAACTCTACCAGTGCCTGTCCTATTCCCCTGCTTCTAAACCGTTCCTCTACTATGAGCTCTTCAATAATTGCAACTCTACCGCCATAAAGGAACGTCCATCTTTTAGTTACGGTTACTAATCCAATAATTCTACCTTCCTCATAGCAAAATATTTCGTGGTTTTCATCTTCAAGGTACCGCTCCAAAACACGTTCCACATCGCTAGGATTGATTGGGGTGCTAGGCCACAGTTCTCGGAACAATCGGAGACAGTCGGTGAAATCGTCTCTCTCCACTTTCCTTATCATTGCTTCCCCTTCCATATTTCCCGAATAAACCTACTATGTACCCCTATTTGAGCTGTTTTTTGAGGTTGAATGGTGGTTGGATAATCTGCTTTTCGGTTACTATTTTGGAAATATACTTCGCGGGCGTGATATCGAACACCGGGTTTTTAGCCCTATTCGTGGAGTAGAGCTTGGCTCTTCGAAACTCTTTCTTCTTTTCGTCGTAACCCTTCACGTAGGTTATTTCCTCAGGCTCTCTTTCTTCTATCGTAATGTCCTCCGTTTTGTGGTTGAGGTCTATGGATGTTGTTGGTGCTGCGACCACGAACGGTATCTTGTTTTCATACGCCACTGTTGCCAGTGTGTATGTGCCTATCTTGTTTATGACGTCGCCGTTTGGCAGTATTCTATCCGCTCCCACGAGCACAATTTGAACTTCCCCCTCCTTCATATAGTATCCGGCGGCGTTGTCCACTATGATCCAGTGTTCGATGTCCTCCTGTGTCAACTCCCAGCTCGTAAGCCTACCCTGGATCCATGGTCGTGTTTCGGTTGCTAGGACGTAAAACTTTTTGTTTTGGTAGTGAGCAAATCTGATTATGCTCAGGGCGGTTCCATAATCAACCGTTCCAAGGGCTCCTGTGTTGCAGTGTGTTAGCACCCCGTCCCCCGTATTGACCAGATCTCTGCCCAAGAGACCTATTCTCCTACATGCGTCGGCGTTCTCCTCTGCTATCCTCTGAGACTCACTAACCGCGGTTTCCGCGCATTGCCGAGGAGTTTCAGCCTGCGTCATTTTTGTCCACATTCTGCTAACCATGTTGTGAAGGTCCACGGCCGTGGGGCGAGTGTTTAATAGTTCCTGTTTAGCCGCTTCCATATGTTTCCAGAATTTCTTACTATCAAAGTTTTTAAAATCTTGAGCCGCCTGAGCCAGGCCATACGACGCGGCTACGCCTATTGCTGGCGCCCCCCTGATACGCATTTCTCTTATTGCCTGAGCGGTTTCAGCGTAGCTGTTTGTCTTGTGTATTCTGAACTCAAAGGGCAGTTGGGTCTGGTCAATCATGTGGATG
>Ga0190363_1000979_pt1 | contig 17147 bp, 16 predicted proteins | sample 48721867_MG_FD_161272 | JGI IMG/M metagenome (GOLD analysis project Ga0190363, IMG submission 161272) | Hydrothermal vent microbial mat bacterial communities from Southern Trench, Guaymas Basin, Mexico - 4872-18-6-7_MG | ecosystem: Environmental > Aquatic > Marine > Hydrothermal vents >... | reverse complement strand
AAAAAGCTCCTAGAGGAGGTTGAGAAGAATGGCTAGGGTAACGAGAACAGTTATTGTGCCCAGTGTAATGCTGACTAAGAAGAAGTACGAGATTCTCAGAGAGCTTGAGGAGATGTACAAGCTGATGGTGATGGAGCTCGTAGAGTACGGTTTCAGGCATGGTATCAAGCCGTTTACTGGGCTCAAGAAACATATGTATCGCATGCTTAGAGATAAATATCTCCAGTTACCGTCACACTATGTTCACACTGCATGTCAAGATGCTGCTACACGTATCAAGAGCTTCATGGAGCTGAAGAAGCGTGGTAAAGCCTTCACCGAGAAGCCCATCGTGAGGAAGGTCTCTATCTGGCTTGATGACCATCTCTGGAAGCCTCTTGGCTACACAGCTATCATAGTAGCAACTCATAGAGGCTGGATTGTAGTAGAGCTTCAGCCGCATAAGCTCTACTGGAAGTATATCAACTCTGGTTGGAAACTGAGAACGCAACCAAAGCTCAAGCTAGACCATGAGGAGAGAAGGATCTACGTTTACTTCGTCTTCGAGAAGGATGTTGAAGAATACAAGCCTAGAGGTTGGCTTGCCGTAGATGTTAACGAGAATAACGTAACCGTCCTCGTAGACGGAAAAGCATACAAGCTCATTACCATGCTGAGGAAGACCGTAGAGCGGTACCATGAGCATAGGAGGAGACTCCAAGAGAAGCTATGTATACAAATCAATGGCAAGAAATATCCTCTCTACACACTCTGGAGGAGGAAGATGTCTTGTCTTAGGGAGCGCGATAGGAAGACTGATTGGAGGAGGAAAGTAGCTGTAGCCATAGTGAAGACTGCTGAGAGTCTAGGCTATGGTATTATCGTTGAGAAGCTACCTAAGCGTGCTAGCGAGAAAATGATTAACGGTGTTAGGAATTCCGAGCTTAGGCACCGCATTTACCAAGCAGCATTCAGAGGCATGGTTAAAGCCATCAGAGATGTAGCTGAGAAGTATGGTGTCCCAGTTGTGGAGGTAGACCCTAAGTATACTTCCCAAACTTGTCCCCTGTGTGGTTTCCGCCCGATGACCCGCAATGCGGGGAGGGTTATGGTTTGCCCTAAATGCGGCTTCTCCCACGACCGAGACGTAATCGCATGTACGAACCTTCTCATGCACCTCGTGGATGACCGCCCCATGCCGTTGGGCGGGAAGCCGATGAACCCACACCCAGAGGTAGCAGTGATACCGATGAGAGTGTGGGCTGAGGCAAACCCGCTAGAGGTGACCCTAAAAGAAACTAAACTAACAGGGATGACCCTCTAGCGGGAAACGGTACTTAGTGTTATTCCGGGCACGGGTTCATCCCACCTTTCCTATCCCTCCTCCCCGCCTACGGCTCACTAGCTCATCGGCTACCAATAGATTTATATATAGATATGTATATAAGTTTTATGGTGATTGGATGGGTAGGATGCTTATCACTATTGATGATGAGCTTGAGGAGATGTTTAGGAAGGCAGTTGCGAGAATTTATGGTGCTAGGAAGGGAGCTATTTCAAAAGCCATCGAAGAGGCTATCAAGCTATGGTTAGAGAAGTACGGGAGCCAAAGCTAACGCATGTAACAATAACGGGTAGAGTCATACCATTAGATAATGATAGCTACATGGAGTATCTCTAGTAGCTAAAGAAGCTAGAGTACCATTACCTACCGAATAGTCCTTACTAATGATATGGTAGTTAAGGGTAAGAAAGTTGAAGCATCAACCACACCATCTAAGGCAACCGTTCTCCACCTACAATCTTTTCCGTAGGTTGGTTCATTACGGTTTCTCCTAGCCCCCTCCTCACCCGACTGAGGAGGGAGTATCGGGAACTAGGAGTCACCACCATCTTCACTAATATCATTACTTAAAAGTTTAAGCTTGTAGTACTCAAAGCGGAAGAAGCCTACAGAAACCTTAAAAGACCTACAAACAAGAGACAGCACTAATACCCTATATGCTGCGAATGACCTCCACCAGATTTATGACGAGGATACAGCTAAGGAGGCTATCGAATATGGTAAGAGGGTGTTGGAATGGGTAAAGCGGTTTCTGCGTTAAGGAGTCAGGAAGTCATGGTTGAAAGAGCTAAGAAATTCATTGAGAAAGCTTCAAGAGTTGTTAAGGTTGTTGAAGCATATATTGTCGGCTCTAGAGCTAGAGGAGATTACCTAGATGAAAGCGATATAGACGTAGTCATAGTTGCTGATGGAGTAGGCCACTTAAACATGCTTGAGAGGCTCGAATTATTAGCTGATATAGCTGAGCCAGGTGTTGACTACCTAGTATACTCTGTAAGTGAATGGAACGATGAGGAAACCCTATGAATAAGAAACCTTAAGAGAGAAGCCATCAAGATATATACCCCTCATCAAGGGAGGTACCAAATATTTAGGTAAGGTAGCACGTAACTTACGTCCAATTACCACATAGGTACTAACCTAAACTTTGTAGGGAAGTCTCCATGCTTCACGTACTATTCGCTATTGGTTAAATTTATTTAGCTTTTGAAGGTATGAATATGCGGGATGGTTTTAGTAAATGTTTTTCTTTATTGGTGTAGCCGCGTCCCTAAATAACTAGTTAGGTATTATGTTTCTCTCCGTATTTAGGGTTAAGGTTGGTAGGTATATTGGTAAATCGTACTGGTTACTCATGCTACTCTTTACCTATGGGTTTGCGTCATCACTTACGTTACTACTTAGGTTTGTGCTCGATATTGAGTACGTCTTAGGTATTAGCTTGAGTTACTTGATTGGTGTCATGTTGTGAGCTTTCCTAGCTATTACTATGTGTTTAGCTATTTCCATACTTATTCATAGATCATGATGAGATTCATTAAATATTTTTGATTAGGCTATTTATACTCGTTAGTTTATTTTGTGTTGTGGTTGGTATGGCTAAGGCAGTATTACTCACTCTAGGTTTTGAGGAGAAGTTCGCTGTTAGAGCTTTAGTTAGGAGGGGTCTTGAAGTTGGTGACTTAGTAGTACTTATTACAGGCCCTATCATCGATAAGGTAGCTAAGGCCATCAACTACGTTAAGGAATTCCTAAAATACTTTGAAGGCATTGACATTCAAGTATTTGAGGTATCAGAGGTTCACGAATTTACCGAAGCGGTTCCTAGAATTAAGAAGTTAATTAAGGAATTACTCAATAAGTATGACTTCATAGTTGCCAACTTATCAGGTGGTATGAGGGCATTAATCATTGAGGTACTAACGTCTATCATACTACTACCTAAGGAACTAAAAAGTAGGGTTATCGTAGAGTTAGATACGGAGGATAGTAAAGCAACAATAGAGATACCTAAGGAGTTAAACATAATGATAAACCCACCAGAGCTTGGAGTTAAGGAGGACATAATTAAGGTCATAATAGATGAAGGAGGTGAAGCAGATATATACACAATAGCACGGAGACTAGAAAAGGATGAATCAACCATTAGAAGACAATTAGAGGTGCTTAAGGAGTTGGGACTCATAGAGCTAACTTATAGACCTTTAAGGGCTAAAGTAAAACCCATAGCTAAATTGGTAACAACATAAAATGCTTTTCTAAGGCATTAACTCCATAACTGAATGCATGTAATATGAATTTACACATAGAGAATCACTCCTAAATTGACTTAAGTGAATATAGTAAGCAGTAAGAAGTTATGCATTAACCCTCAAGTACTTAATAAGTTGTCTTATAAATATTGCATGTAATATGCTTAGTGTGTGTAAGTAGCATAAAAGTTTATAATCTTAGACATAAGAAGTACCGGGGTGTAGCTCTGTGTCCTCTCTAACATATACTGATATTCTAAAGAAGTTTAGAGGCGTTATATCAGTGCTTAGATACTTGGCAGCTACTAGGCAATTTAGCTATGTAGATAGGTTAGCAGCAGCTATGTCTCCGGATGAGGTTAGAGCTGTGATTATTGAGTCGTTAAGAACTATTAGATCAGCTATAGACTCATCAATTGAGATTAGAGATGTTGAAGATCACATTCATAGGTGTTGCGATATTGGCGAAGGAGAGGCTATACCACCTTATGCTGAGGGTGTCGCTATTAAGGTTAAGGTTAAGGAGTGTAGGGATAGGAGGGAGCTGGAGGGTAGGAATATAGTATGCTATGTATGTCCTAAGCTACCGAGTGAGTATGAGGTAGCTAACCTACTCGACTACTCAGCTAAGGACTTAGAAGTGGCTAGGACCATAGCTGCATACGCTCTAACACTATCATATACAGGTACGAGGTAGGGGTGAGACTATGGTCTGGCTCTCATTATCGGCTAGACTACTCATTAATGTTGAAGCACTAAACATGGCTGAAGCTGTAGGTAACTACACTAGGCATAGGAGAGCACCAGTAGTCATACCTACTGATGGTGGTTATAGAGTAGTTTATGTACCAGCTATATCTGGAGAATCGTTAGCTCACGCATATCAGGCATGGCTAGTACATGAGGCGAGAATTAGAGGGTTACCAGTATGTGACCTCTGTGCTAGGGAGGAATTCATTAAGAGAGGTAATGAAGCTGCAGGCAGGGTTAAGGATGTAAGTAGTGCTGATAAATATGAAGAGTCAGTAATTAAGGAATGTGTTGTTGAGGATGTAGGAGGCTTCCTAGCACCTACTGCAGTACCTGTTAAAAGGACCTCAAGATTCATGGTAAGCTACTTAATACCTGCTATTGAAGATATTAAGGCATCAACAATAACACCTCAACTACATGTAAGACACTCACCAACACAGAGAGCACAAGGACAGCAAGCAGCTGGTCAGATGATATACTACGTTGAGACATCATCAGCTATCTACACCTTAACAGCCTCACTAGATGTCGACGGTATTGGTAGGAAATCATACATAAGAGTAGAGTATGTGGTTGGGGATGAGGAGAGGAGGAAGAGGATTGAAGCCGCAATCATGGCTTTATACGATACACTAGCTCAAGGGCTATTCGGTGCTAAACAATCAAGGTTTAAACCACACTATAAGGTATTAAGTACTGTCGTAACAATAACGCACCCGAATCCCTACAACGTATTAGCAGGTCATAGTAAAGACTACATTAAGGAGGTAGCTAGCAACCTTAGGAAATTCAAGGAGCTAACAGGTAGTGAAGCATTAATGGGTTACTACGTTAGGGAGGACATACCTAGACCTGAGCAAGGTATTGCTAAGGAGTTTGGAAGTCTTGAAGACCTATTTAAATGGGTGATGAGTGAAGTTCTAAGGTTATCGAAGTTAGCACGATAGTAAGGGGTAGGAAGTGAGGTATAAAGCCCTAGTAATTGATGGTGTATTTAATTGGGGCTTCAGTGTTAGAGCTGTGTACGCTTCAGCGGCATCACAACCATACCCACTACCACCACCAACAACCTTGGTAGGTGCTTTAGCAGCATCGCATGCTAGGATTAAGGGATTACCTGAAGTGATTGTTAAGAATGACATGATCTATAGTAGGGCCACGGAATTACTAAGCGATGTGTTATGGGCTACAATAAAGATTCGCGGATATGCCGTAATGTACTCCGATATGAGTAAGTTAGTGAGGGCACACTACCTTAGAGATGAGTATAGGAGAGACTCTAAGAGATGGTTTGGTGTATCATCAGTAGGTAAGGTATACAGTAATTCATCATTTAGGATTATATACATACTAAGAGAGGCCAGCAGGGTACCTTACGAGACTTTAGGTAGGAGTATAGTTAGCTTAGGTAGTAAGGAGGGGTTAGTGTATATAAGGGATTCAAAAGTCGTTGATGCTGTAGTTACGAGTAGGAAGTATGATATTGAAACCCCATACTATACATTGAGAAGACTGATTGAAGACTATGAGGGGGGGACTATTGTTAAGATGCCTCCATACCCACCACCAATTAGCCACTATAGGATTAGGGAAGTTGTAGGTATAACCGAAGTTCATGAAAATTACATAATACCCCGCATGGAGGGTCAAGTCGTAACTGGGGAATCTATAAGCATTTATGAAGTATCTAATGACGCACGAGTTATTGAGGTAAGTATTGATGGAGAGAAAGAGTACGTAATTACTCCACCACCTCCGAGGTGATATCGTGAGTATGGCAGTAAGGATTCAGTTACCGCCACATAACTACTTCCTTTACCACCTAATGAAGACCTCTCTATGCGTCATTGCTGCATACACTAACGTTACACCAGAGTTTAAGTTACGTGAAGGTTGGGTTGAGTTTAGGAATGTAGTACCAACTATTTTTGCTCAAGGTCTGAAAACACTCATAGATGACGTAGTTAGGAATAACCAGTTCGGATCACCTGTAAGACTCACAACAGGTGATGCTAGGAGATTAAGGAGTAAACGGAGTGGTTACGTTAATACGATAGTTTCACCATGTGTTCGTAGGGAGGTTGACGTTGACTGTATACTTAATAACTATGTTAATTGGTTCATCAAAGACACTACTAGGTCTTTAAATGAGTTAAGCAGCGCTTTAGGCGTGTTTAGGAATGGTTACCCTAAGGATCCAGGGACGTACTCCGTTCTTGGCTCATTCCTACCAGAATTTGTTGAGGGCTTAAGAGTTTTCGGGGCAACCGAAGGTGTTAGAGGATCTGTAAAACCTGATGCAGCTCTATTCAGAAATATAAAGGTAGGTATTCACTCAATCTTCTTAGGATTATTAGGGTTAAGGATATCTAGAGTCTTTTATGAGCGTCAAAGAACTTACGCAGTACACTTAATACCGTCTGATGAAGCTATTGAGTTATATGCAAGGGAGTTAGGGCTTAATACCCTAGCTGGCAGGGATGGTAGGTATTCAAGAATCATTAAGAATCTAAAGAGGTTACGAGCACTAACATCGGATATAGTAACCCTCACTTACATAGCCTTAATGCAGCATACAGTAGGTGAGGTGGAAGTCTTTGAGTTGATTGCTGGAGTTAATAGGTGGGAGATAATTAACTATGGAGTTAGAGCGCTACATCCTTTACCCTCATTCATAGATGAGTTAAGGAACTTAGGTAAGAGGGGCGAGGTTGCTTTAAGAAAGCTTCAATCATTAATTATCAATACGTTAAATAATGAGAGAACAGAGATTGTTGAGCCTGTCATTAGATCTATTTACCAAGGACTTAATGGCGTTATGAGTGTTGGTGAGGCGTGCTACATAATATCTAGACTTACCTACGCTAATGATGATGAGGAAAGACAGAAGCTAACAGGGTTAACCCCCATAGACGTGAACACGATATGTGAAGCTATGGAGGGGACATTAAGGAGGTTAAGTCATGGCGGTACTAGTTAACATTCTTGGTGAGGCTGTAAAGTGTGGTAAGGTAAAGTCAACGGGAGTTTTTTATGAATTACTCAAGATTATGGAGGATTTACTTTTAAGACCTCCCTCACAGCGTACACACCCTAGTAGGAAACTCATACTACTTAATTTACCGACAGGCTACGGTAAGACTAGGTTATCTGTGGTTATGGGTAAAGCAGCTTTTGAGGGCTTTACTGATTCCTTCCTTAGAGTAATTCATGTCATACCTACGAGAAATCTAGCTGACGACATTTTAAGACATGCTAAAGCTTTCGATCTTGAAGCTTCTGCACAGTACATGTTTGCTAATCCATCCCTTAAAACACCCTACTTCCTGTCACCCTTTGTAGTTACGACACTTGATTCATACTCATTTAACTTCCTTAAGATACCTGTAGCTGAGGTTAAATACGTAATTAGTAGGGGGTTAGGTCATGCGGAGATCCCGAGACATGCTATATACACTGCGCTAAACTTCATCGACGAGTACCACTCATTCATATTTAGCGAGTTCAGTGATACCCGCTCTAAAGGGTTAGAGGTACTAGGTTTAGCAACTACATTCTTATACTTCATCATAAGACACCTCATAACTAACTCAATAACTGATGTAGTACTATCAACAGCAACGCCTATATTAACGCCTGAGGTGATTAGTGAGGTTACAGGGATAAGCACTAATCAGATAATCCAAGTAAGTTACGACTTAAGCAGTAAGGTAGGTGTTAACACCTATGGAAACAGAATAGTTATAAACGATAGCGAGTTTAACAATGATAGACTCAACAAGCATATAACTACGAGAATATTGCGTATGTCTTTAGATGATATAGCTAAGAAGTGTGTAGAAGTTTTGGAAAGCGGTAATAAATGCTTGATTGTGTTAAACACTGTTAATAGAGTTATTAACGCGTATAATAGTATCTGTAAACTAATCTCATGTGGTGAGGGAGTAGTAACTATACATTCAAGATTTCGTATCAAGGAGAGGTCAGAACTTATTAACAAAATTAAGACGATAGATAGGAAAGGTAAAGGTATTGTAGTGGCATCCCCAGCTATTGAGGTAGGTATAGATTTCGATGCAGATGTACTAATAAGTGATGCCGCACCAATACCCTCACTAGTACAGAGAAGTGGTAGATTATTGAGAAGAATTGATGGTAGACCACGTAGTGGTATATATATCATAGTATATGATGAAAGCCTATATGATGACCGTAGGAAGACGTATACCGGTATATACCCTGCAAGCATTACTTCAAGATCTATTGACGCAATAAATAAGGTAATAAGTAACGATGTAATTATTGATTGGAAACTAATCTTTAAAGGTAGAGTAGGTAATAGGATTAGTTATATATCACTTATAGATCCAGTTATTTCCGCAAACTTCATAACTAAGAATCTAGTTAACGTAAGATACCTAAACTTCCTTACATCAGTAATGTCGTTACTAACCACCCCCAAGGATGTCAGTAAGGTTAAGAGCATTTTAAGTAGTTTCATCAGATACTACCCAATAGTACCGTTATTCATACCTGATGAAAGCATTGATTATGAAGGTTTAGGCAAGGTTATTGATTCATATGCTGAGAACTACATAAGTTATTTACTACCGATAGAACTATCTGATTACATGATTTACCTGATAAGCGACATCCTAATTAAAAAACCAAATACTGATGAGGTAGCTATATTAGTTGAAGATCATGAGGGATCTCTAAGCTTTACTACGGTCAGTCGTAATGAACTAATAAAAACATTTATAGAGGGGTATATAGTACGTGGCGGTAAGTCCTTCTTCCCAATTGCTATAATATGTAATAACACATACTACAACCCTAATTTAGGTCTTAACTTATCACATAAATTAATTAATGGTTGAGGTAGTTACTTATGTCCTACTCATGTGCTTACTCATATGCAAGGATCGAGAGACTCCACTATCACTCATACCTAACGTACTACATTTTTAGAAAGTCTAAATGTTTTGGTAATAGATTCATAGCTATACTTAGTGATTTTCTGGAATCCAAGCTTACAGCCCCAAATATTAGAGACTTAATGGAGAAGGTGGTTTATTCGTCCCTAATACTTCATGATATAGGTAAAGCCTATAAAGGCTATCAGAAGGTAATTCATGAATTTTATGGAGAAACCTCTTTCAGTTATCACGAACTATTAAGTTCAATAATAACTTACTCATACCTTAAGGATTACGTTAATACTGAAGCCAGAGCTATGAACATTGATGGAGAAAGTAGGAAGAGATTACGAGATTACCTAGTACTACCTGCATCCATAGCTGTCTTAATGCACCATGAGGCATTAAGAAATTACGTCGATGTATTAACTAGGCTTGGGTATGAGGTAAGTAAGTTTCTAAAGGAGGTTGTTAAGGATGGCTTCATTGAGGGGGAGGTATTACTTATTGATAAAATACTTGAGTCTCTAGGCATTAAAGTTGTTAGACTTAGTGATGTTATTAATCGATTAAGTAGTAAGGGGTTTCAGAGAGCATATAGTAGGATTAAAGAGTATTTTAGTACTTACTCTAACAATCCCGATGTAGAGTACTTAGCGACCAATATTACAGCTGCAATCCAGCTATGTGATAGACTTGCAGCATCAATTATAAGGGGAGAGCTCGATAAAGGCTTAAGGAGGCTTGAACAGGAATTTGTGAGGTATTGCTTAAGTACTGAGGGTAAGTCCATTAAGGAATTCCTTACTAGAATTAGGGATGAGGCATCTCATGAGTTAAGGAATATTATATTTAGGTAGCTAGACATTCTTGGTAGAGACTTAATGGGTGTCTCATGCGTAGTTTTCTATAGCTTACCTGTTGAAGCGTCTAAGACCGCCATCATTAGGGGTTTAGAGACGTGCTGTTGTGAGAAGGTCTATGTATTATCTACTTCAAGGCATGCTAACCAGGTTAAAGAGCTATGTAGACTACTAAATAGGTTAATAAGGAATGTAGAGTTTAAAGCATTACCTATAATCCCTGATGTTGAGGAATCTCCTGAACTAATTAATGAGGCAGTCATAAGGCTTAAGAAACTAGGTCTAGGTAGGGAGCCTACATGTTTTATTGCCTCAGCTGGCTCAAGACTTGAGGTAGTGTCCATGACCTTAATACTTGATAGGAGCCTAACCGACGTTATTTACGTATCGTTTCTATGGGGTCCTTGGGGAGGTACTTATTACCCATTCACACCTAAACCTATCCAATTAGCTCATATATTACATCCAGGAATTGAGGTTTTTAATTCCTGTACTACAAGATTGAATGTCGTAGGTCTTGAGGAATTATTGGATTTAAGTGTGGCTTCAAGACTTCGTAGGGAAGTTTTAAAATCACAGTTAATTATGAATTATGAATTAAATACTAAATGCTTAGCTTACGAGCACAGTATATCATGTAAATGTCCTAAACTCAGGGTGAGCATTAGTTATGGTGGGAGGGAATTGATAGGCATTGAGATTAGTGATTACTGCTCATGGAATGAGGTAATTAGGTTATGTAATGACCTAAATCGTGAGGTTACATCCTTATGTGATTCAGTAGGTCAGGATACTCTCTGCAGTACGTTATCAACAATACTTAACGTTTCGGGGATTAGACTACTTACGGTTAAGGAATGTATGAATGTTAAGTATATAAATGGTGAAGGCATGGCATTAATTGACTTTTTAAGAGGTATTAACGATGTTACTATCATAGATACTAACCTTATTTATCAGGGGATTCATAACTATCTCTACGAATACCCCACGGTCTCTAACATAGTGTCTGTACCTCTAAGTACGTATGTTGAGCTCTACGATCATCAAGTACATGTGTCACAAGCAAACCTTTACACTGAAGTTCGTGCTGAGTTATCTAAGCTCCTGCTTGATGAATTAAACCACTTTAGACCTAGAACTGAGGTTAGAGCTACAGTAAGGCCTAGTGAGGTAAGTATTGCCTTAATACCGGAAGGGGTCGCTGTAACTTCTGATCGTAGAGCATATGAAAGACTGTATAAGTGGTTAGGTAGGAAATCAGTACTTACAGAACCTAGGCCGCTAAGTAATGTAAGGTTTAAGAGTAATGAGAGGAGTAGGAGAGTAAGTTACGCCTACTACTCAATAGCTCAATTAAAGGCGTTAAGTAAGCTACTAAATAGCGTACTCAGAAGGCATAGGCTGAGTATCGATGTTAAGTTAGCATGATCTACCAGTTATGCCATTAATTTATTCAATAAGTTTTAATAGCCACTTCCTTGGTTTTAAGTTCACTATTAGTTTTCTTTCATGCTCTAGCTCTGCTGGATCTAGGCCTACTTGATAGCATAGCTCCTCGAACTCCCTTCTATTAAGATGGCCTGTCTCCTTAAACTTCCTTATAATTTTCTCGAGACCTTCATGAATTTTTAGGGGTGGTAATGGCAGCTCTACTACGTCTTTAAACGTTTCATGTATGTAGTATGCTGCTCTAGCACCAGCTATTGAAGCTGCTATTACTAGAAATTGAGTCTCTGCTTTAAACCCTCCAGTAGCATTTATGTATACGGGAACGCCCTTCCTAGACCAGTCAATTATCTTTGTGACTACCTTATCTAGGAGATTCGCTAATGTATCATCAAATACTACCTCAGACTTACCGAGACCTTCAACTCTTATAGGTTTTGGTGATAACATCGTGTAACCTTCACTACTTAAGTATTCATGAATGACACTAGCGCATAGATAGCAAGTACCTGTATCAGTACTATATAGTAGGATACCTACATCTCTTGGTGGTTCATGAGAGTTTAATCCTACATAACGTAGGAATGCATTGAGTTCTGCTGAGTGCTTTCTCGGGTCTTTACTAAGAAATCTTAGTAATTCATTAAATACCCTATCACCACGATTAGCTCTACTCATGGCTAGTTCCTGAATTTCATCATCAGGTCCTGCTCGAGACCAACCCGTAACACCTAGATTCTCAGCTAGTTTAGGTTCAAACCTCTCGAAGTTAGCTAATAGTGAAGTACCTACTGATATTATGTGGACCCACTTAGGTCTAGAGCTCCTCACAAGTACGTCCCATATGTAGTAATTGAAAGAAATTTAAAACAATTTACCATGTATTTTAATAAAACCTAAGAGGATGGTACCTCTTAATATCCTTGAGGGGGTAGCTCTGGGTCTCTATGCTGTTAGGTTTGATGTCACCTTTACTCCTAGGGAAGTTATTGATGTTCCTGGTTTTAGTGTTAAGTTTCTTAAGTCTTTATTCATAAGTTACGATTCTGAAGGACTCATTAAGTCATTACTATTAAGTGGTGGTGCTAATAAGCCCGTACAGCTATCACCAATAATGCTTGATGATAGGGCTATACTCTCAACAGGTAATGTTAAGTTAAGAGTAGGTACTAATTACTGGTTTAGATTGGGTTTTATAGGTGATGAAAGTAAGGTATCATATATTAGCGACTTAATTAACGATGTAGTTGATAGATTCGCTGAATTATTGAGTATTGACGTAGTGTCAACATCTTTAGAAGTCTTTAGTGGAGCACCTAAGGAGTTCACTATTAAGGTATTAACGCCAGCAATAATTAAGGCTAAGGACTCAACACTAGTTAGATATCCAACACTTAAGGAACTAATATCATCACCTCTTAGAGTGTTAGGTAGGGTCTTATGGGAGAGGTACACGATAAACATACCAACAACGTGGGCGTGGAGAATAAACGCTTACTACATAATGACGGAATCACAAAGTAGAAGCTCTAAAGTGGATTTGGGTGATGGAAGAGTGGTAGAGGGTGTTACTGGTGTGTGGAGCTTTAAGAAAATACATAAGATGCCTAAATACCTAGAGTCAGTACTAAGTAAAGCATTAGCTGTAGCTGAAAGCGTAGGTATAGGGAAGTCAAGAGCGATAGGGTTTGGCGTAACCAGTATTAGCCATAAGTAAAACACCTACCTACATAGAATTAAAAACTCCCTAACAATGATGGACACGGTTACGTAGTTATGCTTGACTTACTCCAGAGAATTATTAATGGTGTATTAGTAACGTTCATACTGGCATTACCTATCCTAGCAATGCTTTCACTCATCCTATCACCACCAAGGGAGAAAAGAGAGTCTAGAAAAAAGGGTGATATCCCATACTTCCTATTCATATACCTACCTCATTATATTATGAGGAAGGACGAGAGAAAGGATCATTAAAGAAGTGGTTACATCAATAACCTATCAGCATTGACTTAATGATCTGACTCTATGTTAATACTCGGTATTTAATGCATCAACTTTAACTAACCTTAACGTTAACATTAATGCATCAGGAATTGGAAAGCGGAATATGTTTTGGCGTTTGGAGGGCATGTTTATGATGTGTTTATCCTTAGCCGTACCCGGTGAAATTCTTATGGAGTAATGAGGGCTACATCCTAAACCCTGCAGGGTCAAGCTTAGGTTGCTCATGACCTATTAGAGACTTGAGTACCTCCACGGGTGAGGTAGAAGCCCCTACTACTGTAGATGTAGGAAGCCACAGTTCTAAGTAGATGGAGCTATATCTTTAGTGAGTTCTCACACAGTTTAATTAACTCATTCCTAACTGAGTCTACGTATCTTATATAGACGTTATTGCATGTCTCGTTAAGTTTAACCTCAATGTGCTTACTTAGTAAGCCTGAGTGTGCAACGAAATTCCTTCTATCAACCTTACCGAGCCTTCCGACTAAAGTCTCATAAGGTATCCAGGAATGGACATGCTTACCTAATTTCTTAACGTTACTTTCAATTTCATGTAAATCACGACTTATCTTACTAACTAGTAAGGTATTCTTACGGAATATACCTTTCTTAGTAACTAGTTTTAATAGCTCAATATCGACATCTTTAATTACTTTAATCTTTATGCATGGACTTAGATGGTTTAACATTAGGGCTGTAAACCACATCTTAAGTAGATTATATGAATCGCTAGTTAGGCCTAAGCGTCTAAAGACTCTTAACTTATTTGAGCCTGAGTCGTAGTTTACTGCTATATAGTCTCTGTAGATGTTGATTAGGGAGCTACCTATCTTCAGTATGTCTTCTATGAAGAACTCATAAATTATTAATGGTAGTCCGTACTGAATTGAAGCTGCTATGCAGTGTAGGGATTTAAGATTCTCTAGCTTACTACCTAGCATACCTCGTTAACCTTAAGCTTAACCCTCTTCCTAAATAATGACTTATGATTCACAGCCATATATATGGGCCAATTGAATGTGGATCTATCCTCAACAACATGTATTCTCAGTACATCAACACCCTTAGAGTAGGGTTCTGAGTTATAAACTACGAGTCTTACATTACTAAATACTGAAAGTATTGTAGCTATATCATTAACTACAGAATATGTTAGGGTAGGCATGTAATTCATGCCATGGGTTAAGTCTAGGTGGATCTCAAGGTTAATTTCGTGAATGTCATTACTTACCTCACTAATTAATTCATTTAATACCTCAGCTATATAGTATAGTACGTACACTTTAAAGTCAGGGATATCACAATCGAAGAGACAGTTATCGTAGTTACCAACAGAAGGTGTTACAGCTATATCCACGTTATGCTTTCTAGGGTTAAATTTTAACGTACTGTCTAGAAATTCCTCATACATGGACCTAACTTTATTAATTAACTCATAGTAATTACTAAGATGACCGTAAGCAACACTATCAGGTACTAGAATAATTACCTTACTAGGTTCTATGTATTCGTAAAGTAGGGGTAACGAGGATCTAGACATAAGTTCCTTATCGTTAATAACGTACTTAACCTCATCCCATCTTAGGCTTTCATACTTAAGCCTAGACTTACTGAAGTTACTCCAAGGATTACCCCAAGAAGCAATTAATACCTTAACCTTAGACACTCAGGACAACCCTCTAGAATTATTAAGGCAAATAGGACTAATAACTGACAATAATTAGCACACCTAGGAATCCTCTTTATCAACTCATAAAATACTTTACAAATCACCTCCCTACGGGTAATTATCTATTAACCTTCTATTCCCTTATATGGGATTAAGTCCGAGATAACCAGTACAGCACCCCTACCCACGTCATCGACCTTTCTATTCCCTTATATGGGATTTACACAAGGAAGGTTAGGGACGTCATTAGGAGCGGTAACGGTCTTTCTATTCCCTTATATGGGATTATGCCTGAAGGGGTACTGGCTACACAAGCTAATCCCAAAGGCCTTTCTATTCCCTTATATGGGATTTTGAAGTAATGTTTCCGCATATTGCAGCAATATAAAACTTATTCTTTCTATTCCCTTATATGGGATTAAGATAATCATGATCTAAGTAACGCAGCAATTGAGGCAATTGAGCTTTCTATTCCCTTATATGGGATTAAGAGAAAACTAGTGAAGAGGAAAGTAAACCCTGAAGTACACCCTTTCTATTCCCTTATATGGGATTAACTAGTAACAGCCAAAAAGATAGAGGAGCGTGAAGAAGAAGCTTTCTATTCCCTTATATGGGATTTTGTTCTCTATGTAGTTTACTTTTCACTTTGTTTAATATTTCCTTTCTATTCCCTTATATGGGATTAAAACTGTATAATATGATTGTCGTCGTTAATAGTGAATGATATCTTTCTATTCCCTTATATGGGATTGGTGCTTTCTTGAGTGGCAGGCTTTAATGACGTTCTTCCTGGAGCTTCTTTCTATTCCCTTATATGGGATTTATCATAGTTGGTACTTGAGAGATTAAGTTGGGTAGCGTCTCCGTGCTTTCTATTCCCTTATATGGGATTATAGCGAGGTCAACAGACCACGCAGAAGTCATACTGAAGGCAACTTTCTATTCCCTTATATGGGATTTAACGTACTCACTGAGTTTCCCTAGTAGTTCTTGGAATGGCTTACTCTTTCTATTCCCTTATATGGGATTCCTAGCCTGTTCATCAGCATGTTAAGTAGTCGCTCAAGAGCAGAGCTTTCTATTCCCTTATATGGGATTTGAACACCAGCTTGAGCAATACATCAAGTCAAGAGAGCTAGCATTACTTTCTATTCCCTTATATGGGATTCAGGACGTTGAGGTCAAGGATAAGATAAGGTACTGGTGGTACAGACTATCCTTTCTATTCCCTTATATGGGATTCTCGCGAAACGAAGCCCCAGTCCTCCCTCCTAACCTCAGCTTTCTATTCCCTTATATGGGATTTTGAAGTGACATACTAAGGTGTAGGTAATGCCTAGAAGGGCGCTTTCTATTCCCTTATATGGGATTAGGCTGTAAGGTACGTACTCATGTCGATGATGTACCTAACGTACTTTCTATTCCCTTATATGGGATTAACTCAGAAGCAAATACTAGAGACTCAGAAACAGATATCTTTCTATTCCCTTATATGGGATTTAGAAGTCCTCACTTTTAAGGTATAACTTAACGTAGTGATACCTTTCTATTCCCTTATATGGGATTCCTGAATGTTTTTTGCAGTATGGACACCTTACAACTATGTCTTTCTATTCCCTTATATGGGATTCTTAATTGGTATCGCGGTAGGGTACGCAATAGGTAATGCATTCTTTCTATTCCCTTATATGGGATTTCATGGCTAGATAAGGACATCTGTAAACTACTAAGGAAGTATGCCCTTTCTATTCCCTTATATGGGATTTGGGCTAAAAGGTTTTGGAATTTTTTGACATGGATTTTTATTATGCTTTCTATTCCCTTATATGGGATTGCATTCGGTAGTGGGCATTCTCAAGGTTTTACGCTAGGTGATGACCTTTCTATTCCCTTATATGGGATTTAGGG
>Ga0190363_1000978_pt1 | contig 17149 bp, 16 predicted proteins | sample 48721867_MG_FD_161272 | JGI IMG/M metagenome (GOLD analysis project Ga0190363, IMG submission 161272) | Hydrothermal vent microbial mat bacterial communities from Southern Trench, Guaymas Basin, Mexico - 4872-18-6-7_MG | ecosystem: Environmental > Aquatic > Marine > Hydrothermal vents >... | reverse complement strand
TTTTTTCCCAAAAATTTTTTCAAATGCAAAAGAGCTAAAATGGCAGCTTCATATTCTGCTTCGTTGTTTGTTTTTTCACCAATGTATTTTGAGAATTTTTTAAAAATCCCTTTTCTTTCATTACAAAATAAAAAAGCAGCTGCTGCTGGCCCTGGATTTTTTATTGCTCCCCCATCACTAAAAATGATAATTTTTCTCATAAATTTTCAATCAAGCATTTTTTAAATTTTTCCAAATTCTCGTTTTTAATTCTAAAGCCAGAAGCTTGAGGATGACCTCCAAAAGAAATTAAAAGATCTCTGCACTTTTTCATTAGTTCCACCGTATTAACTTCTGGAGGAGATCTCACGGTACCTTGAGTTTCTTTCTCTCCAATTTTAAAAATGAAAGTTGGCTTTTTAAAAATTTGGCAAATTTGAGAAGCGACAGCAGGGATTAAACTAAATTTAAAATCTTTGCTTCCAGCAAAAATTATAGGTTCTTTTTCCAAAATTTGAGATTTAACTTCCTCTATTATTTTCTTTATCTCTCCTTTTCTCGCTTTTCCTTTTTCAATCAATTTTTCAAAGAGTATTTTTGCTTCTTCTAGATTGGCTAAAGTTAAAAGACGAAAGGAGGCTGGTAAATTATTTTCCATATCTCTAACATTCAAAATCGAAATTATTTTATGAATTTCTTGAGGAACTTTAAAAAATAAAGGGAAAATTCTAAAAGCTGGCCTAAAAGAATTTTTCATTAATTCTAAACCTTCATCAGTCATTAATTTGTTCTCTCTTTCTTGAGGCATCATATCAGCCAAAGTAGCTAAAGCTACTAATTCTAAAAAATTTCTTCTCATTGCTTCTGACATTCTTTCTTTCAAAATTTCTTGTGATAGTTTAAAAACGATTCCAACAGTAGCTAGATTTTTAAAAGGATAAGTATCTCCTTTTTGTTTTGGATCGACGATAATATCTGCTTCTGGAAGATCGTTCAAAACTTCATGATGGTCAACAATTATTACACTAAAACCTAATTCTTTAGCTAATTTTACTTCTTTAAAGTTCGAAATCCCACAATCTAGGGCAACCAAAAGGGCTGGAGCGTGTTTCTTTAAAGAGTTTAAAGCAATTTCTGAAATTCCATATCCTTCTTTTTCTCTGTCTGGAAAATAAATTTCTTTTATGTTTCCTCCTAGTGTTTTGATGGTTTCTTCTAAAATGATAACTGAACAAACACCATCCAAATCTGCATCTCCGTAAATTAAAATTTTCTCTTTGTCTGAGATTGCTTTCAAAATTCTTTCGGCTGCTTTTTTCAGATTTTTAATCTCCATAATATCCTAAAATTTTTAAACCCGGTAATTTTTCTCCCGCCAAAAATTTCAATAATGCTCCCCCTCCAGTTGAAGCAAAGGAGAATTTTTGGGTAATCCCCAATTGATTTGTTAACTCAATTGTTTCCCCTCCTCCAATTAACGAAAAGGCTTTACTTTCTAAAATAGCTTCGGCTAACTTTTTTGTTCCTTCAATATATCTTTTATCTTCAATTTTACCAAAAGGACCGTTCCAAAAGATAGTTTTAGCCTCCAATATCTTTTCTCTAAAAAGTTTAATAGTCTTTGGTCCAATATCCAGTCCTCCGTCTTTTTCATCTATTGGAAAAAGAACATTTTTCCTAACTTTTATCTTTACCTTTCCTTCCTGAATTTCTTTCCAAATTAGACGATTAACCAACACCCAATCCCCCATTTCTGAAAATTTTTCAACCAAAGGAGCTTTGTCTTTAACTTTTCTTCCTCCTACCAAAGCTACTAAAGGTTTTTTATAATTTTTCAAAAAATTTTCTAAAACCCTAACTTCTTTTTCAAACAAAAATCCAACTCCAGAAGGCAAATATTTTGGAAGACCAATGACTGAAGCGTGGGGTCGGTGAGCAACTGAAAAAGCTTCGTTGATAAAAATTTGGCCCAATTTTGCTAAAGATTTTGCAAAATCAGGATCGTTCTTTTGTTCTCCAGGATAAAATCTAATATTTTCTAGCATTAAAATTTCTCCTTCTTTCAAAGAATTAACTTCTCTTTCTACCCTCTCACCAATAGCTTCATTGAGTTTTGTGATTTTTTGATGAATTAATTCTTGGAGATGTTTTGCTACAGGATCTAATCTCAGTTCTTCTACAATTTCTCCCTCTGGATCTCCAAAATGAGAAATTAAAATTATTTTTGCTTTGTTTTCTTTCAAAAAATGAATTGTTGGAATCGCGTTTCTTATCCTAAAATCATCTAAAACTTTCCCGTTTTCTATGGGAACGTTAAAATCGCATCTCACTAAAACTCTTTTTCCTTCAAAATCAAAATCTTTAAGTTTTCTTAGAGCCACTGATTTTTCCTAAAGCCTTTTTCAAACTTTCTCTTAATTTTTCAACATCAACCTTTGGTCTTTTCTTTTTTTCTTTTTTAATTTCTGTTTTTTTCCCAGAAATTGGCGTTGGAGTTATTCTTTCAATTTCTTTTAGAGAAACTCCTTCTTTTTCCTTTTCTATTTTTTTCAAACAAGATTTGCAATAAACAGGTCTTGAAGGATCAGGTTCGAAAGGAACTTTAATTTCTTTTCCACAAACTACACATTTTGCATCAAAAAGTTGAACAGGTTGGGAAATTGAAGGTGTAGGAATTTCTCTTTCTGTCCTCGCCCACCTTTCAATCTTTCCTTCAATTATCTCTCTTTTTATTCCGTACCTTTCTCTTGAAACTTTAATTATTGTATCAAAATTTGTCTTCTCAGGTTTCTCCAAAGGAGGTAAAGTTTTGGCAGAAAAAGGAGGGGTAGTGATTCCCTCAACCATTAATTTTATAAAAATATTATATTTTGGCAAATTAATTAGATCTTGAGCGGTCACTTCTGGATAAAACTCTTTTTCTAAAAACAAAGCATCTTCTGCTCCAACTCTAAAAACGATTATCGTTCCTACATTTCCAAAAATCGCTTCTCTAATTCGAGTACTCTTTCCAGTCGGTGTCATTTCATCAAGTTGACCTAAATATTGGTTAGCTAAAGTTAAAGCTAATCTGTATTTTCTCGCTTCAGACAAAATACTAACAAAAGCTTCAGTAGCAAAGTTTTGAAATTCGTCCACATACAAGAAAAAATCTCTTCTTTTTTCCTCTGGAACATCAACTCTCGACATTGCTGCCAATTGCAATTTTGTAACTAATAAAGCTCCTAGAAGTCTTGAATTATCTTCTCCAATTTTTCCTTTGGATAAATTAGCAATTAGAATTTGTCCTTCATCCATTACCTTTCTCATATCAATTTTAGATTTAACTTGGCCGATGATATTCCTAATCAAAGGGTTTGATATGAATTGGCCAACTTTGTTTTGAATAGCGGCAGTAGCTTCAACTTCGTATCTTTGAGTATATTTTGCAAATTCATTAACCCAGAATGATTTAACTACAGGATCTGTCACTCTCTCAACTACCTTTTTTCTATATTCAGGATCAGCCAGCATTCTATTAATTGCTAACAAAGTTGTGTTTGGATATTCCAAAAGAGCTAAAATAGTGTTATTTAGAATGTACTCCATTCTTGCCGACCAAACATCTGGCCAAATTTTCTTAAAAACTCCCATCAAACCAGAAGCTACCAAGTGTCTATGTTCTGGCGACACCTTTTCCATCACATTGAAAGCTATTGGGTATTCAATATCAGCAGGATTAAAATAAACAACGTCGTTAATTCTATGGGAAGGTATATAATGTAAAATTTCCTCTGCTGCCTCACCATGAGGGTCAATAAAACCTATTCCTCTTCCAGCTAAAATATCCTGAACTGCCATGTTTACTAAAAGAGAAGTTTTTCCCATCCCGGTCTTTCCTAAAATATAAATATGACGTCTTCTATCGTCCAATTTTATTCCAAACTTTTTAAATTGATTTCTAAAAGTAGTAAAACCTAAATAGGTAATATCTTTTTCCATAAGTTTTATGGCAAAGTTGGTGGAGGCCCAACTTTTTTAACTTCGACTCGAGGAACAGTAGGTAGAATAATCCTGGTTGGGAAGTGAAAGATGGTTGCTAATTCCTCAATACTCAAAAGACAAGTAGCTCTGATTCCGGGAACGGTTCTGTAGCGAATTAATTTGATAAAAGGTGGAGGATCTCCTCTAAAATTCCAAGGGAAATAAGAAGGTAACCTTTCGACATAATCTTTGAATCTTTGACGTTTTCTTAAATAGAGCCTTCTTCCTTTGGCTACATAATGAATTCTAGTTCTCGTTCCGCCAAAATATGTGAAATAATTCATATGAACAGTTGAAAACTGACTCATTAGATATTCTCTCATTAATTTGTAATTTCCACGATTGTGAGGTTCGTCTTTTTTATAAAGATGAATTACCCTTATCCAACATTGATAGATTGGTTTTTTCAATTTGTTTTCAATCCCTGCTAACACTTCTCTTTCTCCCGGTGTCAATCTCAATTCAGGGGCTATCAATTCTAAAGGCTTTTCTTCTTCTTTTGGTTTTGGTTTTCCCATCACTAAGGTTTCAAAAACCTCTTCAAAAATTGATTTTGGTTTTTTGGCAGATTTTCTTTTTGCAATTCTATCAGCTTCTGCTCTTGCTTTTGCTTGCCAAGGAAAAATCTTATCTAAAATTGGATTGCAAACAATCTGAAACCAAATCTGCTCTCCAGATTGAAGTTTTGATAGTGCTTCCAAAAGAGCATCCATTGGATCTAACCTCTTCTCCTCTACAACTCTTTTTTCTTCTTCAGGCCTTTCAAAAAACATAGTATAAGTTTTAATTGGAAAATGATCAGGTTTTGCTAAAGTATAATCCTCAGAATAAAGATCCCATTTTTCATTGGGAATATTTTGGGGTACCTTTTTGGTGTAATCTTCAACTTCTGAAATTTCTGCATCTGGATATTGAGAAAAAATAGCAGTTTCTGCAGCATTTTTAAAAAAATCAGGAATTCTCATAAAAATATGAACCTCTCCTCCAAAAGAACAAATCTCAAAAGAAAACCAACCTCCATATCCTAAAGGATGTAAAGCTCCTTTGCACCACCTTTCTCTCCAGTTTCCAACATCAATTATGCCCCAGAGCATTGAAAAAACATTTTCCATCGCAGAAAATGGTTTTTTTACTTCTCTCGGAGGTTTAATTTCAAGTAATATCCATTTGAAAGATTTTTTATAAAAAACCTCCCATCTCATCCACCAAAGATAAAAAAATCTAAAAGGAAAATACAAGATTAATGGGAAAAAGAACCACCACCAGTTCTTTAAAATTTGCCAAAAAATTGTCATGTTTTAAAAAGAAAAAATTTCCTTAAAATAATCAATTAAAAATGGAAAAAATTTCGAAGTTAAAAAAGCAAAGAAAAAACCTAAAAATCCGCTAAAAATGTATAAAAAAGTATGTAAAAAACTAACAAAAAATCCGACTAAAAATTTCCTGTCAGGATACCATTCTTGAGTCCAATAAGCACAAAGAGAAAATAAAATTAGAAAAAAAAGAATTGCAGAAAAAAATAAAATTTTCATTCCCAAGTTTAGTGGAAAAAATAAAAAAACAAAGAAAAAGGAAAGGGGAACAAAATGTAAAATCCTTTTTTCAACTGTATCTAGGGCCATTAGATTTGAGCGGTTTTTGGTCTGTATCTTCCTTGAGAATCTCTTTCAAAATACTTTTTGTTATAAAGATAAAGGAAAACAGTAGTTGGCTTTACAATCCTTTGCTTTCTAACTTCCTCTAAAATTTCCTCTTTTGTCATCGGTCTTTTCTTTTCTTTCAAAATTCTCAAAATCACATCTTTTACTTCTCCTGGAAAATAACCCCATTCAGCTAAAGCATAAGTTCCTCTTCCAACTAAAACAAATCTTTCATCTTTTATAAGTTCGTTATGAACTGTCGGTACCTTTGCACCTTTAATTTGGGCTGCAATTTCTGTAAAGTGAAGGGGTCTTTGAGCTTTTTTCAAAACCAAATAGGCCTTGTCTCTAATTCCTCTTGGTTTTATTTCAGGCCATTCTAAAAGCCCATAGAAACCTTCTTCATTCTTGGCCACAATTTTTGAGATCTCAAGAAAAGAATTCAAAACTTCTCTTTCAATTCCAAAAATCTTTGAGATCTCTTCAAATTTCAAAAGCTTTCTTTCTTTCTTGAAAAACTTTACTAACTTTGACAAAAACTTTTTGGCTCTTTCCAAATAATTCTTGCCTATGGTCCAGAGAGTAAAAAATTCATCGGTCTGATTCTTTCTTTGAAATCTTTTATCCAATTTCAAAAGCAAAAGAATTTCTCTTCCCTTTTCTAAAACTAAATTCTCTTCTTTCCTCACCCCTCCTTTTTTCTTAAACTCTGAAAAAATGGAATCGAAAACTGCTTTTTTGGTTCCAATCTCTTCTCTAATTTTTTTCAGGGCAGCTTCCTCAATTTGTCTTACTCTCTCTCTACAAACTCCAAAATCTCTACCAATAGCTTCTAAAGTTTCTTTTTCTTTCCCGAAAAGGCCAAATCTTCTTTCTATAACCTCTCTTTCTCTTCCGTTTAAATTTGAGATTAAAGCCTGGCAAACTTTTTTTAGATTAACCTTTGCCATATTTTTTTATTTTAAAACAAAAAATAAGACTTTGTCAATAACCATATTTTGGCCAACAACACTTTTTATATTTTTTCCCAGAACCGCAGGGACAAGGGTCATTTCTTCCTACTTTTTTCCCTTCGATTTTCACCCTTTCTTCTCTTTTGGGTTTCATATAAATTGACAAAATTCCTTTTCCGATGGTTTTTTTAATTTCAGAAATCATTTTTTTGAAAAGGAAATTACCTTCTCTCTTGTATTCGACGAGAGGATCTAAATTTCCATAAGCTCTTAATTTAACAGAATCTCTCAGATGCTCCATTGTTTCTAAATAATCTACCCAAAATGAATCAAAAACAGAGAGAGAATAATATTTGCCAATTTTAAAGAAATTCTCCTTTCCGAATTCCTCTTCTTTTCTTTTTAAATCTTCAACATTAAAACCTGCTTCTTTAACAAATTCTTCAAGATTTCTTTTCAAAGCATCATAATCAGCTAACAAAATTTCTCTTCTCATTTTATAGAAAAATTCTCGATGTTTGTTCATTACTTCGTCGTATTCCAAAAGATTTTTTCTGATATCAAAGTTAATTCCCTCAACTTTAGCCTGAACTTCATCGATTGCTTTTGTAACTAATTTAGATTCTATGGGTTGATCTTCTGGAATTTTTAAAGTTTCCATTAAAGATTTTATTTTTTCCCCTCCAAATATTCTAATTAATTCATCTTCCAAGGAAATGAAAAATTGACTTTCCCCTGGATCTCCTTGTCTTCCGGCTCTTCCCCTTAATTGATTGTCAATTCTTTTGGCTTCATGTCTTTCAGTTCCTAAAACAAAAAGACCGCCCAACTCCCTCACTTTTTCTGCTTCCTTTTCATCTGGAGGATTACCTCCCAAAATAATGTCAACTCCCCTTCCTGCCATGTTTGTTGCAACAGTAACAGCCTTTAATTTTCCAGCTTGAGCTATAATTTGAGCTTCCTTTTCATGATGTTTTGCGTTTAGAACTTGATGGGGGATTCCTGCTCTTTTTAAAAGTTTTGACAAATGTTCATTTTTTTCTATTGATCTTGTTCCGACTAAGATTGGTTGTCCTTTTTGATATCTTCTTTTCACTTCTTCAACGATTGCTTTAAATTTTGCTCTTTCTGTCTTAAAAATTTTATCTGGGAGATCCTTTCTAATCATTGGTTTGTTCGTAGGAATGATTACAACTTCTAGCCCATAAACTTTCTCAAACTCTTCGGCAGAAGTAGCTGCAGTTCCTGTCATTCCAGCTAATTTTTTGTATTTTCTAAAGAAATTTTGAAATGAAATTGTCGCTAAAGTTATAGATTCTGTTTTTACCCTCACTTCTTTGTGTCCCCTCACATATTCTTTAGCCTCCACTGCTTGATGAATTCCAGCTGACCATCTTCTTCCTGGCATTAATCTTCCGGTAAACTCATCCACAATAATGATTTGACCATTTTTTATCACATAATCCCTATCTAAATGGAAAAATTCCTTTGCTCTAATAGCATTTTCTATTCTATGGATTGTTCTAAAATCAGCTTCTGCCCAAGGATCTTTTTTCAGAAAAGAGATAACCCTTTCTTGCCCTTTCTCTGTCCATTCAAAAGTTCTATCCTTTTCGTCTATTATATAATCCTCTTTTCTTTTTAATTTCTCTGCTAAATTTGCAAAAAAGTAATAAATAGTTTCTGGTTCTTTTGAAGGAGCAGAAATTATTAAAGGGGTTCTGGCTTCGTCTATTAATATAAAATCTACTTCATCAACAATAGCATAATGCAATTCTCTTTGAACAATTTGACTCTTGTCATAAGCCATATTATCTCTTAGATAATCAAATCCAAATTCATTGTTTGTTCCATAAGTAATATCTGCCAAATAAGCCTCCGATCTTTTGCAGGGTCTTAAAAAATCTTCAACAACATAAAAAGAACCCAATTCATCTCTCAATTTTTCTTTTTCTTCTGGAGGTTTTTTATATTCTGGGTCATACAAAAAAGACTGTTCATGATTTAAACACCCTACAGAAAGTCCCAAAAGATGATAAATTTGACCCATCCAAACAGTATCCCTTCTTGCTAAATAATCATTAACAGTTACCAGATGGCATCCTTTTCCTTCTAAAGCATTTAGATAAAGAGGCATTGTCGCTGTTAAAGTCTTTCCTTCTCCAGTTTTCATTTCAACGACTTTTCCTTGATGCAAAGCAATAGCTCCCATTACTTGAACATCGTAATGTCTTTGTCCCAAAGTTCTTTTTGCAGCTTCTCTAACTAAAGCAAAGGCTTCTGGTAAAATATCATCTAAAGTTTCTCCTTTCTTTAATCTTTCTTTGAACTCTAAAGTTTTCTCTTTTAATTTTTCATCAGGAATCTTTTCAAATTCCTTTTCAAGAGAATTTATTTTCTCAACGACCGGCCTTATTTTCCTTAAATATTTTTCGTTTTGATCTCCAAAAATTTTTTTGAGATTTAACATATTTTAAATTTTAGTCCTTTTTAATAAAAAATAAAGGTGGCTTTCGCCACATAAATAAAAGAGCTATTGTTGAATGTTGCAATCTATAAACGAAGTTTTTTGATCTCTCTTACATTCTTGAAGATTAGAATTTTGCACCTCGCACTCTTTAAGCTCACATTCTTGTAGGTTAGAATTTCTGATCTTGCACTTTATTAGAATGCATTCTTGTATATTACTATTTTCTATTTCCTCGTTTTCAAGAGTTCGCTCAACTAAATTTGCATCTCGTATCATTTCATTCTCTCACCTCTAAATTAAATTTTATCTTAATCTTCTTGAGATGTCAACCTAAAAGAAATTAAAGAATTCTTTCTCAAATTCTTGAAAATTCCTTTTGAAAAATTTTCCTTTGCCAAATCTTCTGGAAAAATTAATCCCTTTTTTATTTCTCCCTCAATCAACTTTTTTAAAACCTCCAACGGAAAGACGACAGAAATTTTTTGCATTGAGTTTAGTTTTTCTTTCTTTTTTGAAAAACTTTTGACGACTAAAGAAAGTTTTTCTTTTTTTGTTTCGATTTTAATCTTTCCAAAAGTTAAATTATCTTCAATTTTTCTTTCCAAAATTCTTTTTGTCTTTTCGAAATTTTCTTTGTTTAAGAATCCGTGATTTTTCAAAAAGTTGTAAAATTCAAAAAAGCCATAAGGTCTTACTACCCTAAAAATGAAATTTTTTATTTTCAATTTTTTCATTAATTGCTCAAACCCAGAGAGAGCAAAATAACTCTCAGCTAAAATTCCAAAAAATTTTTCTCTTTTTAAACCAGAAAAAGGAGGAAATCTTTTTTTCTTTCCATTAATTAATTGAATTGATGAAAGTTCGTGTTCTAAAATTAAGTCCTCAAAACACCATAAAAAAGGATAAAAAAATTTTTGGGGAGATAAAGTTCCAGCAAAAACTTCAATTTTTTTAATTTCTTTTAATTTTTTAGCAAAAAACGAAATCAAAAAATTCAAAAGCCCAGGACAAAAACCACAATTTGGTAAAACACAAATTTTTGCTTTCTTAATTTCTTTTTTCTTTTTTAAATAGATTTCAGCTTCCAAATCTGAAAGGTCGATTAAATCTTTTTTGTATTTTAAAGCATATTTCAAAGAAAGCTTCCCCACTTTTCCCGGTAAAGCTCCCAAAAAAATATCGTAATTTTTCAAATTTGAATTTTTCTTCCAAAAGTTAACTCTAAAACCTTTTTTCTTTAAAAGATAAAAAAAGGCTCTTCCGATTCTCCCTTTTCCAAAAATTAAAATTTTCTTTTTCATAACTTAAAAATTTTGGGCAAGGTTAAACTTGCTTTAAAAATTTCAGGTGAAAAATATTTTAAAGAAAATTTCTTTTTAAATTTTTCAAATTTTTTCTCAATCTTTGCTTTTTTCAAATCAATTTTTTTAGACCCTATTAAAAAACAATACTCACCACAATGGAAAGAAGGAACGCAGAATCTCAAAATAAAAACTTTTGGAAAAACCTTTTTTAATCTTAAAAAAATTTTTTTAACAAAATTTTCAAAATCCAAAAAAGAAGCTCCCAAAGTAATTAATATCCCTTCTTTGGTTAAGATTTTAAAAGCTCTTTTGTAAAATTTTAGAGAAAAAAGAGCTAAAGAATTTTTTTCACCAAAATTTAGAGAATCAATAATAATAATGTCGTATTTTTCGTTTGTGTTTTTCAAAAATTTCTCCCCTCTCTCTATAAAAACTTTTACTCTCTCATCAGAAAAAGAATTTTGAGAAACAAATCTTAAATGGGTCTTTGCCAAATTTATCATTGTTTTATCCATCTCTACTAAATGGACTTTTTCAACAGAATGTTTTAAAACCTCCCTCAAGGCTCCTCCATCTCCCCCACCAATAATTAAAATTCTTTGAGGGTCTCTGTGAGGAAATAAGACAGAATGAGAAATCATTTCATGATAGATGAATTCATCGTATTCTGTTAATTGTAAAATTCCATCTAACACTAAAATTCTTCCATAAATTGGATTTTTAAAAATTAAAATATCTTGGAATTTGCTTTTTCCTTTAAAAATTATTTTTTCAATCAAAAAATAATGTTTGATTCCCTTTTCTCTCTTTCCTGGAATTTTCTTCTCTAAAAACCAATTTTTATAAATAGGCATAGAAATTTTTTTTGAATTTTACTCTTTTGGGAGTTTGAGGTAGAAATTCAAAGATAAAAAGAGAGGCTCCTATTTTTGGTAATTTTTCAATTGTTTCTCGAGTGAAAAATTCACTCAATCTTTTTTTAATTTCCTTATCTTCTTCGTAAAGCTCAATCTGAGGGTAAAAAATTTTTCCATTAATCCTTTCTAAAATAATCAAATTCTCTTTTGAGAAAAATTTCTGCAAAAACAAAAATCTATTTCCAATAGATTCATCCCCTACTTCTAAAAATCCAAACCCCCCTTCTTTTCCTAAATTTTCTTTTCCAAATTTCACGAATTTTCTAACTCCTTCTTCTGTATAAACTGGATTTGTCAAAAATCCCACAAAGTTTCCCTTCAATTTCTTTACTTTTGAAATGTCAACCTTTTTGGTTTCGATCTTCAAATGGTATTTTTTTGCCAAATAATTAATATTCTTTAGAATTCTCTCATCTAAATCGCAAACTGTACATTCAATTTCAGAATCTACCAAAGTTAAAATTATGGAAATAAAATCGTCATCTCCAACAAACAAAAATTTTCTCTTCAAAGGTAAATACTCCAAAATCTTCTTTACTAAAAAAAGAGCAGAACCTTGAGAAATTGGCATTTGATCAAATTTGATTTCGGGGAAAAATTTAAATTCTTTTTTAAAAAGATTAATTACTAAATCTTTTGGTTTTATTTTAACTTTTAATTTTTTCTCTATCTTTCTTTTAATTTCTTTTTCAGTTTGAGGTTCAGGAATGTTCTTTAAAAAATTTTTATTTCTAACTTCAATTTTTCCATTTTTCTTTACTCTTATTACTTTTTCTTTTTGTAAAAATTTTAAGTATCGCCAGAAATCCCAATCTTCAGTAAAATTTTTCAAAATAAATTCTGAATTTTTTTTCGAGTAAATTATATCCTTTACCCTTTTTAAAAAAGAAAGGAAAGATGGCTTTTCATAATTTTCAAAAAATTGATTTAAAATTTCATCTGAAATTTTCAAATTTTTGAGAGAAGTAGAAAATTTTTTTGCACAAATAAAAAAATCTTTCTTGGCAAAAGACAAAAATTTTTTATAAAGTTTTTTTTCAAACATTAACCTTCCCTCTTTTTATCACTCTAACTTTTACTCTTTGAGGTTTTATTTTCTTTTTTAAAACTTCCAAAGCTTTTTCAGGAAAAGTTTTAGGACCACAAGTGAAAATATCTAAAGCTACGTAATTGTGTTCTGGCCAAGAATGAAAAGAAATGTGAGATTCTGCCAATAATAAAACCCCAGTCATTCCATGGGGATTAAATTTATGAAAAGAAAATTCCAATGGAGTGTTTCCTGCTTTTTTTGCAGCTAACCTCAAAACTCTCTCAAGCTCTCTTGAGTTTTCGATTATTTTTCCACCCCAAAATTCGGCAATCAAGTGAATTCCGAGATATTTCTGTTGTGTTTTTTTGGCCCATCGAGTGGACCCCTTTGTTTTTTTCATGTTTTTTTTAATAGTTAATCGCTTACCTCTTCTCGGGTTCTCCCGAGAAGAAGCCTTCCTCCTCCCCTCCAGATGTATATCTGGGGGGAGAAGAAAAAACAAAGGGTAAAAAAAGCGATTAACTATTTAATTTTTACAAAATTTCTTTTAAAAAGTCAAGATCAAATTCCTTCTTGTAAATCTCTTTTTCCTCCTTTCTTCTGAGCTAATTTTGAAAGTAAAAGTTTTCTTTTCGCCTTCCTCGCCCCTCTTTCGTATTTTGCGGTTAATTTACCTTTAAATTTTTTTATTTTTCTTTTTAACTCTTCCTTGACCTCTTTTAATGCCAACTCTAAACTTTCTTTTTGAGCTTCGGCTCTTAAAGATTTTCCAGGAAACTTAATTTGACATTCAGCATAGAAAACAGGGCCCTTTCTATGATGTCCTGACATCTTTGCGATTTCTACGAAAGCCTCAGCCCTTGGTCTTCCCTTTCCAAAGAATCCATCCCAATATTTTTTACCAAAAGTTTTCTTTGCAAACTTTTCTAAAGAATTAATTTTCTTTTCGATTTCTTTTTTGAATTTTTCTCCTATTTCCAAATTGGTTGCTTTAATGTTAATCTTCATTGCAAAATCTATTAGCCCCACATTGGAATTCCCTAATGTGGGGCGAGGAGTGCTTTATCTCTTTTTCTTCTTTTTTTTAGCTTTCTTCTTCTTTTTGGCCTTCTTCTTCTTTTTTTTGGCCATTATTTTTTAAAGTACTTTTTACGCCTAGTCGACCTAAACCTAGGCGATTCCTTATTTCATTTTTTCACTTCAAAAAAACTTGTCAAGATGTGGAAAACTTTAAAATTTGAAATTGCAAATTGTAAACTTTAGATTTTGTTTTTGAAAGGGCCGGTGGAGTTGATCCCAATACTAGGTGTTTCTGTGGATACTTACCCACCGGCCCAATTTTATTTTAAAAAATTTAAAATCTTTTTCAAAACAAAAATAATTTTTTTAATATCTTCTTGATGATAATGAGATTGAAGAGGAAAATTAATGATTCTTTTTGCAGCTTCCAATGTGTTTGGATAATCTTTTGGATTTATTTTCCAATAATTTTGAGCTTTTTTGTTCAAAATTATAGGATCTTTCCAAATTCTCGTACAAAAAATTCTTCTTTTTTGAAGCTCCTTTACAATTTTGTCTCTTTTTCCTTCAAGATTTTTGGGAACTAAAGCTGAAAGATAGCAAAAAATGTTTCCTTCCTCCTCTTGCACTTCAAAACCAAGCTCTTTTAAAGACTCTTGATAAAAAAGCGCTAAATTTTTTCTTTTTTCAAGATTCTTTTCAAAATCATTTAAAAACAAAGAAAATAAATTTAGAGAAACATTGTTGATTGCTAAAAATTCTTTCTTTTTTTCTCCTCTCATCATTCGAGGAGCTATTTTCTGTCCAAATTTTTTGAAAAGAAAAGCAAAAGATGAAATTGAATTTAAAAAAGAAATAAAATCTCTCAAGTTAAATTTACTTTCTCTCAAATTTACTTTCCAATCTTTTGGACAAACTAAAAGTCCCCCTCTTGCCATTGGAAACTGTTTGTAAAGAGAAAAGAAAGAAACTGTTCCAAAATTTCCAACAAAAGAGTTTTTATATTTTGCAAAAAAAGCATGGGCTGCGTCTTCAATAACAAAAATGTTTGAAGTTTTGAGTTCAAAAAAGAGATTATCAATATCCATTGGCAATCCGAATGTATGACAAATTAGGATTGCTTTCGTATTTTCTGAGATTTTATCTTTTATTTTTTCAAGCTTTATGTGAAAAGTTTTTAAATCAATGTCTAAAAAAATAGGTTTTATATTGTACTCTTTCAAAATTGGATAAAAAACGTCGCAAATGAAAGCTGGCATTAGAATTTGAGAATTTCTAAGATTTAACTTCTCAACAATAATCCTAAAGGCGGTTCTTGCCATGTCTACAAAATAAAGTTCTTTTTCAGGAAAGAAAGGAGCCAATTTTTCTTTAATCTCTTTCAAATTTGTTTTTTGAAAAAAGCAAGAAAAACTTTTTAATATTTTTTTCTTTTCAATTTGGGGGTGGACAAAATACATAGATTTTAATCATTCTAACAAAAAAGCAGGCCTTGCTCGAGTAAGGCCTGCCCACCTAGTAGGACCCAGCTTTCGCTGGCGTATCCACAGATATTTCAATTTTAGCAAAATTAAACTCTTTTGTCAATACCTACTGTAAAAATCTCTTCAAACTCTCTTCCCAGGCAGGATTAATCTTTATTGCCTCTTCAAATTTTTGTTTTGCTAAATCATTTTTTCCTGCAAGTTTTAAAACCTGAATTAAAACAGCATGAGAATTCAAAAGATTCTTTTCTAAATCAACTGCTTTTTGAGCTAATGAAATAGCTTCTTCAAAATTACCTTTCAAAAGCAGGGTCTGGGCTAAATTCCAATATCCTCTTTGATTGTTTGGAGAAACTTCTATTGCTTTTCTTAAAATTTCTTCTGCCTCTGCTGTTTTTTTGGGGTCTATTCTCGCATAAATATTTAACAATTGTCCCACTTCCAAATAAGATCTGTAATCTAAATTACATTCTTTAATATTCTTTTTCATTTCATCAATCAAAAAATCAAATTCTTTCTTAACATTCACTCCCCAAACTGGATTTTTATCATAAGTCGAAAGAATGTTCTCTGTAAAGAACTGACGGATTTGAAATCTCCCTAAAGGCGACATATAAATTGCTCTCTTTTGAAGTTTTAATCTTTCTTCTGTGAAGGGTGGAGTTTTAACGGCTAAAATTACAGAAGTAGAAGAAATAACGGGAAAAATCACAAAATACAAAAATGAAGCAAAAAACAAAATTGTCAAAATTGGGATTAAATAGGGTCTTGGTTTTTTAATTTCAATTTTTTCTTTCTCTTTCTCAAGAGAAGCTATGAAAGAAAGAGATAGAAAAAGCATCAAATATGAAGAAATCATATCAAAAACAGTTAAGTTCTGAACAAAATAGGCAACGAAAAGAGAAGTAAAAATTGAAGCTGTCCAAAAATCAGTTTTATTTTTTAAAAAGTTTTTCCACAAAACATAAAAAATCGAAATTAAAATTAAAAAATAAGATAATAACCCCAAAATTCCTGTAGTCACTAAAGTATCAAAAATCACATTGTGAGCCCTATCGTACCAGACATCTCCTCCGCAATCTCCTGTTCCATAACAAGGATTGAAATATTTCTGAAAGGGATATTCAAAGTTTTCAGGTCCCCAGCCCAAAAGAGGCTTTTCAAAAAATGCTTTCTTTGCTCCTTCCCAAACATAAAATCTTCCCCCAAAAGAACCAACTTCCTTTTCTATTAAATGTCTGAAAAGACTTTGAGGTTGAAACATTATAGAATATAAAGCATAAGAAATTAAAATCACAGAAGGAATCAAGACCAAAAAGCCCAAAATTTTAAAGGATTTCTTTTTAGTAGCGATCAGCCAAAGCAAAAACAAAAGGCCTATTCCTCCATAAAGAGAAATTTTAGCTGCTCTTGCTCCTGATTTGTAAAAAATTAAAAAAACATAAGTTAAAAAACCTTGTCCTCTAAAGCGAATTCCAATCAGTAAAAGGCAAATTGTTAAAACAAGAAAAGAAATTAAACCATAATTTCTTTTCCAATCGATCGAAGAAAAGTACAAATAAAGAGCAAAAAAGATGTTAAATAGTAAATAAGTTCCTAAAAAAGATTCATTACCAATCGTTCCCCCTCCTCTCATTGATCTATTTTCGACATTCAAAACTCCAAAGATTCCTGCTAAAAGCGCAATAAAAATTGAAGCGACAAAAAAATTTTTAAAATCTTCTTTATCAAAAGTTGAACTTAAAGCCAAAAAGAATCCAAAAAGATGAAGTTGCATTAAAAGTCCTGTCATTCTTTCGTGCTTTGACCAAAAACTATAAGAAGGGTTAACCCCGAAAATTGTAGAAAGAGTAAAAATAAAAAGATAGATGATGAGAGATATTAAAATTGCATTTTTCTTTGGTTTGAAGGAAGGGCAAACGAAAATTAAAATCAACCAGCAAAAGATAATAATTTCAGAGAGAGCGAAAAAATACAAACTTTTTGGTCCCACAAAAGGAAAGAAAAAACGAGGAGAAAAAATCAAAGGAGCTAGAAAAATTAAATAAGTAGCCCAACGAATAATTTCTTTTAAATTTTTTACCATTCTTGAATTTTAACTTTTTTTATTTCAGTTTCAAGTAATTATATTAAATAAAATTTTACCTTATACTTATCTTCCGAATAAAAGTCTTCCTCAATTCAAAGAAATTGCGTTTTCCCGCTCTTTTCAATTTTTTGAACTAATTTTCTTACATCTTGAGACTTATCTTTTGGACAAATGAATACCACATCCTCAGTGACTACAACGATTAGATTCTTTACTCCGCAAGTTGCTACTAATTGAGGA
>Ga0190363_1000977_pt1 | contig 17149 bp, 9 predicted proteins | sample 48721867_MG_FD_161272 | JGI IMG/M metagenome (GOLD analysis project Ga0190363, IMG submission 161272) | Hydrothermal vent microbial mat bacterial communities from Southern Trench, Guaymas Basin, Mexico - 4872-18-6-7_MG | ecosystem: Environmental > Aquatic > Marine > Hydrothermal vents > Microbial... | reverse complement strand
TTTCCGATAGCCCTGGTGGATCTGGCTCTGCTCGGTGAGGTGGTGGAGAGGAGAGATCCTGGAAGCGGCTACATGTACAGGAAGTTGCTTAATCTTATTCATTAGACCAGACTCAGAAACAAGCCAACTGGGATGATGAAAGGATCATCAAAATTCAGATCCCTCTTGCTCAACAATATTCTCTTGTCGAAGGAATAGAAGTTTGGAAAATCCCGCTTCTCTACTTTATCCCTGAATTTTAATTCGATTCCGATGAGGGAATCCTGGATTTTTAGAACGAAGTCCGTTTCCATTTTCTTTGTATAAAACCAGAGGAAATGGGTTATGTCTAAATATTGCCGATTAAGTCTTGCCAGTGCCTCACATACAATCCCCTGGAGTAACTTGTCCTCTAAATTTTCCGAGTAGTCCTGATACCTTCCAAGAGAATAACCCTTAAACACGGAATAAAGGAAGGGGTCGATAAAATAACACTTTCTCTCCTTTCTAAAGACGGGAAGTTTTTTACTCAGATCAACCTGATAGAGATTATTTACCAGTAAGAGGGACTGAAAAGTCTCAAGATACTCTGAAACCGTTACATGGGAAGGTATTTCCATCTCCCGGGCAAATGAGAGGAGAGAAAATTTTGAGCAATAATTCTTTATTACCCCTCTGATCATGGATTTGAATATGGATTCCCGCTTATCCAATTTACTCAGATCACCGAGAATCCATTTAACATAGATCTCATAGGTTTCCTCACGTATATAATTATTTTCAAGGAACTCGTATATCGGTTTCAGATAACCGCCGGTCTTCAGATAGATATATAATTTCGCATTGATTTCATCCAGAAAGGGCGATAATTTTACAGTCATAGACTTTAATTTTATCATATCTGTGAGCTCTTCATATCTCATCCTATTTTTTTTCAATTCTCGTTTTAGCTCTTTACTTGCAAAATTTAATAGAAATTCTCTAAAACTCAGGGGAAGGAACAAACTTACCTTTAAATCCCTCCCCGGTAACCTCTCTGATCCTTTTTTTAGCAACAGTGCATTAGAACCTGTTGTGACAAGGAGCTTGTTCTTAGAAAGTTTGGTTTCGAGAAAGTATTTTATTGCCAGCTCCCAGTCTCTGATCTGAGTGACCTCGTCCAAAAACAGATATTTCTTACCTTTCAGTTCGGAGGAGATTCTATCAAAATCCGAGAAAACCTCGATTATGTCTCGCTTCTTACTTAATGGTTCACAGGAGAAGTATAAAATATTTCTTGGATTTACACCCCCATTGATGAGGTCGTGGGTGAAGAGTTTTAGCATGGTTGTTTTTCCAACCTGTCTTGGACCAAGAATTAGGGTATTCTGGGTCAGGTTGAAGGAGTAGGTAACCCTCTGTCTTTTATTTAGTGCCTCTTTTACCTTTTCATCGTCTTCTATTGCTCCGGGATTTTTCCACCACGGATTTTGAAGTGATAGATCCATATTGATATTGTAATATCAGTTATTTATAAATAATTTGTTATTTAAATAACAGTTGGACCGGAATTAATCAGAGGTCGGATATACACCGAAAAACGGGAAGACCGTCCATGTTGATTTTGCCGGACGGGATGAGGAAGTGGGGCAGGGTCCACGGAGAGAGATGAGGACAGAGGTGGAGAAGGGTCTGAGGTATGAACATGAACCCGTTCGTGATGAAAATGTAGGTCGGAACTGCTGCGAGTGAGAAGGGATTTTGACCTTCCCCTACTTACCGCTCCCGTCTTTCTCTCGGCGCTCTAATTTTACCTCCAAGACGCCATTTTTATAGGTGGCTGTACCTGTGTCGGATCTTACCCTGCATGGGAGTTTTAATTTCCTGTGATACCTTCTGGCAGTAGTGTCGACATCTATCCTCAGGATATCCTCTGAGATATATATAGAGATATCCTCTGTTTTGATCCCGGGAAGCTCGGCGACCACCATTACCTCCCTGTCCCTCTCTATCACATCAACTAAGGGTTCTATTTCGTCGATAGCTCTTAATTCATTATATTCGGTTATTCGGATTAAATCATCCCTTATCTCCTCAAGCTCCTCTTCGAAATCTCTAAAAAAGTCAAATATTCTATCTCTCCTTCTCCAAGGCCTCATGTTTAACACCCCGTCCGTGGTTACATATGGTTATGATTACATATGGATTCACTTGCTTATAAATACTCAAGAATTGGCAAGCATCTGGATCAATTCCTCGGAATCTTTTATTTTGTCCAGGTCCCTTGGTTTAATTATGATCACATCCGAATCTTCATGTCGGTTGCTTATACATACCCTGTAGCTGCCAATTATATTAGAAATCTCATCAATGGTATCTATCTTCCTTTTCAATCTTCTACTATCGTCACTAACTGTTGTAAGTATCCTCTCGTCCTCGCTCTCCATTGCGACTATGTCAAAGGGCGCGTTGGTCAGAATAGCAGAGAACCCCATATCTCTGAATTTCTCCAGTACCATCCTCCTAAGCTTTGTTAGTCTCCTGCCCATGATCTCATAGCTATAGGTGGGATGGAATCTATCTGAAATAAAAATATCATTGGGAATTGCAATATTATTTTTTAGGATCTCCATCAAATGCTCCGCGACCTCTACTGACATTCTCCCATAGAATTCATATCTATGTACACTTTGTTTTGATATGCCAAGCTCATCAGCCAACTCCTGCTGTGTCATATCAAGTCCCTTACGCAGTTTAACAAGTAAAGACGAGTCGATCTTGATACAGTAATTACCCCGAACAGAATAAATCAGGGGCATCTTTTCATTAACGATATCCTCAAGGGTTGCTATATTTATTACCTGGAGATTATATCTGGTATAGATAATACCCCTGCAGAGCTTTGCTGACTTCATATGGTCGCTCAAGATTAGGGGGATTGCCGATATTATTGAAGCTACATTCCGCAACTCCAATGAACATCTTCTGGTCAGGCCATCTATATTTGCAAGTACCTTAATCAGGAGAATTTTTTCCTTCTTCGCGAGTATATCGAAGCAGCTTCTTGAGGTGCTGCAATCGGATACACGATAATTCGCATTCTTGAGGATGTCTATTGCCCTATTAATTAAGCTGGATTTCATCTTCTATGAATTTTTTATGTAATGCTTTTATGACCTTAGTGCCATCTTTCCTTTCAACAACAAAGGATATATTCACCTCGGAGGAACCCTGGGCTATCATTATTATATTTACATCGTTCTCGGCAACGGTCTGGAATATCCTCGCCGCAATTCCCTTAGTACCCGCCATACCCGTCCCAACGACGGTTATTATGCACACGTCCTCTATTACCTCTAGGCTTCTGATACCATTTCCAACGAACTCTTCATTCAGGATCTCAACCGCCCGTTTAACATCGTCTTTCTTGACGATGAAAGACAGATTGGACTCGGATGATCCGGATATCATGATGATATTTATATTGTTCTCTCCAAGCAGGGTAAAGAGCCTGCCCGCAATGTTTGGTGTTTCTGCCATTCCTATGCCCTTCAAATTCAGAATTTCGACATCCTTCGCGAGGGTAACGGCTTTTATAATGCTCTCTATCTTCTCCTGCGTTCTCACAATTAATGTACCTTTACCCTCGGGCTTGAATGTATTCTTTATTCTCACGGGGATATCTGCCACCATCGCTGGCTCTATCATCTTGGAATGAATTACCTTTGCGCCGAAATACGCAAGGTCCATCGCCTCAATGTATGATAGCTTCGGTATGAGCCTTGCAGATGGCAAAACCTTCGGGTCTGTAGTCAGAATTCCATCGACATCTGTCCAGATCTGGACCTCCTCAACATCCAGGAATCTGCCCAGGAGTGATGCTGTGTAATCGGAACCCCCCCTGCCCATGGTAGTTATCCTCGCCTTCTCATCGGCCGCAATAAATCCGGTAACTACCGGGAGAATTCCCCCGTCCAGCAGAGGCATCAATCTATCCTTTATAGTGTTCTTAATCTTGCTATAGATTGGTCTCGCACATCCGAAGTTTGAATCCGTTATGATCCCTGCTTCATAGCCAGTCAGGGCCTTGGTTTTTACTCCCTTTGACTTTAATGCGCCGGTAACTATCAAAACAGACAGCCGTTCACCAAAGGAGAGTATGTAATCTAATGATTTTGGCGAGAGATCCTCAAGATAACCGACCCCGATCAGGGTAATTCTCAATTCATTCGCCAATTCCTTTAAATTATCTACCACCTCCCTCCGAATTTTCTTATCCTTAATAACAGCCGTTGCCACAGATATATGCACGGATAGAAGCTCATCACAAAACTTGTTGCACTCTTTCTCTACAATAGCTGAAGGTAGATCAACGACCCTGTTTGCTATATCAATCAATTTATCCGTTACCCCTGCCATTGCAGAAACCACAACCACCTTCTTATCCGGCTCCTCTATTATTAGATCGGTAATATGTTCGATCTCCCTCGCGGAGGCCAGGGATGTGCCACCAAACTTCATCACGATCATTTTAACCGATAATATGGACAGTAAACTAATAGTGTATTAAAAAAGAAAAATTGGTCGCAGTTTCGCGACGAGAATCAAGAACCAGTAAGTGCTATCGAGCTTACGAAGATAGCACCTGTTTTGATCAAACTTTTCTTAAAAGTTTGTGGGCAGTGGCCTTAGTCCACCTTCTGTTGACCTTTTTACAAGCAATGCTTGTATTGGTCATTAGGGCATTCGTCTAAGCGGCAAATTAGCCTTGCACCACACAGGGCATCTCGTTTCACAAGTCGGCATGCATCTTCAGTTGGACATCATTATAACATGCCGCCATCTCGTCTCTTTAGATGCTACCTTGGCTCTCGCCAAGCATAAAGCTGTTTACTGGTGGATGGAGCTTCCTCACCCAGAGATCTGGGCGCAGCCCTATGGCCACTACCCGTTACAATGGAACCATGTATAGATAATTTATCGCTGGTAGTGTGTTAGGATGGGTGATTAGTACGGGTGGGCTGAATATCTCGCCGAAGCTTGATACTTACACCCCCCGCCTATCAAACCTGTATTTTACAGGAACCCAATCTATCTCTTTTTGGGGATCGTTTCAGGCTTAGATGCTTTCAGCCTTTATCGATTACAGCGTAGCTACCCAGCCTGCCTTGTCAGACAACTGGTACACCAGAGGCTGCGATCCATTGTTCCTCTCGTACTAAATGGATCTTCCCCTCAGATAGATAACACTTCCAATAGATGCCGCCAAACTGTCTCGCGACGTTCTAAACCCAGCTCACGTATTCCTTTAATGGGCGAACAACCCCACCCTTGGCCGCTTCTGCACGGCCAGGATGGAATGAGCCGACAGCGAAGTAGCAAGCTGCAGGGTCGATTTGTACCAACCCTTTTCTTTCAAAAAGAAAACTTTCCTAAAGAAAGGGTGTGTGTACTCTTGCCTGCAACCACTCAGTTATCCCCGGGGTAGCTTTTCCATCAGCTCGAACCCCCATTAAAAGGGTATCGAGGTTCGCTAGACTTCTCTTTCGAGGCCAGATTTCTTGCTATTCGAAATCTGGTCAGGCTGGCTTTTGGTCTTGTCCTCCACGATGGATTTCTGACCCATCTGAGCCAACCATTAGATACCGTTGATATCGTTTCAACGGTGTACCGCCCCAGTCGAACTGCCCACCTGCTGGTGTCCTCGTATAGAGTTAGGGCTGCAACCAAGGAAGGGTGGTGTCTCACTTTCGACTCCGTCATCCCCGAAGAGATGACTTCTCCGTCTCCCACCTACACTGCGCAACCGTAATCACAACCCAACAACAGGCTGCAGTAAAGCTCCACGGGGTCTTCGCGTCCCATTGGAAGTCTCTGGCCTGTTCGCCAGAATGGTAGGTTCACCGAGTTCCGATCTGGGACAGTGGGAGTCTCGTTAAACCGTTGATGCAGGCCGCCAATTAAGCGGCAAGGCATTTCGCTACCTTAAGAGGGTCATAGTTACCCCCGCCGTTTATCGGCGCTTGATTCCGTTGGATCGGAATTTCACGTACCGACACTGGGCAGGTATCAGCCCCTGTACACATCCTTACGAATTTGCAGGGACCTATGTTTTTATTAAACAGTCGGACTCCCTTTGTTATTGCAACCTACGCATCACTGAGTAGGCACTCCTTATCCCAAAGTTACGGAGCCATTTTGCCGACTTCCCTAGATCGGATTATCTCGACACACCTGAGGTTTCTCACCTAGGGGCACCTGTGTCAGTTCTTGGTACGATCATGTGGGATCCGATTACTTCCCTTTTCACGGTCTCCAGGGATCGTCTGAATTGCCTAATGGCAACCATTCATAATTTAGGCTGTTTCTCATTATTACAATACTCCACAGCCTTATCTTATTTAGATACAACGACAGTTGTACTCAGACTACCCCGAAGCGTCAGGAAGTAAACTTGTGTTACCACATGTACCCACATGGTACTGGAATATTAACCAGTTTCCCTTTCGATTGGAATGAATTACATCTGTCTTAGGATCGACTAACCCTCAATTGATGAACATTGTTGAGGAACCCTGGCCCCTCAGGTGGCGAGGATTCTCACCTCGCTATGCTGCTACTACTGGCAGGATTCTTATCTTTGCAGGATCCACCTTTCCTTAAAGAAAGGCTTCTACTCCCGCAAAGCACCTCCCTACGTGATCTCCTTTCGGAGCATTGTGGTATCGGCGACTAACTTAGTCCCGTCCATTTTCAGGGCCTTAGATTTCGGTGAGTGGGCTGTTACGCACTCCTTAGAGGATAGCTGCTTCTAAGCTAACCTTCTCACTGTCTTAAATCTAAGACGCCTTTGCTTACACTTAGTTAGTACTTTGGGGCCTTAACCACAAGCAGGGTTGTTTCCCTTTCGGATCAGGGGCTTACCCCCCAACCCCTTTTCCAACCTTCTACGACGACTATGGGTTCGGAGTTTGACAGAGTAGTGAAGGCTTTCACCTCCTACCTACTCAATCAGTGCTCTACTCCATAGTCTATCTCCGGTCAGACTAGCCTGAGGGCTATTTCGGGAGGAACCCGCTATTGCCAAGCTCGATTGGCATTTCACCCCTATCCCGGGGTCACGAGAACGGATTGAGCCCAGAACCTCTAACGGACCTCCATCTCTCAGCAGAGAGACTTCGTCCTGCCCCGGGTTAGATCGCTTGGCTTCGGGTCGTACGCATGTGATTAATGGCAGTTCATACCACGTCCCTCACACCGAGGTGCTGCGGACAATCGCTTTCGCTTTGGCTTTCACCTCACCACATACGTACACTCCCTGCCTCATGTTTCAAGACGAACGACATAACTGCGAACAGCCATGTCGATCTATCGCCATACAGTTTCAGGTTCTTTTCACCTCCTGTCAGGGATCCTTTTCAATTTTCCCTCACGGTACTAGTGCGCTATCGGTCTTGATACGTATTTAGAGTTTGAAGTTAATGTCTCCAACCTTCATGGGCAATATCCAATGCCCACTACTCTCGAACCCCAGAAAATCATCTTAGATTACGACTACGGGACTATCACCCTCTAAGGTGTATCTTTCCAGATAACTTCGTCTTCTCTAAGGAAGATTTAAACTGGGGCCACACCACATATACTTTTCCTTTCGGAAAAGCATTCAGTTTGCTCTGTTCGGCTTTCGATCGCCTCTACTAACCGAATCTCGATTGATTTCTTTTCCTGTGGGTACTAAGATGTTTCAGTTCCCCACGTTCCCGCTCCTTCCGGAGCAATTCGGAAATCCTTGGGTCTACGGCTGCATGCGCCTAACCAAGGCTTATCACAGCTTGCCATGTCCTTCATCAGCGATCAAGCCAAGGCATCCACTGTATGGCTTAGCTAACACACTACCTCTGGCGAATTATCTACACATGGTCTCATAGCAATCTATACGATTGCAATCAACCCTTCATCCACAATATTTCTTTGTGAACTGCATCCAATTTAGGCAACCTGAATAGAACAAAACGGTAGTTATTCCACAGGCCGACTTATAGTCTACTACCGATTGAGAATAAATATGGAAATTTAGATTTAAAAATGCCTAAATTCTACTGATCCATCCCATCAAACGGTTTTTGAGTCGCATATATAACTGATCATGACAGTTTGGACCCGTCGGGGTCGAAATAATTGGGGTGAAGCACTTTTCTTTTTGAAAGAAAATGGACCCGTCGGGATTCGAACCCGAGGCCTCCCGCGTGCAAGGCGGACGATCTACCAACTGATCTACGGGCCCGCCCAACGGGTTGCATGATCCTGTTCTGTGTGATTATTGAAATTGGCACCCGGTGTAAACCAGTAAATTAACATGGAGGTGATCCAGCCGCAGATCCCCCTACGGCTACCTTGTTACGACTTAACCCCCCTTGCAGATCTATAATTCGACTCTCTCGGATGAGAAAGCCTCATTATAGATCTACTCGGTTGGTTTGACGGGCGGTGTGTGCAAGGAGCGGGGACATATTCACCGCTGGATGGTTACCAGCGATTACTAGGGATTTCACCTTCATGAGGGTGGGTTTCAACCCTCAATCCGAACTGAGGCACAATTTAGGGGATTAGCTCTCTCCTTTCGGAGTCGCAACCCATTGTTTGTGCCATTGTAGTCCACGTGTAGCCCAGGAGATTCGGAGCATACAGACCTATCGTCGACCGCACCTTCCTCTGGCTCACCGCCAGCGGTCCCTTTATAGTGCTCTACTTTCATCAAAGTAGGTGGCAAATAAAGGCACGGGTCTCGCTCGTTAACGGACTTAACCGCACGTCTCACGGTACGAGCTGACGACGGCCATGCACTACCTCTCGGCTCGTCTGGCAAGATCATCAGTCTGGCCGTCATTCTGCCGTCGCCCCTGGTAAGTTTCCCGGCGTTGTATCCAATTAAACCGCAGACTCCACCCCTTGTGGTGCTCCCCCGCCAATTCCTTTAAGTTTCAGCCTTGCGACCGTACTCCCCAGGCGGTGGGCTTAACGGTTTCCCTTCAACACTTCTTGAACACGAAGTTCAAGAAACACTTAGCCCACATCGTTTACGGCTAGGACTACCCGGGTATCTAATCCGGTTTGCTCCCCTAGCTTTCGTCCCTCATCGTCGAACCCGTCCCAGTCAGGTGCCTTCGCTATCGGTGGTCTTCCCGGGATTATAGCATTTCACCGCTACCCCGAGAATTCCCCTGACCTCTTCCGGTTCCAAGTCTGGTAGTATTCTCTGCAAGCCCTATGATTGAGTCATAGGATTTCACAAAGAACTTACCAGACCGACTACGGACGCTTTAAGCCCAGTAAACGCGGCTACCACTTGAGCTGCCGGTGTTACCGCGGAGGCTGGCACCGGTCTTACCCAGCCCTTATTCATAGAGCTTTTTACACTCTATAAAAGTCCCTGTTGTACAGGGACACTTGGGGTTCCCCCATCACGCTTTCGCGCATTGTGGAGGTTTCGCGCCTGCTGCGCCCCGTAGGGCCTGGATCTTTGTCTCAGTATCCATCTCCCGGCTCCTACTCCCATAGCCGGTACGGATCGTTGGCACGTTAGGCCGTTACCCTAACGTCTACCTAATCCGCCACAGACTCTCTCTTAAGCAACATTGACCGGCAACAGGTCAATGTCCTTTCAGTGAGAGTCATTCCAGAGTCTCTCACCTATGGAGTATTACCCTCAGTTTCCCGAGGTTATCCTCCTCTTAAGAGTAGATTGTCCATGTGTTACTGAGCTGTTTGCTGGGTTTCATTGCCAGAAACCCCAACATGCATGGCTTAATCGAACCCCAATAGCAGTAGCCTCCAGCAGGATCAACTGGAGTTATGGTCGCTTCTTATAAAGGTAATTGGCTGGTTCACACCAGGTCTTACCTGCAATAATCACACTAATCGGACATATCTTACATATGCCTTCACCATATATACTATAATATGTAATCTGAACTTAAAAATCATACGTATTGGACTGGTGCAGGGATTTCAAAATTCTATTTTTATGCTTCGATACCCTATCCTTTAATAGTTTGGTGAAGGGGTGTTGGTCATCGTGATCGCCTCTCATTCGCCAACCACTTATAACCTGTATGGAACTGGATTATGCAAAATCTCTATTACTATATCAAGGCACGAGTTCTTTGGCACGTCAAAGAAAGAAGAAGGAGTGATATGAAGATCACTGCATAGAAAAAATGCTATCCGAGCTCTATGAGGCAACCCTGAAAAATAAGGAGGAGATCCTCCGGGGCATGGAGGAAGTGAAGATAAGCTCTGAGGAGGTCAATGGGTACTGGAATAATGATTCCATAGATGAAGACTCTAATGCTATAATCGGTGCAGAGGACGGGAGTATGAACAAAAAAGAATTCAAGGGCTCAGTTCTCTACGCCGTAGATGCCGAGGCATTAACCTTTGATGGCAGGACGTTAAGTTCTACCCCAACGGGAGAGGTTGGAGTATTCCCCAGGCAATCGTTCATCGAAAACAGGTTAAGACTTTATATGTCGCTGTACGAATTCAAGGTATCTCTGAAGTCCATAAAAGAATTTAACCCGGATCTATTCCTGCTGGATGGTTCACTGATAAGCGAGTTGGTGAGATCCATCATCCCGGTAAGTTATATACCATCAAGAGAGCGAATGAAGATCGAGGAGAAATACCTGCCAAAAATTAAATCAATATATTCCACAGAGGAGATCTGTGTAAAGCAATTCAGAAATGAGATTAAAACTGAGATTAAAACGGGGTCCGAGGATATACGAATAGACCCAAACATCTATCTGGAATACATAGAATACCTTCTGTCGATCCAGCAACTCTTGGAGCATAACCCCGTGGGGATATCCAAGACATCAACCGGGGCGGAGTATTTTGGATCAGAGATTCCCAGCATCATCATATTCGAGAAACTGACGAGATCGGAGGGATACTCCAGTCCGAAACGAGTTTCAATCGATAGGGCGCTGAGGAGACTGCCGATATCCCACAGATTCTTCGATGGTTTAGAATTTACAATCTTTTATGCGCGATTGGAGGATAATGCGCCTGTTCTCAGATTCGAGATTCCCGGGAGGGTTAAAAAAAGAGAGATAGAACGAATTTTATCTAAGCTTAAGGCAATCTCCACCGTAGGCTATCCGTATTTATTGAGAAAGGCGCACAATGATGTTATAATCAAGAACAAGGATATAATTCAGATATCAAGGATGCTGGGTATAATCGAAAAAACGGGGAGGGAGATACTATGAGTGATGAAATAATAGGAAGGTGTTTCGGTGAGGCAACGCCAACATCGGTCGGATTCATCTCAAAAAAGATGCCAACCGTTGGTGAGTTCGTCATCCTGGAATATGAGGGAAAAAAGATCCTGGGAATGATCGAAAGCCTGATGAGAGGGAGCACATCAATCGGAGAGGACATATACGATCCTGCTATCATAGATAAGATAAAACAGATTGAGGGCGACGACTACTATATAACTGGTAATATAAAGATACTGGGCGACGTCAGAGACACCAGCAACCTTGAGATTCCAAGGGTGCCGCCGCTGCCCGGAACGATAGTTAAAAGAGCGGGTCCAGAGATACTAAAAGAGGTTTTCGGCGAGAGTAAGCAGAAAAATAGAGATGACATGAGGGACAGGTGTATACGGATAGGACACATCATAACACAGCCAGAGGTCCCCGTCTTCGTCAATGTCTGTAAGATGGTGACCAAGCACCTCGCAATCCTCTCCATCACCGGAGGAGGGAAGTCAAACACGGTTGCCGTTATAATCGACGGTCTCCTGAAATACAATAGCTGTATAGTTCTATTCGACATCCACTCGGAATACTCAGAGGCGGAGTTCGGGGAGGGGAGGGTAAACAGGATACCTGCAAAGATCAATCCAATCTACCTCGGATTCTCTGAATTATCAAATCTCGCAAATATCGGCAGTAAAGGCGCCTATGTACAGGAGGAATACCTTAAAAAGGCGTGGGATAGGGTTGACCGAACCAGGACAAACTACCTTCAGGAATTGAGAGGCAGACTGGAGGACTATCTCGAGGACTCTACAGTAAAGGACAGGGAATCCATATTCCGGGCGGTCAACAAGATCAGACACATGGAGAAGAGATACGATTCGGTCCTTGACACGAACGCCCCCGACATCATAAGCAGTATAAAGGTGGGGTGCGTGAACATAATAGACCTCGGTGCGCTGGATGAAAGAGCCATAGACGTAATAGTCAGCCACACACTACAGAAGATCCTGAGTGAGCGAAAGAGATACGTCAAGTCAGTGAGGAAGGGTAACAGGGAGGGATTACAGTTTCCAGTTTTCACGATTCTGGAAGAGGCCCACCTTCTGGCACCCAGGGACAGGGATACCGACTCAAAATACCAGATCACAAGGATCGCCAAGGAGGGAAGGAAGTTCGGTGTCGGACTCTGCTTAGTAAGCCAGAGACCCAAATCTCTGGACCCGAACAGTTTATCACAGACAAACAACAAGATAATCCTGAGGTTAGTTGAGCCATCCGACCTAAATTATGTGCAGGAAGCGAGCGAACAATTAAGTGGGGACCTGAAATCACAGCTACCATCGCTGGGGGTTGGTGAGGCTGTAATACTGGGATTGATGACAAAGATCCCCGTGATGGTCAAGATCGATGAATTCAAGGGCAAAATATCCGGCAGAGATCCGGATGTCGTTAAAGAGTGGAACGAAGCGTATGAGGCACAACGAAAAGACCTGGATATGGAAAAGGAAAATCTGGAAAGTGTACAGGGGGACTGGTAGATAAGGAACAAAAATGCTCGACCATATTGCTAAGCGCCTGAAAGATAAAGCTAAGTGGGTGCGTGAGTATGAGGTCATCGAAACCGAGGATGGAGACATGGGGATGGAAGGGGCAGTTATGTCCAGGCATATCTGTGCTTCAGAATATGAGCGCGCGATGAGGCAGAAGGAACAGCTACTCCGGGAATATCAAGATAAATCCCTTGAAGAGGTGATTCCGGGTGAGACAATCTCCAACGATAGGGGGGCGTGCTATTATATCCAACACAAACATGACGTATCAATTCAAAAAGCCGATCTGGAAAAGAGCAGGCAGGTCATATGTTCCAATCTAAAATTGATCTATGGGATCGGTGAGGTAAGGGAGAGGGAGCTCAAACAGCAGGGGTATAATACCATCTATGATCTAATGAGACACCCGCGCTGGAGGGATGAGGCGGGTAAATTTTTAGAGGCATTTGAATCCAGAGATACAAGAACCCTTCAGGATCTGCTATGGCGATGGTTGCCCAGATCGGACCCGCTGTTGCTTTATCTGGCCGGTATCCATGATAAGAACGATTTTATTATATTTGATATTGAGACGATGGGTCTGTTTGGGAGACCAATAATATTGCTGGGAATTGCAAGACAGAAGAAAGAAAGAATTAATACCCATCAATACCTTCTGCGCGATATCCCCGATGAGCCGGGCGCCCTGTGGGAATTTATTTCTCATCTTGAGGGGAATACTGCTCTGATCACATTTAATGGCAGATCATTTGATATTCCCTATGTGGAGGAAAGGCTTGGCTTCTATGGATTAAATGCCTCAATAGAAAGACCCCATTTTGATGTCCTCCATTTTGCCAGGCGCGCTTTCCGGGGGAGGGTACCCGACTGCAGACTTGTTACCCTGGAAAGGTACCTGTTCGGTATTGAAAGAAAAGACGATGTTCCAAGCACCCTTGTCCCAGAGTTTTATGAAACCTATCTTAAAACCCGGAATCCCGGATTATTGATTCCGATAATCGAACACAATCGGCAGGATCTGATTACACTGAGCAGATTGTTCTCTAGATTATATGACATACTAGAAGATGCTTAATAGATTTTTTCAGAATATCAAAAGACAGGAATGGTACAAACAGCAGATCGAGCATATAGAAGAAATCCCGGCAAGAGAACCGCGTTATGGTAAACTAGATAAACCGCTACCCAATATCCTTCAGAATTATCTCGATCGGGAGGGGATAAAACTTTACTCGCATCAGGCAGATGCGATAAACAGTATCCGTAGGGGAAAAAATGTGATCATTACAACCCCAACCGCCTCTGGAAAAACGATCGCATTCAATATCCCCGTATTTGAGGCACTGCTGAAGGATAAAGACGCGACCGCCCTCTATATCTATCCGACAAAGGCGCTAACGAATGATCAGCTTCATGTTTTAAGGACGATGGAAAGAAGAATGGGAATTCGACCAATATCGAATGTGTACGATGGCGATACACCACAACGTGCACGTCAGAGGATTCGTCGGACATCAAGGATAATCCTGAGCAATCCCTATGGACTGCATCAATACCTCCCCTGGCATCATAAATGGAAATCATTCTTTCAGCATCTGAAATTTATAATCATCGATGAGGCGCACATGTACCGGGGAGTATTCGGTTCAAATGTTGCCATGCTCGTGAGAAGGATCCTCAGAATCTGCGAATACTATGGCTCTAATCCCCAATTTATCCTCTCCTCTGCAACAATTGCAAACCCGGAGGAACACTCAAGGAAATTAACGGGGAGGGACTTTGAGGTAATCTCAAATGACGGATCTATCAGGGAACGGAAATTCTTTGTCTTCTGGAATCCGCCATTTATCGATAGCGTCAAGATGGTCAGACGCTCACCGCACCAGGAGACAAAGAACCTGTTTGTATTTCACATCAAAAATGGGCTACAGACAATCTGTTTTACCGTCTCGCGTCAAATGGCCGAGTTGATCACCAGATGGTCCCGTGATGAACTCGGGAACGTAAGGGATAGAATCACTACCTACAGGGCGGGATATCTACCGGAGGAGAGGAGAGAGATTGAGAGGAGATTGCGCACGAGGGAATTGCTGGGTGTTGCATCTACAAACGCACTGGAGCTGGGTATTGACATAGGCTCCTTAGATGCCGTGATCATCTCCGGTTACCCCGGTACGATCATCTCAACGTGGCAGCAGGCGGGAAGAGCGGGCAGGGGCTATAAAGATTCTCTGGTGACATTAATTGCATTTGAAAACCCCCTGGATCAATATTTCATGAAGCACCCCGACGAATTCTTTGGAAGAGCACACGAATATGCGATAATCGACCTGGAAAACCCATATATTGTGATGGGCCATCTGATGTGTGCATCGGCAGAATTACCGGTAAAGGAAGAGGATGGAAAATATTTCAATCTCTTTGAAGAAAGTCTGATGGCATTAGAACGGCAAAATATGGTCCGGAAGACCCCGAATGGATGGATATACTCCGGAACGGCAAGACCCGTAGATGTAGTAAACCTGAACAACATCTCTGATAAAATTGTGACAATTATCAGCGACGGGAAAGTACTGGAGACCATGGATCTACCCAAGGCATACGCTGAAGCCCACAGGGGTGCAGTATTGCTCCACCAGGGGGAGACATATCTGGTTGAGGATCTCGATCTTGAAAACCTTACCGCACGGGCAGTACGGAGGGATATTAGTTATTATACAGAACCACGAAAAACTGTTAATATACGCATTATCAATACAGAAGCACACCAGAAGAAGAGAATGGGCATCGATATCGAGGTGGGCGAGGTTGAGGTAACCGAATGGTATCACAGCTATGTTCTAAGGACCTATGACAGAGTTATTGGAAAACAACCGCTGGATCTTCCACCCCTGAACTTCCAGACGGTCGGGGTGTGGTTTACAATACCGGGGGATATTGAAGAAAAGGTTCGTGAACGTGGTCTGGACCTTGAGGGAGGCATACACGCGATCGAGCACGCAATGATTGCAATGACTCCCCTGTACGCGATGTGTGATCGATGGGATGTGGGTGGAATCTCCAGCCCCATGCACGTAGACACACAGAAACCAACAATTTTTATCTATGATTCATACGAGGGCGGAATCGGGATATCTGAGAGAATCTACGATCTATTTGAAAGTCTGTTAAGGATTACACTCAGATTAATACAAGACTGTGGATGTGATGAGGGATGTCCGTCCTGCATCTATTCACCCAAGTGCGGAAACGAAAACAGGCCCCTAAGTAAGGAAGCGGCAATCTTTATTTTAAGAGAGATTATCGATAAAATTAAAAAAGAAGAAGAGAAGAAGAGATGCGTTTATGGGGGTGAATAGGGCTTTTCCCCCTTCTGCACCATCTTCCGTATCTTCTCAACAACCTCGGGGTTGGCCAATGTAGTTACATCCCCTATATCTCCATAATTTGAGATGGCTGCAAGCACTCTACGCATAATCTTTCCGGATCTTGTTTTTGGCATATCTGGTACGATATATACATTCCTTGGTCTTGCAATTGGACCAATTATCTCTGCACAACTCTGTTTAACCTTATTCTCTATCTCCTCACTTGGTTTATATCCCGGTTTCAGAGAGACATACATATCCGGTACGTGGCCCCTTAGCTCATCCTCTCTTGGAACTACAGCTGCCTCTGCCACTCCCTCAACGAGAAGGGCAGCAGATTCCAATTCTTTTGTGCCAAGCCTGTGACCGGAGACATTTATCACATCGTCGACCCTTCCCAGAATACGATAATACCTGTCCTCGGACACCACGGTTGCATCTCCAGTGAAATATGGCCAGTCTCTCCAATCCTTACTATTCTTGTCCTTGCAGTACTTCTCAAAGTATTGTCTGATAAACCTGTCAGGGTCGCCCCATATTGTCTGGAACATCCCAGGCCATGGGTTTTTGATTTTCATTACAAACTCGCAAGGATGTGGCCAAACTATGCCATACATATCTTCTACTACCTCAGATAATTTATAGCCTCTGAAATCAAATAATTTCCTGAAGTTTTATCCCTTACTTTATCCTAAGTGGGGAGAGTATCCTCCATGATCCATGAGATTGGCTTCGACGAGAATCATATACAACTACTCAGGGAATCCCCCAGAAATGGAGAACATCAGTGTTGAGGACATAATCAAGAAAAGGATAGTAAAGGCTGAACTGTCAGCAACGATTAAAGATGTTGCAAAGCTCATGTGCGAAAGCGGGAGTACTTATGTTCTTCTGGGTGATGAAGAGGTAAAAGGTATTATAACGGAGGGTGATATGAAACGGGCGATAGCTCAGGGAATGGATACATCATCAAAAGCAAGTTCGATAGCGAATGAGAATA
>Ga0190363_1000976_pt1 | contig 17150 bp, 17 predicted proteins | sample 48721867_MG_FD_161272 | JGI IMG/M metagenome (GOLD analysis project Ga0190363, IMG submission 161272) | Hydrothermal vent microbial mat bacterial communities from Southern Trench, Guaymas Basin, Mexico - 4872-18-6-7_MG | ecosystem: Environmental > Aquatic > Marine > Hydrothermal vents >... | reverse complement strand
TAAGAAACCGAAAATATTTACGTTTTTTACCCTCCACTTTTTCCCCTTCACGATGAATTTGAGGAAGATGGGGAGGTGGAGGGTCAGAATACTGCCAAATACTAGTATTTTAATCCGGGGTCGGATAAAATTCTACCGAACCTACCGGATCTACCGATACTACCGAGCCTACCGATACACAGCTAACCCGACACCCGGATCAACTAGGGTTTAGGGCTACCCCCTGCCCCCTATCCCGGGATTGAGGGGCAAATGTTACGATACGTCAACCCGGGTTGACGAACCATACAATGATATTGGGGTATGGGTTCTGCACCAATCATATCATGGACTCGATGAACATGCCACCCTCTACGATGAATTTGAGGGAGAAGGGTGGCATTGTGAGGGTTAAAAGATTAAACAAATTCAGGCTTAGGGTCTATGGGGAGCAGGAAGATACTCTAAAAAACATATGCTACATGTCTGCAGTATTATGGAATAAGCTAAACTATGTTCGACGCCAAATGTTCTTCAAAGGATGTTTCGAATGGAAAGCTGGCGTAGATGAGCTATACAATAGTTTCAAGAAGATCCTCGGCTCAGCGGTAACGCAGGAAATTATTAGGAAGAACGATGAGGCATGGCGTAGCTTCTTCAAGCTAAAGAGAATGCTTAGAGAGCATAGGCTGCCACAAAATATTAGGAGGGTTTGGCCGCCGGGATACTGGAAGGATAGAAGAAGTGGAAAAAAGAAGTTGATGACCGTATTGAGATGCGACACATATAAGGTCATCGAGGAAAGTGGAGGAAGATATCTAATCATATTGCCAAGGAGGCTTGGGCTAAAGATTAGGGTTACCGGAAGCTTCAAGTGGCATGGTAAGCAGGGTAGGCTAGAAATATATTATGATGAATTGAAGGGGGGATGGTATGGCCGTCAATCAATTACAGTTGAGATTCAGCCAAGACATACCACCTCCCCTAGAAGGGCTTTCGTAGATTTAGGCGTCATCAACATTATTACTGCGTGGATTGAGGGTGATATACAGCCCATTGCGTTTAGTGGTAGACCTTTGTTGGCGGACTGGTATTACTGGAGCAATAAGATATCATATTATCAGAGTATCGCTAAGAAGGTTAATGGTAAGGATACTACGAGGAGGATTAAAAAATTATATCGTAGGCGTAAGCGTAGGTTCAGGGATAGGATAAATAAGATCGTTAAAAAATTTATAGACATATGTGTATCTAAAAATGTTACGGAGATTGTTTGCGGAGACCTTAGAGGTATTAGGGATAAATGTGGGAAGGGGAATGGCTCAAAGAAGAAAAATAAAATCATAAATAATTTCTGGAGCTATCATTACATCACCAATAGGCTTAGAACGACGGCAGAAAACCATGGTATAAAGGTAAGATTGATCGATGAGAACAGTACATCATCATACTGTCCAATATGCGGTATAAGGGGTAGTAGAATGTATAGAGGACTATTCCACTGCAAAAGATGTGGTAGGGATATGAATGCAGATGTAGTTGGGACATTGAACATCGCCAAGAAAATGTGGTGTAAAAATACCCTTAAACATAAAGCTGCATCCAAGATCCATAAAGATAAAGGAAATACTCATACATGCAGGAAAATAATCCCGATGAGGGATAACTGGGTGCAGACCCACCCCTCCAATCTACATATAGGCCTAACCTATATGTAGATTGGAAAAATTATTAAATGGTCTCTTACTATGGTTTCAATAGTAATAGGAGTGACGCTATTGTTGAAAATAGCAATATTAAAACTATTATAAATGAAAGTTTTTTCTTGCTCATTTTTTCACTTACTTATAACATGCTTTCTTTTAATAATATTCTCTCCGGTATTCCATTAATTGTCTCAACTATGACGCCGATTTCACCCGTTTTAAGCGACTTTACGATAGGTTCCAAAATTTTTTTGGCCTTACTCAAAGCCTCAAGCCTTTCCTTTAAAGACTCTAGTACTTCCTTATAGACCCTCAATTCATCTATAGCCCGTGCGCCTACCACTACTTTTACACCCATTAAGTCGATTTCATTCATCGTTGGCATTTCTACTCCAAGCATATTTTTAAATGTCTCCTCGATGCTCATCATGACCTGCGCTTTCCTTTCAACATCAGAATATTTTTGTGTAATATCCTCTATTTTCTTCTCGGTTCTCTCCATCTCATTATTAATATACTCTAAAAATTCGGAGAGACTATTATAAACATGTATTTCTCTATTCAAAATATTCACCATTTTTATATTTTACTCATCATAATTATAAATTATTATCTTACTAAAAACTATTTTCTAATATAAATATACATATTATCTAGAATTATAATCCATATCTTCTTTTCCTCTTTTGATAAATTCTAATAGCTCTCCATAAATCTATTTTTCTGAAGTCAGGCCAATAAACGTCTATAAAGCATAGCTCAGAGTATGCTGACTGCCATAGAAGAAAATTGCTTAACCTCTCTTCTCCACTAGTTCTGATAATTATGTCTGGAGAAGGATTTGGAAGATGGGATGTAAAGAGATATTTTTCAAAGACTTTTTCATTTATCTCATTTATACTTAACTTTTCATCTAAAACATCTTTAACTATATTTTTCACGGCATTAATAATTTCTATTCTACCACCATAGGCCATAGCTACATTTAGATAAAAGTTATCATATCTACTAGTCTTTTCTTCCAATTTCTTAATCAATATCCTAATATCTTCTGGAATTAGAGAGAGTTCTCCTATAGCCTTAAACTTAACTCCATACCTTTCAAATGTATTATCATTTAAAGCGTCTTTCAAATATTCTCTGAACACATTGAATAATTTCTTCAGTTCAACGGGATTTCTTTTTAAATTTTCTGTAGATAATACATATAATGTAACAGTCTTTATACCGCAATCAAGCAACCATCTCAGAGTTTCCCTAACCTTTTTAGCACCTTCTTTATGGCCTATCCATGGAGGCAATCCTCTTCTCCTAGCCCATCTTCTATTTCCATCCAATATTATTGCAATATGGCTTGGCATACCACCCTTTTTTATCTGATGCCATAGCCATTTTTCATATAACTTATATATACCAATAATTCTCATAATTTTTCTAAGCATTTTATCATCATCTTCTTTTCCTATGATTATAATTAAAGATAAGACTTATATATTATCCTTTTAATAATCATATTGATGGGGAAGCCGTCCCAGTCTGAATAATGATGATCTCGCGACGAACTTACACAAATAAACGGATGGAGGGGATGTCTAACCTAAATTTTTCTAGAAGAGGGGTCGCCGACCTTCCTTTACATCATGGTAAGGCGCCTTATTGGTTATTGAAGAGAATGGAAAAGCTTGCTAAAAATATAGTTAAAATAATCTTAAATGAATATGGGTATAAAGAATTGTTTAATAGGTTGTCAGATCCGTATTGGTTTCAAGCATTCGGCTGTGTTCTAGGTTATGATTGGCATAGTTCTGGTGTAACTACTGTAGTTACAGGCGTATTAAAAAGTGTTATAGATCCTCGTGAATATGGTATAGCTATATGTGGCGGGAAGGGTAGGAGGGCTAAAAATACTTTGAATGAAATAGAATATGTTGGTGAAATATTAAGTCTAAGTTCCACTAAAATAAATGAATTGAAATATTCAAGTCGAATTATAGCCAAAATAGATAACGCTATGCTTCAGGATGGTTTTAATCTATATCATCATGCATTTTTATTTACAGAGAAGGGTGATTGGATAGTTATTCAGCAAGGCATGGATATTCTTAATAAACTAGCCAGAAGGTATCATTGGTCCAAGACTAAAAATTTTATAGACGCTATAAATAGGAAGATTATTTCAGAAAAACTTAGAAAAATTGTTTTAAATCTGAGTTCTAGAAAGAGTAGAGAGAATAGAAGGATAACACTTGATCTGGTACGTGAGAATCCCTCTAAAATCTATTCACTATATAAACTTATATTTAAAAAAACATTTTCATTAGACGTTTTCCTAAGCAAAAATTTATCTATAAAATTTTTGGAGAAAAAGTTTCCTTCATATCTAAAGATGCCTGTGAATATTAATTGGAATATATTAAAAAAGATATATGAATATCAGCCGAAAAACTATGAAGAGTTCTTAATGATAAGAGGTGTAGGTCCATCTACTATTAGAGGATTAGCATTGATATCCGAATTAATATATGGTAAACCTGTTGACTGGAAGGATCCAGTGAAATATTCCTTTGCATTTGGAGGAAAAGATGGAGTACCTTATCCTGTGAATAGGAGGAGTATGGATAACGCTATAACATTTCTTGAAGATAGTATTAGAGCGGCCGAAATAGGATATAATGAGAAAATGAAAGCATTAAAACGTCTAAGAAAACTGCTAGAAATGGGTTGAAATATGGATTTAATTGTTGTAAAACTTGGGGGATCGCTTATAACTAAGAAGAGAGGATTACTCGAAGAGAAACACGATGCTATACATAGTATTGCTAGAGAATTTAGAAACATGAAAGATAAATTTAAATTTATATTGGTACATGGAGGAGGGTCATTTGGACATCCTATAGCTAAAAAATATAATTTAAATAAAGGATTTAAAGAATATGGCCAACTAATAGGGGTGTCTAAAACAAGATATTATATGACGTTCTTAAATCAAAAAATATTGAAGATATTTTTTGAGGAAAATGTTTCTTTAATACCAATACATGCATCAAGTATATTTGTTATAGAGAATGGTAAAATAGTTTCATCTTTTCTTGATTCGATAAAGAGTTTCCTATCTATAAATATCATACCAATAATATTTGGAGATGTTGTGGCAGATAGAGTTAAAGGTTTTTCTATTCTTTCAGGAGATCAAATTGTTTCATATATGGCATTAAATTTTAAGGCAAGAGAGGCTATATTTGGAACAGATGTTAAGGGAATATATACTAGTAATCCTAAAACAGATGCTAATGCTAGACTTATTAGAAAGATATATTATAAAAATCTGCCTAAAGAAATTTCTATTAGAAACAATTTAGGTAGCGATGTAACTGGTGAAATGGAGAATAAGGTTAAGGAAATATTATATATGGCTGAGAGAGGTATTTCAGTAAAAATAGGAAATCTGTCTATTCCAGGAATGTTACATAAAATTCTATATAATTTACATGGAGAATACACTATTATAACCCCCTATCCAACAAAAACTATAATAATGTAAGTTAAAATAATTTCATTGTATATGTGATATAAATGAGTCATGGAATATTTAGACCACTATTGATAAGACTTAATTGTATAGAGGATCTTGTAAGAATTTCATCGATAACTCATCCAATAATATATTGCCAGAAAAGAGGTAGAAGATACATTTATTTTACATATGATAGAGGAGGGAGTCTAATAGTCGTATACTATTTTATATCTGAGAAGCCGGTTAACTATAAATATTCTATTCATAACGGTATGGATGATTCAGTATCATTTACAAACAAGATAATTCTCGATCCAAAGATAAAGCAAATACCAATTATAACTATAGCTGATCAAAATTTCATACTTATACCAGAAGAAAATATCCAAATATAACTATAATAGTAAAGCAATATATATAAGAAAAATATTTATGAGTGTAGTGATAGTATGTGGCCTCTCGGAGATGAGAATAAATCACTTACATTTCCATATGTAAATTATACATTAATAGCAATAAACATAATAGTATTTTTTATATTCTTTTTACCAGGAATAGACTATTTAAGCTACGGTATAGTAGAATATGGAGTGATACCCCTATATATACTTCAGGGCAAAAGATTATGGACATTATTTACATCAATGTTTATGCATGCAGGCCCATTACATCTATTTGGAAATATGCTGTTCCTATACATTTTCGGCGATAATACTGAAGATGCTTATGGCCATGCAAAATACCTAATATTTTATATTCTTTCAGGATTAGGAGCCTCTACATTACATTTATTAACTGCACTTCTGGATCCAGCCTCCCTATTAGTACCTGCAGTTGGTGCATCAGGCGCGATTTCAGGTGTATTAGGCGCATATATGGTTTTATATCCCAGAGCTAGAATAAAGGTTTTAGCATACACTCCAATAGGGTTAACGTTTCTCTATATTTCCTCTCTATATTTTATTGGATTCTGGTTTATACAGCAATTATTCTTTGGAACATTTTCTTTGACTGGGTTATCTTCTGGAGTAGCTTATTGGGCACATATAGGTGGATTTATAACTGGCATGCTTTTAACAAAAATGCTGAGAATTACTCCTAGAAGGTTTAGAAGACCTCCTGGATATAGATTTTATAGAAGAGTGTATAGAGTTCCGGTAGAGTAATTAAAAGAATTTTCCATATGCTTTTACAGCTTCTTCTAAAACTATACCCTCCAAATCCTTTTCCGGATCTTCTATATGAATTAATGATATATGTGGTGATTTTAATATCTTTCTAACCTTTTCTCTATACTTATATCCATATATATGGAACACATATAATTCATGTCCCCTTTCACTAATTTTTCTTAAAAGTTTTAATGCTTCATCTATATTCTGCCATCCGCAATCGGATACTATGAATATAAATATTTTTCCATATGCTTCCTCTATCAAATCTTTTATAATATGTACTGGAAGTATAGTGTAGCCTCCTTGATGTATAGATAACATTATTTCCTTTATATTTTCGTCAGCCTTCCAGGGAGCTATTAGATAGTTTGTGGAAAAGTTTATAATACTTATATTCCCTCCAGCTTTCTTTGCACTTAAATAAATTATGAACGCGGCTGTAGCGGCATTATTAAATCCCTGAGTCATACTTTGGCTTGAATCAAGTAATATTATAGCTGAAGGAATTTTTGCAGTAGATAGTGTATGCCCTAAGCCGCTTGGAATATTAACCCATTTTAATGTAGTTATTTCGGGTATAATTGGACCTTCATCTAAGCTTATTTCTAGATCTAGGTCCTCGATTTCATCTTCTACAAGCCATTGATCGGGATATGCTGTAATAGTCCATGTAGGTTTAACCAATCTACCCATCGATATAAAATCCATTAATATTCTTTGGGCTCTAGCCTTATACCAAAATCTCTTCCACAAAGCTTCACTTAAACTCCTACTATCTATTTTCGTTAATAATTTTGATAGACTTGTTGGAAAAACTGGTTCTCGATCCTCACTTTTCAATGATTGAGTTGACTTTTTTTCTTCAAGCTTCTCCTGCTTTTTCCCTCGCCTCCTCCTTTTTATTTCCTTTAAGTATTTTTTCATTTCTTTCTCAAGTTTCTCCATATCTACTCTAGGTTTAATCCATTGTTCAAATATTTCTTTAGCAGTATTTAAATCCTTTATACCACCATATGTTTCCATGATCTCATTTAAAGCAGATGCTTTTACATCTTCTCTAACAGGTATCTGAAGATATTGTATACTTTTTTTAATTTTCTTTCTACTAATTTTCCGGGGAATTATTGATTCAATTTTACTTAATATTGAGGCTATAACTTTAATCTTTGTGCTCCAAGGGCGGGTCTTAAAAATAATGAATGCGAGCTGTTTACCGTAGTCTCTAATAATTGGATCAACTTTATATTTTGGAAGATGGTCTGGATAAACTGTTAAATATGCTGAATAGAGAAGTTCCATTATACCACTAGGTTTAAATCTAAATCTATAGCTAAGATGCCCTGGTATATCGTTAAATGTTTCAGGCAAATACATAAAATCTATCTGCATCTCTGATAGAAAGAATAATGATAGGTATGCTATGCTCCAATCCTTACAAACTTTATATGCATTTTTCTCCAATTCTAGAGCAGTTTTCATATCATATGGACAATAATGGATATGTGATAATAAATGTCTAGAAAACCATAGAAAGATTTCATTAAAATTTTCTTCATATAACAAATCCTTTGGGATAAATATTTTTCCTTCTCCCTTTAAAAACTTAAATCCAATGTTTCCCTTTTCTCTAAATTCTATAGAAAAATTTACTGGAGGATTCATTAACTCTGCTCTTGCACGGGCAAAAATATATTCTATCTCACCTAATCGTTTCTGAACACTCTTGTCCTTATTTAAAATATGCGGAAATAGTTTCTTCAAAGGATATAACCCCTTTATCAACCCATTTTTTCTCCAATTTCATCAATTCCTCTGCAAAAACTTGGTCTTCAAGAGAAATCTCCTTAGCTTTCCTATAAAGTTCTCTACTAAATCCCTTATATAATTCATTAAGGATAAACCACTCCTTTCTAATTTCTCTTTCCCTCATCTTAATTTTCTCTCTATTTAATATTTCAATAATATCTTCTAGAAGATATCTTTCCTTCACAAGTTCAATCCTATGCGGAAAAACCCATTTACCTAGATTAACTACATCACTGGGTTCACATTTTCCGTCAAGCCAGATCATTGCTTTAACAAGGTATGATAATATTACAGTGGCTCTTTCACTAGGACCTATTCTAATCATACTACATATATCTCTTATAAAATGGCATCCCTCACAAAGCGCCAAAGGCTTTATCATAGAGAAATCTCTATTTCTTATACATACCTGTAAATCTCTTACAAGCATATTTATTATACCTTTCAATTCTACATCTATTTCTACATCGTTTATTTCTTCTCTAATTTCCTTTATCTCATCAAAACTTATAGTTTGAGGCATTGTTCTAATCAGATCTCCTCCATATTTTTTTAATAATGATTGAAGCTCGAATTTTTCACTTAAAGTTAGTGATTTCAAATATATTACTATATCAAATCTATCATAAAATGGTGGTGGATGCTTAAAAGTTGTGGGATCGCTTGGATTTTCATTCGAAATTAGAATGAAATCCTCAGTTTTTCTTCTTTCACCATAAGCCCATACTTCACCAAATTGAAGCATATGATATATATTTGCAGTTGTATATGGATTTAATCTATTTACTTCATCAATACCTTTTCCCGGAGTCTTTACGAAAGCTGACCAAACAACTTTTTCAATCCCCTTTTTCTCAAGGGAAGGTATGTGAAGTCTACCGATAACTTCACCTCTTTTTACCTCTGATGCGCCTGAAATAACTACAAAGTCGTCGCCAAATATACCTTTTAATAACAATAACATAAGTGTAGATTTACCGAGTCCTCTAGGAGCTCTGATAAGTAGTGTTGAATATGGGTGAAGTAAATTGAGTATTGCTATATGTATTTCTTCATCGTTTCCTACAAACCTCTTTTTAATTTCTTTCTCTAAGCTAACTATATTTTTCCTTAGACTCATTTCAGCCACCAAAGATTTTTAGAACCAGTATGACTAAAGCTATTATAAGCGTGGTCACTAATAATTTTAGAAAATCATTTATTTTTCTAACTTTACTGAGTTCTTTTTCTAGAAATTTAAGTCTCTCTTCAAAGTCTCTTGCAGTACTTCTATCCATTATAACTAGATCTCCGGGTTTCTCACTTAAATAATACATATCTAAAAACTCGGTAGGAGCCTTAGAGATAGTTTCAAGTGATTCTTCCCATGCAATTTTTCTACCAATACGTTTTACAGCTACCCTTCTAGATTCTCTTTCTAAATATCTTAGAAAGTCCTCCATCAGCATCATTCTCCAAATATCTATTAGAATTAATATTTAGAACTGGTATTTAAAGCATTTCCTCTACAATATACTAAGCCCATAACTCTTCTAACAAAGTTTGGACAAAAATAGCATTCTAAAAATGCTACTCTTTTCTTCATGACCGGGCACTCTACAGCTTCATATTTCATTCTTCTAATTTTTCTAGCTGAAAGTACACCTTTAAATTTCTCACTATATTTTCTTGGAACCCTTATAGGCTTATCTAGTTTAATTACTTCAACGATATATTTATAGTCAGACATACCTATCCCTTTCTCTCAATTGGAAGAATATATGATCCAGTACTTCCGATAATAATATAAATATTCTGTCCAGTTTGAGCAATATCTCTAAGCATTAAAAACGTTAAATACGTCTGAGCAGCCGTAGTATTTTCACCTATAACTGAGATGATCATTTCTAAAGCATTTGCAGTAGCATTTGCTGCAATTATTTTAGCTTTGGCTTCGCCGAGTGCTTTAAGGATGGCTGCTTCAGCTGTAGCATTAGCTAAAACTAAAATTCTACTCCTATTATATGAGGCTGCAATCATTAACTGTTGTTGAGTTAATTTTTCTTCAATAGCGTTTCTAAATCTTTCTGGCAAATCTATGTTCCTCAAATCTATTCCCTCTACTATAATAGAGTTTCCAAGACTTTTCTCTCTAGCAAGAGTTTCAGTAAATTTTTCTAAAATTAGATTCGCTATTTCAGTTCTTTTCTCGATGGTTTCAACTGCAGTATAGTTTGAAATAATATCTCTAATAACTTTACGTAGTCTTGGAGCTAATGTTTTATCAACCCAATCCTTTCCAGGATAATTCCTATAAAGTTGAATAACTTTACCAGTATCTATTCTCCACCTCAAAGTAATATCTACATCAACTTCTAATCCATCCTTAGTTAAAGAAGTTACAGCTGGATAATCCCCTCTCTCACCAGTAGTTCTATCAGTCCACATATCTAATGTTTTTATAGCAACATATATTTTATCTACAGTCTGCCACGGCATCTTTATAAAGTATCTTGGTCCCATCACAGAACCAACAATGTTTCCAGTTATAGGATCTATAATTACTGCAACCTCTCCTACACCAATGCTTTCAACCATTAATCCAACTAATACTACACTTACAATCAATAATGTTACTAATATACTTATAACTTTAATTCCCCTAGGCTTTAGATAATAAACTTTAGACATAAAAACACCAATAAATTAAAGTATCATCGTATTTAAAAAACTTAATTCATATTTATATCGAGTCAAGTATATTTAATATACAGAAAACTTAATAAGTAAAATAGAAATAAATAATGGTGATAGATCCCGGCCGAATGCATGGAGCCCCGGTCGTATAGCCAGGTCAAGTATACTGGCCTCTCGAGCCAGCGACAATTATGCTGGAAACCCGGGTTCAAATCCCGGCCGGGGCATAATTTTGTTATTGTTAATAGTTATTACCAAGTCAATATTTTGCATCTACATTTATAATCTGTATTTTAATGTCTAGTTATCGGTATAGCTATATATTATTATAATATTACAATGAAATTTTTACATGATATCTATATTTATTGCTGATTACTATTTAATTACAGTTGGTGTAGTATATGGAGGGATTAGATGAAAGAAGAAAGATGATAATAGATTTTCTTCCCAAGGCTATTGAAAGTCTATATAAAGGTATGTCTTCACTAAAATTTGCAATGGATATATTGAATGAAAGAATGACCGAGCTTGAAAGAGAGCTTAATAAATTTTCAAGTAAAATAGAGTCAAATTTAAATAATTTAATGAAGGAGAGTGAGTCGCTAAGAGAAGAGTTGTCTAAGTTTAGTGAGGAAACACCTAAATCGATGAAAAATGTCTTAGATTTATTTTTAGATAAATTTAGGAGAGATCTGGAAATGCTTCAAATGCATCAGGAAGATATTTTGAGTGAAATGTCTACCATGAGAGTAAATTTGCAGGATAAAATAAATGCATTAACAGAAATGTATGGAGATATTAGAAAGGAATTATATTCTGTGAAAAATGTATTGCATGAAAATTCGCTTACAGTAAATTCATTGAGTCTCTCTATAGATAAAAATTATGAGAATATGAAGAACGATATACATGAACTAAAACTTTTAGTTACAGAGTTATCATTAAAAATAACTGCTTTAGAGAAAAAGTTTTCGGAGGAAATTCAAAGTAATATAAGTTAAGTGAATTATTTTAAAAATATTTAGATATATATAGAGATATTAGACCTACAACTATAAATATATAATAAGATAATTTTATTTAGAATAGATTAGGTGTATTTAATGCCAATATTTGGTGGTAAGGAGGATAAATTAGAAGAACTTGCAGGAATAATTAAAAACAATTTTGATAAAATATTTCTACAAATATCAAACCTATCAAATATAATTCAAAGTATTCCTGAAAATATTTCTAAAAACCTTAGAACCATTGATAATTCTTTAAGAAACCAGTTAAATGAACAGAGAAAGCTTATCACAGACATAATATCAGTTGTAGAGGAGGAGAGTGCAGCGCTGGAGAAGAGGGCTGTAGAATTAGATGACCTTAAAAAAACTTTAGAAGAGGAGAGAGCACGATTATTATCTGAGAAAAAGGAATTATCGGAATTATTAGAAAAGATCTCAGATACAGTTCAATATATACCAGGCCTGGAGAAAGTAACTGAAACAGTTGAAGGTCAAAGCAAACAGGCCTTAGAAATGCTTGAGAAACTTACTAGCATAAATGAATTATTGCAACAACTTGAGGCTAAGAAGGAGGAGCTTGAGCGTTATAGGGAGGAGGTTGAAAGGGAGCTTGAGGCTAGGAGGCTTGAGGTTGAGAAAGAGCTTGAGGCTAAGAAGGAGGAGCTTGAGCGTTATAGGGAGGAGGTTGATAGGGAGCTTGAGGCTAAGAAGGAGGAGCTTGAGCGTTATAGGGAGGAGGTTGATCAGCTTATTCAAAAAAAGACTTCTGTTGAGAATGAGATCCAGGCTATGGAAGAGAGAATGGTTGAATGGGAGAAAAAGGAGGAAGAGCTAAAGAATAGGGAGCAGAGACTCGTAGAAAGAGAGAATGAATTAAATGAATTAATTAAGAGATCGGAGGTTGTTTTAAGGGAGAGAGAGAAAGCTTTGGAAGAATATTTAAATAAAATTGAGGAAGAAAGAATTTTGCTCAATAAATTAATGGAGACTGAAGAGAAGTTAAAGGAAAGGGAGACGGAGCTTAAAGAGAAAGAGATGATGTTAAATGATCTAAAGGTTAAAATTGAACGTGAAATGTCTCTTTATCATACCAGAAAAATGGAGCTTGATAGAAGGGAAAAAGATGTTTCTGAAAAGGAGTCTAAATTAAAAACTATGATAGAGGAGTATAATAAGAAATTTGAAGAGCTTAATAAATGGGAGAAGGATCTTATAAAAAGAGATGAAGAGCTTAAGAAGAGGGAAATGTATCTTAGTTCTCTTAAAAATGAATTAGATATGCTTGAAAGAGAAGTTAAGAGAAAGAGGGAGGAGCTAAAGAAGCTTGAGGAAGACATATCTTCAAAGGAGCGAAGATTGAAGGAGGAGCTTGAACCCCTGAGAGAGCAGTTAATAAGGGAGGAGGATAGGTTGAGGGAATGGGAGAAGAGACTGCTAGATAAGGAGAGGGAGTTGATAGGATATCAGAGAACTTTGGCTGCAAAGGAATCGACATTGATAGAACTTAGGGAGAGAATTGAAGCTAAAAGAGCTGAACTAGACTCTAGAGAGAGAGTTTTAAAGGAAAAGTTGATTGAATTAGAAGAATTGAGGAAGAAGGTTGAAACATTAGAGAAAGAGAATTCTGAGCTTAAAGAGAAGCTTAGTGAAAGTATGAGAGAGGTTCAGAAGTTAAGGGAGGCTTTAGGTTCCGAGAAAGTAGAATAGAATTGTCAATACAATAAATATTGCAGCCAATACAGTAAATCCGAGTCCTACTGCACCTAAAGATACATAAATTCTTTCTGTACTACTATTGTAGCTTATATCAGCCTCATCCCGTGCAATTTTATATCCTAATATTGATGTAACCAATGACGCTATTCCTAATATTATTGAATAAAGAGGGCCTTGAGGTAGCTTAGGTTGGGTTGAAAAGTTATCTGTAACTATAAACATACCTACCAATAATATTGGAGAAATAATTATCAATACTATTGGAATAAAATTTATTGGTTCTCTCTCTTCGTACATGTATAGCACCTAGTAATTATAGATGAATGTGATATATAATACTAATGCATTATGAAATATAGTTAGTGTTATTTTAACACCATATCTAGATATTATATGGATATATCTTAAAGTCATTTTCTATATCACAATCTTATTAATTGATATATATGCTATCTTATTCTCTTTAAATGGTGAATTTGGTGTCTAAGAGATTTATAGCAAATCTACTGCTTATAGCAATCTTATATCTACTTACCTATAAAAATATGAGTGCAGACAGTGGGCATTTCAATGTAATATATATTCGGGTAGATTTTATATATAAATCTAATATACGGGTAGATTGGGTTAGAGTTGAAAACAATACTTCTCAAATAGATGTTTATGAAAGGGATATTAAAGGAGTATTTTTATATATAGATGCATTTACACCGCTAAAGTTTTCTGGAGTAAAATTTCCATCAGGTAGAACTATATTTAAGCCCAGAGAAATAATATTATCTCCGAAATATTTATATATAAATATATCTAAAAGCAGGGAATACGGAGTCTATAAAATATTTTTTGAAGAGAGTTTGTCTAAAAATATATTTGATGTAATATTATTTAGCAATCAATCTATAAAATATAACATTACATTAGAGCCTAAGAGCAGTAAAATGCTATATGTATCATTTAATACAGATATATATGAGATATATTCATTAAATCTAAGGATGTTTTCATTTACGGAAATAGGCAATATAGATATTATTGAACCACATTTTCTTAATTCTTCGCGTATTATGGAGATAAATGTACCGGGATATGGTAAATACTATACAAATATGAATTCATATATAGTCTTTGGAGATAAAATTACTATAGTAAATAATGGTGATAAGCAAATAAAATTATTATTGAATATTGCTCCAATCTTTAGGTTAAAAAATATCTATCTATATACTAGTAAGAATATAATTAGAATTAAAGTTCCAATAAAAGATAGCGGAGAATTATACCTTTATATCAATCTCCCCCAATTTTTCAAACTAGCTAATTTAACGGAATATAATAGAACTGATCCATTGACAAAACTATACATTCCATCAAAATTTTTCTTTAGAAAAATTCGGGAAGATAGCAGAGAATTCTCAATTAAAATATTTTTTGAAGATATTCTAATAAGAATATATAATTCTCAGGGAAAGGAACTTAATAAAGGATTTATAACAATTTTTTATCCAAATGGAAGCATATATAGAAACCATATTTCCAACAAGATAGTTTTAACACCAAGTTTCCCCCCGGTATTTAGGATAAGAGTTAGCCTAGATGATTTTCAGTCCCCAAATATAACTATAGTTGGATTTAAGGAAAATGTTGCAGAAATATATGTAAATATACATGACCTTCTTCTCACTATAATGGATGTAAAATATAGAGGTTTAGGTTCATTGAAGGTTAAAGTATTTTCATTTAAAAGTCTTTTGTCATATACATTTTATACAGATGAAAATGGTAGAGCGACTATAGAAAACCTTGTTGAAGGAAATGAATACATGATTAGAGTTTTTCATCATGGTATTGAGATAAAAAGAATGGTAATAAACTTTACTAGAAATTTAAATCAAATTAGACTTAAATGTCCTATAGATGACTTTAAAATATATGTTAGAAATCCTTCAGGCATACCCTTAAATGGAATAAATGTTACAATAAATGGTGATAAGGGCATAACTTTATCAAATATAACAGATAGTATGGGTAAAGTATTGTTCAAAAACATAATTTATGATACATATAATGTTACTATGTACTCTAGTGGTATACCAGTATTCTCTAAAAAACTTTCTTTTAACGGTGAAGATAATCCAATAATTTCTGTCAACGTATATAAGTATATTGTATTGGTGAGAGATTATTGGGGAAATCCCCTAGAAAATTGTACAATATATTTAATTGGGGAAAATGGTCTAAATATTAAGAAGGTTAGCGATGATAGAGGACAAGCTATATTTAAATGGATTCCTCAGGGAAATTATTCTATAAAAATAGTGTTACCATTTACTAAAGACAAAATAGTGAAAAATATTTCTATACCAGGCTATGGATACAATATATTTAAAACAGATATAGTTTTTCATTATGAGAATATAGTTATCTCTATAGATGAACTATATATAGGTTTCGGAATATTTTTAATAATCTCGTTTTCAATCATTTTCATAAAAAGTAGAGATAAAGAGCTAATATTTCAATGAGGGACATATATGTTAAATATAAACTATGTGATTATAAATGATTTTGAATGGCCGTTAATTTTACTTGCATTAGACGGATATTCACCTATACCTGGGAGAGTAAGAATACATATGATATGTTTCATCTACCATCATATGGGGTTTAATTTTATTCCGGGATTTTTCGGTCCATATAGTCCTGAGCTCGATAAAGCTATAGATGAGGGAATTGAGCGTGGACTCATAGATACATATTATGTTCCACTCAAATATGGAAGAAGTATAAAAAACTATAGTTTAACTATAGATGGTAGAAGAGTTGCAAATGCCATTGTTTCTAAGATTAGAGATAGATACGTCTTATTAGATAATGTTGCATTTATAAAGGGTAAAGAGATTCTATCAGATCTTGAGGCTATAAAGAGGACTTATAGAGAGAAGCCCCTACTTTTTCTTTTCCAGAAAATATCTGAAGATACTATGAAGGAATGGCCATATTGGATGAGGTTTGAATCAAAGGGATTAAAAGAAATATTAAATGAAGTTTACAATGAAATTAAATACGGATTTCTATAAACTTTCGTAACCTTTTCTAAGAGCTCTGATATTTATATCAATATATTTTTCTGGAAAATATTCTCTTATAACCTCTTCAAGCTCGTTTAAACTATGTGGTATAATTTTTAATCTACACATTGCACCAAGCATAGCTGTATTAAGAATTCTGCTTTCTTTAAGTTCCTCTATAATTTTAAGACCATCAATAACATAGATTTTTAATCCGATGGTCTTTATCGAGGAGATAATTTCATTTATCTCCGGCAGATTTACATTGAGAACGGATGGTGGAATAATCATTTTATTCATCAATATTAATCCATTTGGAGAAATATAATCTATATATCTTATTGTTTCAACAGCCTCTAAAGATACGATTGCATCTGCAGTGTTAATGGGTATCAACGGCGAGAAAACGCTTTTACCTGCTCGCAGATGAACCACTACCGAGCCACCTCTTTGAGATAATCCATGTACTTCCGAAAGTCTCACCTCGTATCTTTTCA